>OLPG01000430.1_pt1 | contig 41682 bp, 55 predicted proteins | sample 1672311 | NCBI WGS metagenome assembly OLPG01 (sample SAMEA3136670, study PRJEB25190) | human gut metagenome | biome: human gut; feature: human-associated habitat; material: faeces | place: Austria | collected 2013 | reverse complement strand
AACTGTTAGAATTACAGGACCAACAAGGGTGTTGCACTTCTAAATAGACATCGGGGGGGAGCTGGCGCAGTGAAACTGCGACTGAGGGAGAGTAGAGCGGCTTTGCCACAAATACAACAAAAGGCCCCCGAAGGGGCCTCCTGTCAACGATTCAGAATCGAATCACTTCTCGGAATCGGCGAGACGCTGACGCGCGGCAATGATTTCCTTTTCGGCGGCGTCAGCACCAGTCCAGTAGTCGCCCGGCAGGACTTCCTTGCCCGGCTCCAGAGCCTTGTACTGCTCGAAGAAGTGCTTGATTTCGGCCTTGTGGTACTCGTTGACGTCGTCGATGTCCTTGATGTCATCGAAACGAACGTCGGCGGGCACGCACAGCACCTTGTCGTCGCCGCCGGCCTCGTCGACCATGTGGTACAGGCCCACGGCGCGGCACTCGACCACGCAGCCCGGGAACACGGAGTTCGGAATCATCACGAGAGCGTCCAGCGGATCGCCGTCCTCGCCCAGGGTGCCGTCGATGTAGCCGTAGTCATCCGGGTAACCCATTGCGGTGAACAGGGTACGGTCCAGGAAGACGCGACCGGTCTCGTGATCGACTTCGTACTTGTTCTTGGAGCCGCGCGGAATTTCCACAACGACGTTGAAGGTTTCTGCCATGTCATTTCTCCTTGAAAATCGACAGTTACGTTATCGTCTCACCACAATACCCTGTTTACGCCTGCAAAACAGGTGCGGAACTCAAGAAACCGTGCTGAGATTATGCCGACACTATGCCCAAACAGACGAAATCCTCCCCTTGAGGGGAGGATTTCTAGCGGTTTACGCGCACGATAAACCCATGCACGTCAACGGCATCACTGTTGCATTACCGTTGCAGTACCGCATCACTGCACGGACAGGATGTGGGCCACATCCGCCCAAGGAGCCAGAGACACGTAGTTGTCCCAACCCCACTGGAATTCGCGGCCGGTCAGCTCGTCGCGCACGTTGAGCGGGCGGTCGGTGGGCAGACCCAGCTCGCTGAGTTCCAGGTGAATCATCGACTGGTGTGCGTTGTGTCCATCGAGGTTCACGACCACAATCAGCGTGTCCGCTTGGCCGGTACCGGTCAGTTCGGCCGGCGTGTGGCGTGCGAAAGCCAGAATATTCGGGTCGGACGTAGGCAGCACGGTGAGGTTGTGGTAGCTCAACGCGGCCGGGTGGGCGCGACGAATCTTGTTGAGTGCGGTGAGCATCTCGGCCACGCCGTACTGCTTGGCCTTGCTCCAATCGCGAACCTTGACCTCGTACTTCTCGTTGTCGATCTGCTCTTCGAAGCCGGGGCGCTGCTTGTTCTCGATGAGTTCGTAACCGTTGTAGATACCCCAGGACGGCGAGCCCATGGCTGCCAGCACCGCACGCACGCAGTGGCCGGCTACGCCGTTGTCTCGCACGTAAGCGGTGAGAATATCCGGCGTGGTGGGCCAGAAGGTGTTGTGCTGGTAGTAGCCGTCGTCGCCATTGGTGACCGGCAGATACTCTTCCAGTTCGTCCTTGGTGTTGCGCCACGGGAAGTAGCAGTGGGACTGGGTGAAGCCCACGTAGCTCAGGGCGCGCATCATGCCCGGGCGGGTGAATGCCTCGGCCAGGAACAGGATCTCCGGGTGCTTCTTGGTCACGGCGGCAATCACGTCCTGCCAGAAACGCACCGGCTTGGTGTGCGGGTTATCGATGCGGAAGATGGTGACGCCCGCCTCGATCCACAGATTCATGATGCGTTCGACTTCTTTTTCGATGCCGGGCATGTCGGCGTTGAAGTCGATCGGGTAGATGTCCTGATACTTCTTCGGCGGGTTCTCGGCGAAGGCGATGGAGCCGTCCGGCTTGTGGCGGAACCAGTTCGGGTGGGCCTTGACCCACGGGTGATCGGGCGAGCACTGCAGGGCGAAATCAAGCGCGATTTCCAGACCCAGTTCATGTGCACGCTGGCACAGGGCCTTGAAATCGTCCATGGTGCCGAGCAGTGGATCCACGGTGTCGTGGCCACCTAGCTCGGAGCCGATGCCGAACGGGGAGCCCGGGTCATCGGGGCCGGCGACCAGCGTGTTGTTGCGGCCCTTGCGGTTGGTCACGCCAATCGGGAAGACCGGCGGCAGGTAGACGATGTCGAAGCCCTCGGCAGCGGCGCGTTCGAGGCCGGCCATCGAAGTCTTCAGCGTACCCTGAATGATCTTGCCGGTGTTCGGATCGATGGTGGCGCCTTCGGAACGCGGGAAGAACTGGTACCAAGCCGCGAAGCTGGACTTCGGGCGTTCCACCTTGAAGCGCTGGGGCTGGCTGGGGGAGATGCCGTCGCGCAGCGGGTGAGTCTCGTGCAGGGCGGCGATGGTCGGGTTGTCGCCGGCGGCGAGACGATCCTCGGCGCTCAGCGTCTGATCGGCCATGGTCTCAGCGGCCTTCTCCAAGGTCTTGCGATCGCGTGCGGTCAGGCCGGTGTCCGGGGTTTCGGCCCAACGGGCCAGCAACTCGGCACCGGAATTGAGTGCGTTGTCCACGTCGTCCATCACACGCACCTTGATGCGGGCGTCGTGCAGCCAGGAGACGTACGCGTCTTCCCAACCTTCGATGGTCACGGTCCATTCGCCGAGCTGACGCTTGACGGCCGCGTAGCCATCCTCCCAAGGCTTCAGATCGCTGTGCTCGCCGCACTTGACCATCACGGTCCAACGATCGAGGCCGGGATTTACGCAGGTCATGGCCCGGCGCATGGTTTCCTTGCCGCGCGGGTTGCGCACGATGGCGGTGGCACCCACCTTGGTACGGCCTTCGATGAACACCTGGGCGGTCATCTCAAACGGTTCGCCGAGTTCCACACGGGCGGGGAAGATGCCGCGCTCCTCGGCGGGAGTGATGTCCATGACATTGATGCGGCCGAACTGGCCGGGCTCGTTTGCTTCGATGGACGGTGCGGGGGCTTCGACAGCCAGGCCTTTCAGCGCTGCTGCGGCGCGTGCCGTTTCGGCGCTGACTCTCTTGCGCTTGGTTGCGGGGCTCTTTCGGGCAGAAGTCGCCTTTGACTTCGTTTTCGTGGTGCTGTTATCGGTATTACTAGTGCGCGTGGTCGCGCGATGTTGTACTGCTGCCATAAGGCCCTATTCTAAGGGCTTTTGAACATATGTTGCGCATTGTGGATAACTATCAGGTAAACGTTCGGTCAACCGCATGAGGTGGATAACTCGGCGGAAGAGTTATCCACAACTCGCCGGCAAACGGCAAGCTCGGACCACATAGGTCGAAAAACCGGCTGTAGCGAATGAAAATCTGCCATGATCGTGGCCTACCCGCACACAGTGCAGTATGCGGGGAAACGTACCAGGAAAGGACGAATGATGATAACGACATGGCGGCAACGGGGCATGGCCATCGTAGCGATGCTGACCGGTCTGATAATAATGGTGGGAGTGGTGTTCGGCTCGGCGAATACGGCGTATGCCGCGACGTTGACGCCCGCCGACGAAAGATATCACGTGGCGTTTCCATACAACGATATGGAATATTACGTCGGTGTCGCGGGGCTGGACGCTTCGGGCAACAAGTACTACTGCATCGAAGCGGGGAAACTGAGCGACTATGTGATAGGCCCCACCACGGTGCTTGCCTCCGATGAGAACGCCCGGCGTATGGCATGGATCCTTGACCGGTACCGCGACACGGATGCCGCCACCCATGCGGCGATCGGCATCATCGTGCAGGATCACTTCGGGCGCGATCGGGACGAGTGGGCGAGACAGATGGCGGTCATTCAAGGCCGGTACCCCGAGATCGTGGCGAAGGCGGCCCGGATATGGGATCAATCGGCCGGCAAGACGCCTGCGGGCACGACGGTGGAACGCACCGATGCCGAGGCTTTGCGCAGCGGTTCCATCTCGGTGAAAGTGGTGAACCGCGCCGGTGACGCGATCGCGGGAGTGCCGTTCACCGTCACCTTGCAGGGGGCGGCGCGGTTCGTCCAAGGCGGCAACACGTTCTCGGGGGTGTCGACGAGCGCCGGGTCCTCGATCGCGTGGGAGGCGACCGGCGCCGGCGAGGTGACGGCGAACACCACATACGAGTATGGGCGGATGCACGTCATGGACAGCACTCAGGACATGCTGGCCTTTGACTCGATGGCTTCCACTGGCGGCGCGTCGACGACATTTCGGGTGCGTAAGGATTTTGTTCCGGCGGTATCCACCAAGGTCTCCGAGAAGGTGCTTGATGTGGCTTCTCCGGTGTTCGATGACGTGACCAGTGGCGTGGCGGATGCGGACAGTTATTGGGTGCCCGATTTGGAATTGCAGGCCCGCGGATACTATTTCGATGGTCTTGATACGGGCGATGTGGGCAATGTCATTACGCCGAATGCACAAGAGAGCGCCGATGCTTTTCTTGCGCGATTGGCGACTTTGGGTTATGAGCCGGTGGCCTATGCCAAGGCCTCTTTCACCGGGGTGGGGCAGCAGGCACGTGTGCAGGCCATGACCAAGCCGGATGACGGTGCCGCTTACCGGACCAAGCAGAATAGCGGTTTTGGCACATGGATATGGGTGTTTCGGCGGTCCGAGCAGAGCAAACAGGCGCAGGAATACCTTATAGGCGACTGGATAAGTCCGTTTATGGAGGCTACGGAAAGCAATACAAGTCGCAGGAAGCTAGAAGTCATGTCGACGGTCACTGAGCATTCGGCGGATATCGGTGCCGAGCTCAGCGACACCATTACCGTATCGGGATTCCCTGCGGATCATGGCCAGTATGCCGGCAACGAAGAGTATGAGTTCGCGGCGGATCGGCCGTATGCGACGGTGAGCGTATGGTGGTCCGGCGATCCCGACAACCCCTCCAACGATGAGGCGTACAAGCCATCTGGGGGAGAGGTTCCCACGGAAGACGACAACCACCGGTTGCTGGCCACCTGGGAGATTCCCGCGATGAACGGCACGTTCAAAATCGGCGCCGGGGCGTTGGACGCGCATGGCGCTCCTATGTATCTGACCGCCGAACGGCCTGGGTGGTACGTGTTCGTCTGGCGGTTCGAGGGGGATGACCGTGTTTCCCCGGCGTCCAGCCGGTATGACGATGCCTGGGAGCGTGTGCGGGTGTTGCCCCCATGCGAGTCGGAGAAACCGTGCGAACCGGAGAAACCCGAGACGCCGCCGGCGCCGGCGGAGGCAACCACGCCCAACCCTCGCCCGTCACTGCCCGTCACGGGTGGCGATGTGTCGCTTGCCTCGGTTCTGGCCGTGTCAGCTCTGGCGATAGGCGCCATACTGTCCATCGTCGTTCGGTGGCGTCGTCGCTATGACCGATTCAAGCACTGGACGATGCGCTGGCCGATACGTTGACCCGCTGCGGCATGATGCCGATGATGTCGGCTGGATGGTGAACCACACTCCGCTTCTGAGCAGAAGAACGGGAGCTGGGCACGAAGTCGATCGTAACATACGACTTGTGCCCGGCTTCCGCTTCGTTGAGAAACTTCACGCCTGTCGCCTCCCGTGGATTAGACAACTGAAGATCCGCGATGAAAATGACGAGACGTTTATGATCGCCGACTTCCCTGGGCACCGTAGCTGCCTGATCGCCTTTCATCCATATCGCCACGGTAAACGGAAAGGCCGCTGATTTCGGTACCGAAATCAGCGGCCATATAACCACGTTCGTAGCGGGGCATGGATTTGAACCATGGACCTCTGGGTTATGAGCCCAGATCAGGCGGCTAGTGTGAAGTCCCCGCTACTGCGAAGACATCGGTAGCCGTTGTTAACGGCCACCTGCAAACCTCCTTCGTCGTTATGGCGCTCGCCGATGATGGCCAGCGCCTTCGCCGGCGTCAGTGTCGGGTCGAGCAGGACGTCAACGGAGACGCCCACGAACTCAGCCGCTTTTACGATGTCGTTGAGCGGCCAATTGCTCTTGCCTAGCATCATGCGCGAGAGTGCTTGTGGAAACCTGCCTATGTACTCAGCGAGGTCTTTTCGATACCTTCCTTCGAGCTGCATAAGCATATTCAGATTCATAATTGCCGTATCTTGTGGCGATGCAACCACCTTCGGCAATGCTGTTACTGTACTCATAAGTGTAATAATACGCAGAATTGTTTAGTAGCGCAAATATGACGGAGTTGCCAGAAAACATGACACGCCGATAAACAATATTGCGTAGCACAGTGTTATATTCATAACCATGACTTATCAAAAATGTTTAGACGGCGATGTTATTTGTGAGCGCGTTAAGGCTCTCATCAAAGACCGCGACCTAACTCAGCGTTATGTAGCCAAAGAGGTCGGTTCTGTCGAACAAGTCCTATCCAATAAGCTCACTGGTCTTCGCTCCTTCACCATGAAAGATGTGACGGCGCTCGCCGACTTCTTCGAGGTCTCCACCGACTACCTGCTGGGCCGCATCGACACGCCATGGCCTGACCCATGGGAGAAGAACGGCAAGGAGGCCGAGTGATGAGGCGCGAGGATTTAATGTCGCTCGGCTGCGGTCAGGCCCTGTTCGATCTCAGTGTTGCGTCTGCTGCCCAGTTCGGTGGTGTATGTGACGTGTACAGTGACGCGGCATGTTCCGATGCCGGCAAAGAAGAAGCCGTTTCCGGAGTTGATGGCGTCGATCTCGGATTGGTCTTTGATTATCTGCTTGGAGAAGAACTCGCTTTCGAGCGCGATCTCGCAGAACGGCATTGTCTTGTCGACGCGCGCCTGCGCAATGGTCTGGTCTTCAAAGCGGACGAACACATGAACGTCTCGTGCGATGTTGCCGCAATCGTTGACAAGAAAGACGGTGGAAGTTTCTCCATCGTACTCGACCCTCCACTTGTAAACCGTCTGGTCGGCGGTGACTGCCAACGCCCGTTGGCTGATCGCGTTCGCGTCTGCTGCTATCTCGTTCGCTTTGCCGGCAAGGTCGTTGGCGTGTTCGGCGATCCCCTTCGAGTCGGCGGCGATCCCGTTGGCTTCTTCCGCCGAGTCGTTGGCGTCCTTGGCGAGCTTGTTTCCAGCATGCGTTTGGAACAAGGCGATGATTCCGGCGACTCCGCCCGCTCCGCCGAGGCCGGCGACGACCAGATTGAAAATTTCGATTCCGTTCATGACGTGAATTCTAAACCGGCATCTTCCGAAGGAGAGTCAAAGTGATAGGCGACATCGTTTTATGCATTGTGTCCGTCTACCTCCTAGGACGTATAGACACGCCATGGCCTGACCCATGGGAGAAGAACGGCAAGGAGGCCGAGTGATGGATGCTCTGATTCTTTGTCTGCCGATCATCGTTCTGGCATTTACGAACCTTTCGCAGTCAAAACGCATCAACGACACACGCACCCAAGTCCACGAACTCAGAACCCAATTGTGGGAACTCAGACACGAGCTGGCAAGGGGGAACTCCATGACCTTCGCTCCGATTCGCTCCCATGACGCCATGTCACCGTCAACTGACGACCAGAGGAAGACCAAGTGAGCGCGGCCATGAAAGTTTCCGAAGACATTGGGCCGATCTTATCGAAATCCAAATCGGATGCACCGATAACCCCATCCGGCAGTTCAATCCGCACGTCATGTTCGACGTCCGAGCCTCCGTTGGTAATGGCGTACATGCTGCCCCTTACCCACGAGAGACGCCACGGCGGAACATACGGCGGTTCGACCGGTTGCCGACTCGCTGTTTCGCGTTCGATCTCGAGGCGTGAACGCATGATATCAAGCTGCTGTCTTGAGACATCCAGCGCCGCGCGGGCTACACGATTACGTTCGGAGGCCTCGTCGGCTTGTTTCTCCAAAGCGGCCACCTGCTTGTTTACTCGCTCAATGTCCTCGCGCCGCTTTGAGTCATTGTCCTTCGCGCTGCGATGCTCTGCGACCCAGCCGATGATCGTCACCAAGAGCGTGAACGCGAATCCGGCCAGTTCGATTCCGTGTTCGGCCATCCAACCTGACATTTTCGATTCTTCTCCTATTCCGGTCGGCCCTCATGTTCCAGATGCGGGCCGTTGTAGCCACCAGTTTAGGAGAGGGTCGGGCGGCTCCGCTTCTCCTGCCGCCCGGCATTACACCATCAAGGAGGTGGCGTGATGATTCGCGGACGTCATCTGAGTGGTGTGCGCAGGCCCGAGAAGCCTGTGGAGCTGACCGAAACGCAGCGGGCCTGCAAGTGGCTGTTCTGCCTGATCGCCTGCGCTGTGTTTGCGACGGTGGCCGTCTGGGGCTTCATCTGGGCCGCCACCGCCGCGTCGCATGGAGTGGTGAGCGTGCTGCATCTCGCGGCCATGCTGATCGGTGGGTTGATGGCCTACGTGTTCGGCGACATCGCCGAACGGGCCTAGACGCGAGGCTCCTCTGGCGGAATCGAATCGAAAGGAACATTGCTATGACCAAGGAAGACAAGCAGGCGGAGCGCATCGAAAGGCTCGCGGTCACGTTGAGCGAAGCCGTCGACGATGGCGATGCCTGCCCCGAGTGCATGGTCGATTGTCTGAGCCAAGCGCTCGGGGCCGAGGGGCTTCGTCTCGCCGAGGACAAGAACCATGCCGTTCCACCCACCGACACCGACGATGTGTCGATGGTGAAGGCGTTCGTGACCGAGGTGCCGCTCGAAGCCGACGCCGACTTCCTCGAGCAGGTGTTCGGCCCCAGCTTCGCGAAGCCCGACTCTGACGACGAGCGCGATGGCTCGCGCGATGAGCAAGTTTCGGACAGGTTCGACCGGTATCGCGAGATCGTCTTCGACGCGCATTCGCTGATCGGCATGTTGCAGAACATGGCCTTTGAGCATGGCGACTGGCAGGCCTACAAGTACTGCCGCAACGTGTTGCAGTCGTTGTACGAGCTGCGCCGCAGCGTCGGACAGCCCGAGGCCGGGGAGGCAGAATCGTGAGTCTCGTGTGGCAGCAGTGGGCGTTCCTCGTGTTCGCGGTGCTGGAGGTGCTTTGCACCGTGGGTATGGTCGGCAGGCCGAACGAGCCGGTAAGGAAACCGAGCACCGCCGTGGTGGGCGTGATCGTCTGGATTGTCCTCACGTCGCTGGTTTTCAGCATCTAGTCTTGCCGCCGCGCGTCCGCTCTTCCTTCCTTATCTCACATATTGCAAGGGCGTGCGGCGGTGATCGTCAAAGGAAAAGACGCTAACACCAAATAACCGAACAGTCCGGCGATGCACGTTCTCACATCGCCGGACACCGGGGCTGCGGCAGGTTGGCCCCCGGCCGAGATCACGCAATTGGTTGTTGATGATTCTCCTTTCTCATGCGTGGCAAAGGTCGGGAGGGCGTTCGATTCGCCCGCAGTCCACGAGGGGCGTCAACGTCGCCCGCGCGCGGTTTTCGCAGTGACTCGTCGCGCGCGGGAGCGATGGCGTCATCAGGCCCGGCCCATGCCTGCACTGGGCCGGGCGTCGGAGGAGACGCCAGCGCCCCTCGTTTTTGTCCGAAGGAGGAACCGAATTGACCGAAGAGGAGTACGCGCGCGAATACGACGTGCGCGAGGAGGGCCGGAGCATGTTCGACTGGCCGTTGACCAAGGAAGGCGCGCATATGGGCGCGGGCGAGCTGCTGGACGAGCTTATCGAGGCCATCCAGCGTCTGAACCGCACGCCGGAGTGGCCGCTGACGCTGCTGGTTCCCGATTTCGGCGATGTGATCGTGGACAGGCGGACCCGCACCATCCATGCGTTGTGCATGTGGAAGCGCAAACCGCAGAAGGAGGATGACTGATGGCCGTCAACGTGAATCTCGTCGGCAACGTCGGCAAGGACCCCGAGACCAAGACCTTCCAGAACGGCGGCTCGGTCACGAGCTTCACCGTGGGCGTCTCGCAGGGGTATTTCGACAAGCGGAACCAGTGGCAGGACCAAGGCACGATGTGGCTGGAGGTAGAGCCGATCACGCAGGGCGCGAAGTCGCAGCTCCAGTACGTCCACAAGGGCGACAAGGTGCATGTCTCCGGACTGCTCTCGCAGCGGTTCTTCACGCGCAACGACGGCACTCCGGGCACCGCGCTCAGGGTGGCCGCCCAGACCCTGAGCTTCATCCACCGCCAGCCCAAGGACCAGCAGGCCGAAGCCGCCGGCAATCGGAACGGATACTCGGGCGGCTACTCGGGCGGCGCGACCACACAGCCTGCTGCGGCACCGCCCGAGGACCCGTGGTCGCAGCCGCCCACCGACTTCGGCAACGAACCCGACCCGGAATTCTAAGGAGACATCATGGATGAATTGAAGCATGTGACCGTGGAGATCGACGCGAACGACCTGCCGACCATGCGGAACGCATTGGACGGCAAGGCCTGCATCCGTGTGGCGCACTCGTTCCAAGTCAGGCTGGATGATCTGTCGGCGATGAGCGGCGAGAGCGTGGACACCATCGTGCGCATCGACGTGGACCCGCAGTGCGGCTACCCGGACCCGCAGGCCGTGGCCCTGATCTACTTCGCGGCCAAGCAGGGAGTCTTGGACGTGGACGAATTCGAGGCGTTCCGCGACGACCTCGAACGCGATACCGGCCACAGGATTCAGGAGATCATCGACAAATACCCCGCGATCTTCAAGGACCCCGAGAAGGCCTTGCGGTTCGTGTTCTCCGGCCCCAAGCGCGTGCATGGCGTGCCGCCGCTCTCACGATGCCCGCGATGCGGCCTGCAACTGTGGCAGGAAGTGTACGAGAACCAGCCGGCGGACGCCACGGCGGCGCATCTGAAAGCCAAGCCGAGGCCCCTGTACTGCCTCGACTGCGGTCAGCGGTTCCAGTACGACAAGGTCGGCCGTCTGAAGTGCTCCGACGAACTCGATGTGGTCGGCATCGCGAACGATCTCGTCAAGAAGGCGTCGCAGCCGAGCCTCGACGACATGTGAACTTGGTCAGGGAAGGAAGAGAAGAGTCATGACGAGCTTCGCGATAGACGACATTTTTCACTCGGATTCCGACGTGCTCGACGTGCTGGAGGACCGCAACGGACTCGCTGCGATAGGCGTTTTCACGCTGCTCGGCTCGAATTGCGGGCGCGAGATGTACACGCACGCCGACAGTTTCGACGGCGGATTCGACCTGAACAGGGTGCGCCGCGTGGCCGGAAACGTCACCGTGGCGAAGGCGAAATCGCTTGTGGCGCTGCTGGAAACGCACCGTCTCATAGAGCCTTTCGGTGATGGCAGGTGGCGCATCTGCTGCCGCGCCGGGCTGGCCCAGTACGGCGGGATGCAGCACCCCAAGCAGCCGAAGACCGCCGAGGAGATCGCCGACCTGCACGCAAAGCGCGCCGCCGCCGGCAAGCGCGGAGGGGTCGCGAGCGGCGAAGCAAGACGAAGCAAAACCGATTCCGGAACAGCGAAGCAAGACGAAGCAAACAGCGTGAAGCAAAACGAAGCAAACGCGAAGCAATTTGCTTCGCCGTTACGGGAGGCAAACGAGGAATCTAGCCATACCATACCAAGCCATACCATTCCACTTACCCCAACCCCTTCCGCCGCCGAAGCCGAAGCAAACGCCGTGGCCGTGGCCGGCGTCATCGCCGACACGGAGCATGCCATCGACCGCGACCCGTTCGGCCTGTGCTGGAGCACGTACCGGCCCATGGCCGGCACCCGCACGGGAGCCGAGGCCGCGTTCCATGCCGTCATCGAATCCGGTGTGACGCCACGACGCCTGTACGGTGCGATCCTGAGCCACAACCGGAGCATCGAGACCGGGGGCGAACCAGCGCGCTCGCAACCATCGTTCCAGCATTGGCTCAAACGCGGAGCCTACAAGCCGCTACTGCCGCCCGACACCACGCCAAAACAGCGAATCCACACGCATTCATGGAACTGCGAGCATGTCCAACGGCTCATGAAACCCCACGAAAGCGAATACGACCACCAGCGCCAAGGCTACGAGCCAAGCGAATGGATGCTCGCATGCCAGCAACAAGCCAACCAACTCAACAACCAACAAGAAACCAGCAAGGAGAAGCAATGAGCAACTACCAGACCGACCAGATCAGGCTCATCAACACCAGCCTCATCGACCCCCACCCGGACAACCCACGCAAAAACATCGGCGACGTGGATGACCTCGCGGCCAGCATCAAAGCCAACGGCCTCCTCTCGCCACTCAGCGTCGTGCCCCACGGCGAGCGCTATCGCGTCATCGCCGGCCCCCGTCGTCTCCAAGCGTGCAGGCAGGCGGGTACTGGTGCGGTGCCGTGTTTCGTGCTTGATTTGACGCCGTTGCAGCAGTTGGAGGCGATGGTCACGGAGAACTGCCAGCGTGAGCAGCTCACCGTGCTTGAGGAGGCTGATGCCATCCAGGGCATGCTCGACCTCGGAGCCACCACCGCCGGCGTCGCCCACCAGCTTGGCCGAAGCGCCGACTACGTGCGTGACCGCGCCAAGGCCGCCAGCATCAAGACCGAAGTCAGAGCGACCCGCGACGATTTCAGCCAGCTCACCATCGGCCAGCTCGTGGCCATCGCGCGATATGACGGCCAGCCGGACAGGCAGAAGAAGCTCGCGCAGGCGGCCGGCACCTCGAACTTCGACTACATCCTCCGCAACATCGAACGCGATGAGAACAACCGGCAATGGATCGAATCGGTCACCGCGCTCCTCAAGAACGCCGACGGCATAAACCTCATCCCCGACCCCGAAAAGCCCTACAGCGACCCGGAATGGTGCTACCTCGGCTGCATGTTCCCGTCCACCGGCACCCCCGAAGAAGTCATCGAAAGGATCCGCGAACAGAACCCCGCAGCCGTATCCATCCACACGCAGCGGGTCTACCTCTGGACCCGCCGCGACAAGACCGCCATCGCCGAAAAGGAAGCCCGCCACGCCGCCGAACAAGCCGAACGCGACGCCCGCCGGCACGCGCTCGAGGAATACGCCGCCGCCTCCGCAGACAAGCGCATGGCATGGCTCCACGCCAACCTCCACGGCATCAAACGCGCCCAGCTCATCGAAACCACGGCCCGGCTCGGACTCCTGCAGATCATCGACCCGGACCCGCAGGGCTACACGCTGGCCGGGTCACTGAGCACATGGAACGGCAAATGCGGCGCCGAACAATTCGCCACCATCAGCGGCATTGAACCGGAACGGGCGCTCGCCGAACTCCGCTACCACCTCGACGAACCCGACTGGGCGGTCTGGGCGGTGCAAATCCTCGCCGCACGCATCGAATGGTTCATTGAGCCGACCGACTGGACCAACGTCACCGACACCAGCAGCCGCATCCCCGGCTACTACCAGATCCTCCAAGACCTCGGCTACACGCCCACCGACGACGAAACCAGCCACCTCGACCAGCTCATTGCCGCCATCAGCGAAGCCGACTCCGACGAAAACGAAGAAGACGAGGAGAACAACCAATGACCAGGAAACAACTCGAAAGACTCGCCCAACTCCTCACCGACACCGCCCAGACCGCCAGCACAATCGAACTGCGAGCGCTCGCCGGCGGCAAGGCGGATGACGGCCTCGTGGCGATGGCGGCGGGGCTGAGGGCCGACTGCACTTCCTGTTTGGTGTTGGTCGACGGTCTGATGCAGGAGGGGGTGCGTTGTGAGTGAGTTCGATGATTCCAGGTGTGCCGCCTTGGAGCGGCAGGGATGGCATTGCCTGCGTTGCGGGACGAACATCCATGACCCGTCACGCTGGCCCGGACGCTCCGGCCATCACCGTCAACTGCGGCGTGCGGCGGATCCGGATGTGAGGCACAGTCCGGCCAACATCGTCGAGCTGTGCGGTTCGGGCACGACCGGCTGCCACGGCTGGGTCCACCAGCACGTTAAGGAGGCCGAACGCCTCGGGCTGATAGTCCCGCTCGGCAGGGATCCGCGCACCACCCCGGTGCGCGACTGGCAGGGGATATGGCTCCGCCTCAACCAGGACGGCACCGCGACCCGCCTGACAGCCATGGAGGTCGCCACACTCGACATCGACAGGAGGGAAACGGAATGACCATTGACAAGCCCGACATGCTGCTATGGATGGACGTGGAGACCACAGGTCTCGACCCGGACCATGACAGGATCCTCGAGGTGGAAATGCGTTGCACCGACATAAGAGGCGTGCGGTGCGCCGGAGATTTCCACCGCGTCATCGGACTGAAAGGCCGCAAGGCATCCATTACGGACGAGAACCTCAAGGCGTGGCGCATGCACTGCGCCAACGGACTGCTCGAAGACGCTCTCGACGACGGATATACGGAAGAGGCGACGGCGAACGCGCTCGAGGAATACGTCGACAGCCTCGCGCAATCGTTCACCCTCCATCCGGCAGGCAGCAACCCGCAGTTCGACCTCGACTTCATCGGCCGACTCTGCCCGAACCTCCCGCTGCACTACCACCGCATCGACATGGCCACCCTCCGCGACAGTCTCGAAGCCGCCGGCTGGGATGTGAAACCGGAAGAGGAGACGCCTGCAGCCAGCGCCCACCGCACCGACGCATGCCTCGACCGCGACATCCGTCAATACGCGCGCATCATCCGCCACCTCTCCGCACATCCGGTCCGATACATCGCCACGGAAGCAGCAAGGTGATGGACATCGCAGCAGTGATCCTCCTATGCGCCGCCATCCTGATCGGCTGGATGGCCAACAGGCCATGAACCGTACCAACAACGAAAGGAACCTCGGAATGAAACAGACCATCAACCGCATCTCCAACCGCATCGCCGACCGGTCCACCAGACTGTTCGCCATCGCCGCGCTGCTGCTCGTGCCGCACGCCATCATCCGGCCGATCATCGGCATCGGCCTCCACCACTGGATCCCCATCCAATGGCTCGCCCTGCATGTCCTGCTCATCATCCTCACCCTCTGCACCGCGCTCGCAGGATGCGGCAGTGCGTCCAAGACGTCGACCCCGGCCCACGTCATCGCCGCCACCGGCACCACATGCTCCGAAGAGTCCAGCGACGAACGCATCAAGGAATGCATCGTCACGCTGTCCGAGACACGACGAGTCGACTGCGTCATCACCGCCGGCAGCCAAGGCGTATCCGGAATCTCGTGCGACTGGGACCACGTCAGCGGAGCCGACAAGGAACCACGATGAAAATCAGAATCCAGGACGGCGCCATATACATCGCGCCGGAAGACGACGAGGAACGCCAAGTGACCGAAATCACCATCAACACCCTGCTCAGATGGGTAGCGGAACACGACAAGGAAAAGAGACAGCAATGAACAACACGGGCACAGACATCGCCATCAGCGCACTCAACAAACTCATCGACCAGGAACTCGCGGCAATGCGCGCCGCATCCCGCGACGGCAACCGGCCGCTCTACGAGATATCGTCGACCCGGTATCATGCCTACCTCACCGCCAAGGATGAGATCACAAAGGCGCTCGCCGATGCCGCGGAGTAAAGGGATGCAGGGAATCCGTTCCTGCCGCAGCGTGACGAGTTGGTCACGATGGACATACACACCTGCGATTTGTGCGGCCGGTGCTGCTCGAGTCCCGTCTACAGCGTGTGCCTGTGTTACACCGACCAGGCCAAGGTGGCGGGAGAGGTGTGCGCCGAATACCGTGAGTTGGCCGATCGTGCCGGCAGGCTCAGGGACATGCTGCAGCGGTATGCGTATGGCACGCTCGGCTTCGAGCCCGCCTGTCCGATCACTCTGTTGAGCAGGCAGCTCAACGTCATGGACGAATACGCTCTCATCCTCCGCAGGCGCGCCAACATCGAGCACATCAGCCTCGGCTACCAGCGCATCGACACGGCCGCCAGGGATACCCGATGAGCAACGACATCGACAAAAGCGTAAACCGTCTCAACGCAGCTGAAACCATCCGCCGCCAGGCCATCGCACTGCAGAAACACATCAGCCACGCGCTCGCCGGCCTCCAAACCCTCAGCGGCAGCGAGGACATCCAGATCAGCCACGCGCTCACCATGGCCACCATCCAAGCATCCAAGGCACTCAAACAGGCGCACCTGATGCAGGACTCGGCCGACATGCTCGATCAAGCCGACCAGCGAGACGAGGAGAACAACATCAGCCGCATGCTCATCAGCAAGATTGCCCAGCAAGGCGAATAAAAAGAGAGGCCCCGCCAAGCCGGCAGAACCCCCAAGAAACCAACCATCATTCTAGCCGGAAAGCGGGAACCATGACCAGTCAATGCCAACAATGCGGCGAACCAGCACAAACCACCCTCTGCAAAACCTGCGCCAAACACATGCGACGACAAATCGCCAGTCTCGCCAAAACCATCCCCGAACTCCGCGCGCTCGCCGAACGCAAGGCGCACATCGGCGAGCGCTGTGGTGGTGTTCGTGGAGGTTCGGTCGGCCTGCCGGTGAGCGTGCATTGGTTGGGGGTGTATGAGGAGGCGGCCCGTTTGATGCTTCGGTTGGCTGGTTGCGTGGATTTGAAGTGGATGATGCTGCCGGTCGAGGGGTGGCGTCCGGCGTATCGGGCGGTGTGCAGGTCGTGGTCGCGTGTGGTGTGTTCTCCATCCGCGGGCGAGCTGGCCGATCGGCTGGACCGGATGCTCCGTCGTATCGACAGGTTGTGCACGCCGTCGGATGGTCGCGTGACTGTCGTGCAGTGTCCGGATTGTTCGGCGTCGTTGGCGGTGCCGCAGGGTATGCGTGATGGCTGGTGTCCAGAATGCGGCGAGCGCCTCGATCTGGACATGCTGGTGTCCGGCCGTGTGGATGCCGCGGGCCGTGCCGTCATGACGTGCTCGCCTGCGGAGGCGGCGGACTGGCTGACCGATCGCGCCGGGCTGCGTACCACGCGCAAGCAGGTGTCGAACTGGCTGGCGCGCGGCAGGCTTTCGAAGGCGCGTCGATTGGGGCATGGCGTGTGGGAGTTCAACCAGGCCGAGCTCATCGCCCAGCGCATCGCGCATAGTTGCGTATCCGGCTGAGTCCATGTATTCTGTAAAAGAACTTGCACCATGCCCGAAGGGGCTGGTGCTTTTCTTTTACCACCCAGCCCCTGTAGCTCAGTCGGCAGAGCAGCGGTCTTTTAAACCATGGGTCCTCGGTTCGAATCCGAGTGGGGGCACCGCAAAAGGGAGGCGGCATGGACATGCCAATCGTCATCATCGGCTCATGCGTGGTATTCGCCGCCTGTCTCATCGCCCTGTGGCTGATGCCATGAGCAATCCACGCTACCATAACGGCCACCGCCGGCGGGAGGTGCAGGCATACTATCGCGCACGCCGCGCCGACTGCTACATCTGCGGCAGGCCAATCGACTACAGCCTGCGGCCTCCGGATCCATGGAGCTTCGTCATCGACGAGACCGTGGCCATCGCCAACGGCGGCCGCGTCTGCCGCGCGAACAGCGGGCCGGCGCACCGCTGGTGCAACGCGGTCAAAGGCACGCACACGCTCGAATGGGCGCGCGCCGAAGTGAAACGAAGACTCGCCGGCGGCAAACCCACAGCCGCGTCGAAGCCGCGCGACTTCGAGGCCGCCGACTGGTGAAGCCCACGGGAGGATACCCCCGTCATCGTTTCGGCGGCGACCTCGTGTGCAGCGCCTATCTCTCTCCCCGCGAAAAATAATCGTCGCCGGCGACACCATCGACGGCAAAGGAGGCGCCATGCCGATCCGAACCTGCGCGCAATGCGGCCACGCCATGCCGAAAAACGCCAGCGCCAAACGAAAATACTGCTCGGACAACTGCCGAAAGCTCGCCAGCAAACACAGACACTCACCACAACACCAAACGTCGCCCACGACGCCGCCAGCCAACGAACCGTCGCCACAGCAGCCGACCGCGCCGGCCACATACCGCGACCTGCTCGAGGTCAGCCGAACCGCGCTCATGCGCAACCTCAAGGACCCGCACTGCCCGGCCACCGCCGTCGCCGGACTGAGCAAACAGCTCCTCGCCGTCGGCAAAGAACTGCTCGAGATGGACCGGGAGAAGGAACCAGACCCGATACTCGACGACCCGGAGGAGATGGCAGATGGCATCGAAGACGAACCCTTCGACGCCGAAACTATCTGACGCCGCCCGAATCCTGAACATCCCCGACGGCATCGCCACCACCGGCTTCGGCCGCGTCCGCCGCGTCGCCGACCGGCTCGGCATCCGGTTCGACCGATGGCAGGAGGGCATCGGCACGCTCATGCTCGCCAAACGCTCCGACGGCACCTACGCCAGCTCGGTCGGCGGCATCGGCATGAGCATCTGCCGACAGACAGGCAAGACCTTCACCGTCGGCACCATCATCGTCATCCTGTGCCTGACCACACCAAACCTCAAGGTCATCTGGACCGCGCACCGCACGCGAACCTCGGCCGAAACCTTCAAATCGATGCAGGCGCTCGTCAAACGCCCCGGCCTGTCACGACACTGCAAAGCCATCCGCCAGACCAACGGCCAGGAGGAGATCGCCTTCGCCAACGGCAGCCGCATCCTCTTCGGCGCCCGCGAACAAGGCTTCGGCCGAGGCTTCGCCGCAGTCGACGTCATCATCTTCGACGAGGCGCAGATCCTCACCGAAAAAGCCCTCGAGGACATGATCCCGACCGCCAACGCCGCGAAAAACCCGCTCATCATCCACATGGGCACGCCACCCAGACCGGTCGACCCCGGCGAAGTGTTCACCAGCCGCCGCACCGCCGGCCTCGCGCACGACCCGGACAGCACATGGATCGAGTTCGGCGCCGACCGCGACTGCGACACCGCCGACCCCGACGCATGGGCCCAGGCCAACCCGAGCTACCCGCACCGCACGACCGCCAACGCCATGCTCCGCATGCTCAAAAACCTCGGAGAAGACAGCTTCCGCCGCGAGGCCCTCGGCATCTGGGACCAGGACACCGAACACGCGGCCATCGACCCGGAACTCTGGGCACAGGCCGCCACACCGGAACGAGCATCCGGCGGATGGACAGCCATGGCCATCGACATGCCGCCGCACCGCGGATGGATCACCATCGGCGCATGCCAGGCCTACGAGGACGGCACCGCGTACATCGACATCGCGGCACTCAAAGGCGTCAGGAAACACGGCACCAAATGGCCCGTCGATTTCCTCGCCCGCCGCTGGCCGCACCTCGCCGCCGTCGTCATCGACGCCCAGTCACCGGCCACGGTGCTCATCCCGCCACTCAAGGCCGCCGGCATCGACGTGACCGTCACCAGCGCGAGCGACATGGGCAAGGCATGCGGGCGTCTCCTCGACATGCTCCAATACCACGAACTGCGCCACAAGCCGGACGTGCGCCCGCTCGACCAGGCCGTCGCCGGCGCGACCGTCCGTAAGATCGGCGTCGAAGGCGCGTTCGGCTGGAACAAACTCGGATCCGACGTCGACATCAGCCCGCTCGTCGCCGCCACCCTCGCCCTGCACGGCGCCGTCACCAGCACCCGACGGCCGGGCGACGAACCAGAACAAAGGATGATCGAACTGCCATGACACTCCTCGAACCACTGCCGGCCACAGTCGCCGGCCTGACGCCCGACGAAGACGACGCCTTCCGCCGCCTCACCGCGAAAATCATCCGCCACCGCACACGCAACCGCATCCGCACCGTCTACTACAACGGCCGCAACGAACTCCACGACCTCGGCTACAGCCTCCCACCGATCGCCAAAGACGTCGAAATCGTCGTCGGATGGCCGGAAAAGGCAATCGAGGGACTCGCCAACCGCGTCGTGCTCGACGGCATCACCACCCAGGACGGCAGCGACCTGAGCAAACAGGTCAACGACCTGCTCGACGCCAACGACCTCGCCCAGACCGCCGAAAACGCGCACACCGACGCGCTCGTGCACTCCTGCAGCTTCGTCGCCGCGCTCCAAGGCACGCCCGACAGGGGAGAGCCCGCCGCGATCATCCAGGAGTTCCCCGCCGACGTGGCGACAGGCACATGGGACAGCCGCATCCACGGCCTCACCGAAGCCCTGCTCTACGACGTCGACGAGGACGAGACCTACGGCCGGCAGATCCGCGCATGCTACCTCATGCTCCCCGGCAAACTCATCGGATGCACGATGCGGGACTGGCAGTGGAGCGTGTACGCGCGCACCGCATGGCAGGGCCGACTGCCCGTCGAACTGCTCGCATACCGGCCGGACAGCAAACGACCGTTCGGCCGATCGCGCATCAGCCGCACCGTCATGAGCCTGACAGACAGCGCCGTGCGCACCTTCCTGCGCAGCGAAGTGCAGGCCGAACTCTACTCGGTCCCGCCACGCTACTTCCTCGGCGTCACCGAGGACATGTTCCGCGGCAAGGACGGCAACCTCAAGCCACGATGGCAGATCATGCTCGACCAGGTACTCGCGCTGCCGCGCGACAAGCAGGGCAACCTGCCGCAGGTCGGCACGTTCACCCAAGCGAGCTTCGAGCCGCACGCCGCGCAGCTGCGCCAGACCGCCTCGATGTTCGCCGCAGCCACCAGCCTGCCGCCCGACTCGATGGGCGTGCTCACCGACAACCCAAGCTCGGCCGAAGCGATCGACAAGGCCGTCAAGGAACTTTGCCTGAACGCCGAAAGCTGCCAGCGACGCTTCGGCCCAGCATGGGAACGCATCATCGCCACAGCCGCCCGCATCGCCGGCGACGGCCATGCCACCGCGGTATCCAGCCAATGGCGCAACCCGGCAACGCCAAGCCGCGCCGCTGCCGCGGACGCAGCCGTGAAACTCGTCGGCGCCAACATCCTGCCGGCCGACAGCGACGTCACCTACGACATGCTCGACCTGAGCGACCGGCAACGCCAGACCCTCCGGCGCGAGCAACGCGCCAAACGAGCACAGCAGGCGCTCGACCGCATCGACCAGACCATAGCCACCCAGCAGCAAGGAGCCGACAATGCAAACGGACAGCCAGCTGCCGAAGACGCAGGAAGCCCTGGACAAACGGCTCGACCTACTGCATGACGCCTACCTGCAACGACTCGAACGCCTCAAACTCGAATCAGGATGGAGCCTGGAATCGATATGGGGAGACGAGCACTGGTATCCGGACGACGAAAGCCGATGGGAAGCCGCCTGCAAAGAAGTGGAAAGCTACAACGACAAGGCCGCGCAGGCCGCCACCGACTACTTCGAGCAGATCCGAAGCGAATGGTCGAACTACCTCGGCAATGACCTGCCGGACTTCGACCGCCAGCCACTCCCGGACGCCGGCCGCGCGGTCTGGAAACTCGCCGGAGGCTCCAACAACACCGACTATCCGGGACTCAGATACGAAGACGTCATCCCCGACGCCAACGGCCAAGTCCACAACAAATACGGCCTGCGTATCGACGACCTCTGGCCGAAACACGCGGACCTCGACCAATGGAAGACGTACCTGCAGCACGTCGTCTCCACAAGCAGCCGCATCGGCATGCTCGACCAAATCGGATCAGACCCATCGAAACCGCGATGGGCCAGAGTGCCAGTGGGGGAGACGTGCGAGTTCTGCGTCATGCTCGCATCCCGTGGCTTCGTATACCTGACACGCGAGACCGCCAGCCTCGGCGGCGGCTTCCACAACGGCCGATGCGACTGCAACGTCGTCCCGTCATGGGGAGAGCGGCACATCGCCGGCTACGATCCGGACACGCTCTACAGGCAATACAAGTCATGCGCCGACACCATATCCAACCTCACCACCCAGGACAAATACAAGGAATACCTCTCAGCCCTCTCCGACAAGGAGAAAGCCAAAGCCCCCGAATACAAGAAATGGAAACGCGACCTCGAACTCGCCGAAATGCGATGGCGCGACCGCACATGGCTCAACACCGGCACACCGCCAGCGGTCGGTTATAACCCGCCGGAACTCCAGAGGAAAATATCAGACATCCGCCCGCACGAAATACGGACGGCGCAGCGCCTCGCCGACAACGGAGTAAAGGCAACCTTCAAGATCGACGTCAAGAAGGTCCCCAACGAAAACGGCAAAGGCACGCACGACATAGGATATGCGGACCTCGAAAACGGCATCGAGATCAAGACGCTGAAAAACACATCATCGACAAACACCATCAACTCTCATCTGAAATCGACATCGAAGAAACCGGACGCCAAAACGGTCGTCATGGACAACAGCGAAAACGACGGAATGTCAGATGAAGACCTCATCGCCTGCATCAGAAGATGCCTGGCCTTCCGCGACGGAAAAGTCTACATCATCCGCCATGACGGAAAACTCGCCAGAGCACGATAAAGGCCTCAATGTCACCAAATGGTGTCAATGAGACCTTTATCGGCATCAATTATAACACAGCCAAGGCTGGCTACCGAAGAGGCCGAACGGAGCCGACTGTAAATCGGCCGCGCCACACGCGCCACGCAGGTCCGAATCCTGCGCCAGCCACTCACCGCGGACCCCGCACGCCGCGTCGCTAACCGTGCGCAAAAACCAAAGGAGCACCAATGCACTTCATCCCCCGCCACCGCCGCAACCTCATGCGCCACCTCCTCCTCATCGAAGGCGGAGAACCGCAAGGAGGCGAAGGCGAGCCACCCGCAGGCCAGAACACACACGGCGAAGGCGACAACGCGAAGAACACCACGACCAGCAACGCCAAGGAGTTCAGCCACGCGCTCGCCGCCCGCGTCGAAGAGGAAAAAGCGAAACTCGAAGCCAGATACGCCGGATACGACGAATACAAGGCCAAAGCCGCCAAATACGACGCCGGCGAAGGCGACAACGCCGCGAAGCTCGAAACGGCCGACAAGAAGATCGAATCGCTGACGAATGAGATCGCCACGCTCAAGGCCACCGCCGAACGTGAAACCCTCATCGGCCAGATCGCCAAGGACACCGGCCTCGACCGCGACGTCATCGACCGGCTCAAAGGCGACGGAGACGAACTCAAAGCGAACGCGAAGGCGCTCAAGGACAGCCTCAAGCCAAACCTCGGACTGCCCACCCCACCGGCCGACAAAACGGCCACCGCAACCACTGGCAGCATGACGCCGCTGCAGCTTCTCTCGCAAGCCTACGCGGCCAAATAACCATCAGAAAGGAACACAACCATGGCACTCAACCTCACCGAGGCCGCGAAGCTCTCCACCGACACCCTCGCCAAGGGCGTCCTCGAGACCTTCACGCAGGTCAGCCCGATCCTCGACCGCATCCCCCTCATGAACATCGACGGAAACGCCTACGCATACAACGAGGAAGCCACCCTCCCGGGCGTTGCCTTCCGAGGCGTCAACGAGTCCTACGCCGAGTCCACCGGCACCTTCAACCAGAAGAGCGAGAAGCTCGTCATCCTCGGCGGCGACGCGGACGTCGACAGGTTCATCCAGCAGACCCGCAGCAACGTCAACGACCAGCGCGCCGAACAGACCACGCTCAAGGTCAAGGCGATCAGCTACAAGTACCAGGAAACCTTCTTCAACGGCGACTCCACCGTCGACACCAAGAGCTTCGACGGCCTCAAGAAGCGCCTCACCGGCAAGCAGGTCATCGACGCCGCCACCAACGGCATGCCGATCCTCGGCGACTCCAACGCCGACATCCACAAGTTCTTCGACAAGCTTGACGAACTGCTCGGCGCAGTCCCAGGCATCAACCCCACCAACGGCGCCATCTACGCCTCCGCCGCCATCATCCGCAAGATCGGCAGCGCCATGCGCCACATCTCCTACGACACCACCCTCCAGCAGGACATCGTAGGCAAACGCGCCATGCAGTGGAACGGCATCCCGCTGCTCGAGGCCGGACAGACCACCGCCGGCACGGAGATCCTCGACAACAACGAGACGCAGGGCACCAATTCCACCACCACCAGCATCTACGCCGTCAAGTTCGGTTCGAGTGAGGGCGACCAAGGCGTCACCGGCCTAACCAACGGCGGCGTACAGGTCGAGGACCTCGGCCAGCTGCAGGAAAAGCCCGCCTACCGCACCCGCATCGAGTTCTACTGCGGACTCGGCGTGTTCTCCGGCCGCGCCGCCGCACGACTGAAGGGAGTCGTCAATGGCTGAGAAGCTCGACGTCACCCCGCAGGAACCGGCCGAGGAGATCGGCGGTGACACCCCGGCACAGCCGGAGGAGCCCGCCACCACTCCGGACCCGCAGCCGGAGGAGCCCGCCCCGTTCCCTCCCGCCGGACACCGCAGCGAACGATTCGACACGATCCGCCCGGACGGCACGCGCGTGACCGTCACCCGCGACATCGACACCGGCGAGCAACACGTCACAGAGGCATGACCATGGCCGGCCCATTCGCCACCGTCGCCGACCTCGAGGAGATCTGGCGGACACTCGACGGCACGGACAAAACCAAGGCCGAACGCCTCCTTGCCGCTGCAAGCCGCAAGATCCGCCTGCAATGCCCCTCATGGGCGCAGGCGGAGGAGGCCGAGCCCGGCATCTGCAAGGACATCTGCTGCAACATGGTCAAACGCGCCATGGTCGCCGAAGAGACGAACCCCGAAGGACTCAGCCAGGGATCACAGACCACCGGCCCCTTCGCCGACAGCTGGTCGTACAGCAACCCAAACGGAGACCTGTACCTCACATCCAGCGAACTCGCCGACCTCTCCGCCGCCGGAAGCGGCCGCATGTTCACCATCGCCATGACGGGAGACGCATGAGAACGCCGCCGACCGAAACCATCACCGTCGCCCGAGCCGACGAAACAACCACCGACGGACGCCGCACCACCGGCGCACCGTCCACAGTCGGCGCCATCCAGGCGCTCGTGGAGCCATGCGCATACGACCGCACCGACACCGCCGGACGACGCACCATCACGCACGGCTGCAATCTCTACCACCGCGGAGGCCTGCCGTTCGGGATCCTCGCCGGCGACCTGCTCACCGTCCGGGGCCGAACCATGCGCGTCACCCGGACACCCGAGGTCTGGCAGCGCGGCGACACCGGCATCGGCGTGAAGATCCACGCCGAGGAAGGAGAGGACCAATGAGCAAAATCAGATTCGTCCTCAACCGCAAGAACGTCGAACGGCAGCTCCTGCACAACAAGGCCCTGCTCGACAACGTGCAGGGCCAGGTCGAACGCGCCGCAGCCGGAGACCCGCGCATCACCGTGTACCGCAACGACGACGCCAGCCACGGCAACGTCGTCGCCACGGCACCGGTCGCGCTCGAAGCCAAACACGGCACGCTCACCCGCATCCTCGGCCAGGTGAGCGTATGAACACGATCGGCAGGGATCCAAGCGGCCTCATCCTCGACGGACTCGCGCAGGCCATCCCCGAAGCGGCCATCGGCTGGGACATGCCCGCCTCGTCGACCATGCCGCGCGTGCGCCTCGCGCTCGACCGCGCCGCCTATCCGACGGCGGTCAGCCAGTACATGCGCCTGCGCGCCAGCGTGTACGCGCCACAAGGCGACGGCAGGACATGCGACTGGCCCAAAGCCCTGGCGCTCAGCGAGACCATCTGCCGATGGCTGCTCGACAACCGGCGCAAGCGGCCCCTCATCGACGCCAGCGTCGAATCCGGACCACTCCAGACACACGACGACGACCTGCGGCAGGACTTCGCCTACACCGTCATCCTGCTCACCGTCGAAGCCGCATGACCAACACCACAAACAAAGGAGCCACACCAATGGCAAACGACACCGCCGCCCTCGAGGCGCAGCTGCTCGCCGCCGGCGCCGCCGGCCTGAGCTTCGCGTCCGAAGGCAACAACAAGAACTACGTCAACCTCATCAAAGAGGCGGCGATCTACCGGTACGACGTCGGAGAGAACATCGGCACCTTCGGCAAGGACTGGCGTCCCACATCCGGAAAGAAGCCGTTCGGCTACTTCTCCGAAGACGGCATCACCATCCACCCGGAGGACGGCGACACCAACGACTTCACCGCCCACAACGGAGACAACGTGCTCTCCTGGAGCTCCGGCGGATACTGGACCATCGGCTTCACCGGCCTCGAATCGAAGAAGGAAGTCGTCGAAACGTACTTCGACGCATCCGTCGGCGCGGACGGCAGCCTGACCATCGACCACGTGGAATGCAACAAGACCGCGCAGTACGTCGTCGCAGGCGTCACCCAATCCGACCACCTCCTGCTCCTGCACGCGCCGAAATGCAAGGTCAACGAACGCGAGGACATCGAATGGAAGGTCAGCGACCTGATGAACTTCGGCATGACCCTGCGCACCTACAAGGACGTGGCCAACACGCCGTACTTCATGAAGCTCTACGGCTTCCCCATGGACGTCTGACCCCCAACCCACGCCCCGCCGCCGTTCCCGCGCCCGCTGCCGACGGCGGGGCCCACCCGCCCACAAAGCAGCCGGCGCATCGCAGAAAGGCGAACAATGACCGACAACATCCAGACCATCGCACCCACAGCCATCGCCGACCCCGAAGAGGCGCGCCCCGTCCACATCCAATACGGTGACGTGAAAATGGACCTCCCACGCCTCGACGACAGCGCGAACCTGCCGACCAGCGTCATCATCGTCGGCCTCACCGCCGTCAGCCGAGGATGGAAGAACCTCACCCAAGAGGAAAAAATCAACTTCATGGCCACCATCCTCACCTACCTCGTCCGCGAATACCCGCTCATCGAACGCGAACTCGACACCAAGAGCGGCGACAAGATCGCCGACATCGGCCGCATCATCGACGCATGGGCGCAGACAGGCAAGACCGACCCAAAAGCCTGATCCTCATCACCCTCTGGCAGGACCACCGGGCGGCCCTGCAATACGACTGGATGCAAGTCTGGCACCAGCCCCTCGACCCGAAGACCACACCCCTCAACATCGCATGGCCGATGTGCAGGGAAATCCTCAAAAACCGGCGAAGCCACAGCTTCGCCGCACTCGCCGGCTGGGCATACGTCCCGGACGACACCGACAAACTCGTCCAATCCATCAACCAGGGCCAGTCGAAACTCAACCTCACGCCCGACTGGGCGAAACCGGACACGCTCCTCTCGGAGCCGACACCGCCCAAACACCAGCACGACCACAGGCGGCGCGCACTGCTCAACCGCCGCCTCGGCCTGCCGGAGGACTGGATGAACGAGGAATAACCGAAAAGCGAAGGAGCCAACGATGGCGCAGGAACTCGGCACCGGCTACATCATCATCAGCCCAAGCACCAAAGGCCTCGGCAAAGCCATCGAAGGCTCCATCAGCGACGGCACCGCCAGCGGCACCCAAAAAAGCGGCAAAAGCATCATCTCCACCATCGGCGGCGCGTTCGGCAAAATCGGCAAAGTCGGAGTCGGCACCATCGCCGGCATCGCATCCGGCATCGCCGGCCTGACCGCGAAAGGCGGCTTCGACCGCGCGCTCAACATCGAACGCGCCCAAACCAAGCTCAAAGCCCTCAAATACGACACCGCCAGCGTCGACAAGATCATGGGCAACGCGCTCGCCTCCGTCAAAGGCACGGCCTTCGGACTCGGCGACGCCGCAAGCGTCGCCGCCACGCTCGTCGCATCCGGCATCAAGCAGGGCGGCGACCTCGAGGGAGTGCTGACCACGGTCGGCGACGCCGCCCAGATCAGCGGCCGCAGCTTCCAGGACATGGGCCTGATCTTCTCCCAGGTCGCCGCGAAAGGCAAACTGCAGGGCGACGACATGCTCCAGCTCATGGGATCCGGCATCCCCGTCCTGCAGTATCTGGCCGATCATTTCCACACCACCACCGAAGCGGCCAGCGACATGGTCTCCGACGGCAAAGTCAGCTTCGCCGACTTCGAGGCCGCCATGAAGGAACACATCGGCGGCGCCGCCAAGAACGCAGGCGAAAGCTTCGACGGCATGGTCGGCAACGTCAAAGCCGCCATCGGACGACTCGGCGCGCAGTTCGAGACCCCACTCCTCAACGCCGCCACCAAAGTAGGCGGCAAGCTCATCCCCATCATCGACCAGACCACCAGCGCCACCGGAAAACTCGCCGACCAGTTCGCCGGCCGCCTCGACACCGCCGCATCCATCGCCGCGCAGAAGATCGAGGACCTCGGCAACAGCATCGCCAGCGGCAAAACCAGCATCGCCGACCTCGCCGCGCAGGCCGCCACCCTCGCCGGCGGCTTCGCCACCCTCGCCACGGTCGGAGGCAACGCGGACAAAATCGTCTCAGTCCTCGACCAACTCGGCAAATCCGGAGACAAAGGCATCGCCGACCTCATCGCCAACCTCAAAAAAGGAGGCAGCGACATCGGCGGAGCCTTCGACGCCATCAAAACACAAATCGCCAACGCCAAAGGCTACCTCAACCCAAGCCTGCGCGACGCCATGGCCATCGACGGCGACCCCTTCGCCAACGCCATCAACCGCATCAGACAAGGCGGCAGCCAACTCGCATCCGCCACCGACGGCATATTCGACACCATCCGCACGAGACTCACGCCAGGCATGGCAAACCTCGCCTTCAAATGGGAGAACAGCGGCCTGTACACCGGCCTCACCGCCACAGCAACCGGCATCAAAACCAAAACCGGACAAATCGGCGACGCCATCACCAAAGGCCTCGCAACCGCCGCCGGAAAAATCAACACCTCACCACTCGGCAGCGCCATCACCGCCATCGGCGACAAAACAAAACCACTGTTCAACAAAACCATCCGCGACGCCATGACCCTCGACGGCGACCCCTTCGCCAGCGCGCTCTCCAAAATCAGCGGCAAAACCAGCGCCATCACCGGCAAAATCTCCAGCCTCGCCGCACCATTCAAAACCGCGTTCGGCAACATCTTCGGCGGACTCGGCGACGCCATCGGCGGACCACTGCAAAACGCCATCGGCTCCGCCGGAGGCAAACTCCAATCCGGCCTCGACGCCATCGGCAACCTCGTCACCAGATTCTTCGCACCGGGAAACTTCATCAAATTCCTCGGCATCGGCGCCATCATCGCCGCACTGGTCGCGGGACTGGGCATGCTCGACCAGAGCATGGGCGGGCAATTGTTCATGCAGATCAGCAACCTGTTCGCGGAACTGCCCACCATGATCACGGACGGCATGGCGAAGCTCACCGCCGTGCTGCCGGGCATGATCCAGACGGGGTCGAACATCCTACTCGCCCTGATCAACGGCGTGACCGGAAGCCTGCCGCAGCTCGTCTCGGCCGCCGCGCAGATCGTGAGCATGCTCGTGCAGGGGCTCGCACAGGCGTTGCCGACGCTTCTGCCGGCCGCGGTGCAGATGGTCACCACGCTGATCACGGCGCTCATCGAACAGGCTCCGATGCTCATTCAGTCCGGCATGCAGCTCCTGCAGGGGCTCGTGCAGGGCATCATGAACTCGCTGCCCATGCTCATCGCCGCGATACCGCAGATCCTGCAGGCGCTGCTGACCGCGTTCACGACCGCTCTGCCCACGGTCCTCAACATCGGCGTGGACATCATCCTCAACATCGTCAACGGCCTGGTCTCCGCCATGCCGCAGCTCGTCGCGATGCTCCCCACCGTCATCAATACGCTGATATCCACGCTCACCGGCAGCCTGCCGGGAATCGTCCAGGTCGGCGTCAACGCACTGGTCAAGCTCATCGACGGCCTGTCCCAGGCCATCCCCCAGCTCGTCGGCTACATCCCGCAGATCATCGCGAGCATCGTCAACACGCTCGCCTCGAACCTGCCCAAGATACTGCAGGCCGGCGCGCAGATCCTCATCACCCTCGCCAGTGGCCTCGCCTCCGCCATCCCCCGGCTCGTGAGCCAGATCCCCGCCATCGTGCGCTCCATCTGGGACGGGTTCACGTCAGTGAACTGGGGCGGCGTCGGCATGAACATCATCAGAGGCATCGCCGGCGGCGTCGCGTCCGCCGCCGGCGAGCTCGTCAACGCGGCGGTCAACGCGGCGAAGAACGCGCTTGACTGGGTCAAAAGCAAACTCGGCATCCACTCGCCATCACGAGTCTTCCGCGACCAGGTCGGCGTGATGATCGGCAGAGGCGCCGCCATCGGCGTCGAACGAAGCGCTCCGGCGTTCAAGAACGCCGCCGACGCCATGGTCTCCGCCGCCATCCCGCGAACCATCCCGCTGCCGACAATCTCGGCCGACGCGCTCAAGGACAGCCTGCGCAAGGCCACGGCATCCATCACCGCCGGCGACATGCGCTTCTCCGCGCAGTCCACGGCGATACCTGCCGCGTCGTCGGCGACGACCTACAACATCACACTCAACAACCGCGCCATCGAAGGCAACGAACGACTCCAACGGCTCCTCGCCGAACTCGTCTCAGCCTGCGGCGCGACCGTCACCGCAAGGAGCTGATGAACAATGGCCGACGGATACGGCAACGTCTGCGGAAACTGGCGCACGCACGTCAAGGCGTGGGTCACCGGCTTCACCGACACCACCGACACCATCCACGTCGAGGTATGGTGGCAGTCGCTCAACGGATGGAACTACTACGGCTGGGTCGCGGCCACGGCGTGGATCAACGGACAGCAGGTCGCGCACACCCCGAACTCCGGCAGCAAAAACCTCGGCACCAACAGCGAGGTGTGCATCCTCGCCGCAGACCTGACGGTCGCCAAAGCGGAATCGGCGCGCAACATCACCTGCAGCGGAAGCATCTACTGGAACGGCCCCAACTCCGGCACCAGCAACTCCAGCTGCGGCGTGTACACCGGCGGCATCAACTACCACCGCCCGAACCCGCCGAAAAACGTGTCTTTCAAACGTGTGAGCGACAACAAGGCGTCCATCACCTGGCAAGGCAACTGGGACAACAACGCGCTCAAACCATGGAAACAGGTCCTCATCTCCCAGCGCATCGCGCTCGACGGCGGCAACTGGAACACATGGAGCGTCCAGCAAGGCGGCTCCGGCACCGGCGTCCTCAACTGGGACAGAACCAATTTCGACGCGACCAACCTGCGACCGAACGGCCGCTACCAGTTCGCCGTCTACGCGCGAAACCAGGCCGGCGACTCCACGCACGTCGACTCGCCGGTCATCTACACCACGCCACGCGCACCAGCCAAGGTCGAAGCCGTCAAAACCGGAGCCAAGTCCGCCCAGATCCTCATCGACCTGTTCGGCGGCTACGCCAACGGCTTCGACGTCCAACGCCGGCTCGTCGGAGGCGACTGGCAGGACCTCACCACCGGCGCCTACGCCGGCAAACCCGCGCAGGTCCTCGACAGCGACACCCCGGCAGGAATCGTCGAATACCGCGCACGGGCGCGCCGCCCCATCTACGGCGACGACGCGGCCAAAGGCATTCTCACCGGAGAGTGGACGCAATCCAACCAGATCACCACCATCTGCCCGCCGGACGCTCCAACCATCACCGCTCCAGCGCAGGGCGCGACCCTCGCCACGCCGCTCACGTGCGCCATCGGATGGACGCCGAACCATCCGGACGGATCCAGCCAGTCCGCCGCCCAGATCGAACTCACCGAACCGGACGGAACCGTCACGACGGCATCCGTCGCCACGGCCACCACCTACAGGCTCCATACCGGAGAGAACGGCCGATGGCAGATCCGAGTCCGCACCAAAGGCCTGCACGCCGACTGGGGAGAATGGAGCCAACCAACATCCATCCGCACGGCGACACCGCCAAACGTCACCGTCACAGGCCCAACCACCATCACCGCCAGCCCATTCGACATCGCATGGTCGGTCGCCGACACCACCGGAGTCGCCCGCCAGAGCGTCCGCATCCGCAAGGACGGAGCCATCGTCTACCAGACCGACCTCAACGGCAGCGCCAGAAGCCTGACCATCGACCAGTCGAAATACCTGCCCGAAAACGGCGCCGAACTCATCATCGACGTCACCGTCCAAGGCGGCAGCACCCTCACCGCCACCGCCAGCCGAGGAGCGACGGTCTCCTACACGCCACCAGCCGCACCGACCGCCAACATCGACATCGACGGAAGCAACCTCAGCCTCATGGTCACCGCCATCGCCGGCACACCGAAAGACGGCCAGCCGAGGACCGAATGGATGGCCGTGACCCGCCTCCTCGACGGCGACGAACTGACACTCTCGTCACGCCTCGCAGACGGACGGCAGACCATCGACCGACTCCCGCCGCTCAACCGGAAGATCGGCTACCGCATCACGGCCCACGCCGCCAGCGGAGCGGTCAGCGAAACCATCGTCACCACCACCGTCACCACGGACATGTGCATGCTCAACTTCGGCAGCGACGCGGGCGAAGCCATCCCCATCGGCGGAGGCTTCGACATCGGTGAGAAACAGTCGCACGACACCGAGGAATACCACTTCGAACTCGGCAGCGACACCGACCTGCCGGCCAGCTACTCCAGCCGCCGGCTCGACAACCAGATCACCGCCAGCACAACCCTCGACTACCTCGACGGCCAGCTCTACCAGCGCATCCGCCGCCTCGCCCGCGCCAACACCTACGCATGGTGGCGAAACGTCGACGGCACCAGAGCCTTCGTCAAAGCCGAAATCAGCACACACATCAAAGCCAAAGGACCAACGGCCACGCTCGACATCGACATGGCCGAAATCCTCTGGGAGGAACCAAACAACTAAGGGGCAAGCCATGGACCAGCGCCACCACGCCATGCGATTCGACACCGAGATCCGCGTCATGCGCGTCGACCGAAACACAGGCAACGAAACAGGCATCGTCCATGGCATCGTCCAAGGCGGCAGCATCGAACGCAACCAGGACACCACGGTCACCGAACAGGCAACCCTCGACCTCGAAGGCTCCAGCCTGTTCGGCACCGACCTGCTCCGCATCTGGGCAGACATCACCTACGCCGACCAGACCAGCGAAAGCATCCCACTCGGCACCTACCTCTGGTCGGCCGACAAACGCCAAACCAACGGACCGGCCACCACCATCCCGCTCACCCTCTACGGCCGCCTCCGCGAACTCGCCGACGACCAATACGCCAACCCGATCAGCATCCCAGCCGGAAGCGACCCCGTCGCCGAAGCCGAGAAAATCATCACAGGCAACGGACTCACCGTCCTCCCACACCCCAACAGCGACTACCGCACCGGAACCACCCTCACCTACGGGCTCACCGACGACCAGACCGACAACAAACTCGCCATCGCCAACGACCTGCTCACCATCGCCGGCTGGACCACCTGCCGCACCGACCCATACGGCCACGTCATCCTCCAGCCATACACCGACCCAAGCCGACGCAAACCATCCTGGACATTCACCGAAGGACCAACCTGCCGATGGACCAAACAAACCACCGACGAACGAGAAATCTTCGACACCGCCAACCAGATCATCACCATCTACACCAGCCAGGAAAAAGAAATCATCGGCATCGCCAAAGACACCGACCCAAACAGCCCCACAAGCATCCCCAACCGCGGCCGCGTCATCAGCAAAAAATACCGATACGACGACATCCCCGAAAACCAAACCGACCAACAACTCCAACAAATGGCCGACCAAAAGGCCGCAGACCTCCTCGCCGCCAACCAACACGCCATCCACCGCGTCACCGGCACACACATCATCGCACCCATCACCATCGGCGACACCATCACCCTCGACCTCCCCACACAACACATCACCGGCACCTACGCCATCCGCACCCAAACCATCACCCTCAAACCAGGACTCCCCACCCAAACCGAACTCCGAGAAGCCTCATGAACACCGACACCACCATCGCACGACAACTCGGCCGACAACTCGGCCTGCAAATCACCAACCAACCAACCACACAAAACACCACCGCCCGCATCGCCACCATCATCCAAACCCACGACACCACCGTCGACATCACCATCGACGGCACCACACTCACCAACATCCAAGCCACACCGGAAACCATCACCGCAAACCCAGGAGACCGATGCCTCATCACCATCCAAGGAGCGCTCGCCATCGCCACGCACCTGCTCCCGCCCGCCACCGGCGCAAGCAGATGGACCACGCTCCAACCGAACGACGGCAGCTGGAAACAAAACAATCCGCCACTTGCCATCCGCAAAGACGGAGGCATGGTCACACTCGACGGCTCCATCTCACGAACCGGAGGCTTCCAGACCGGATATGTCTGCGCGACCATCCCAGCAGGCTACCGGCCAGACCGCCAGACCAAGACGCCCAACCACTACTTCTCATCACAGTGGTGGGTCATCGGCACGGACGGCACCATCCGATGCGAGCAAGGCAACGACGGGTCCAGCAATCCGATCTACCTGCATACCACCTGGTACACGGCCTAGAGAAAGGAACGAAATGGCCACGACCACAATCAACATCAGCATCCGCCTTCCCAAAAGCGACGGCACCACCGACCCCGCCGCCGGCTCGCTGATCTTCCAGCCGGAGCGCCATCACTTCGCCGGCACCGACCTGATCCTGCCGAAGCCGTTCAAAATCGACCTCGACAGACAGGGCAAAGCCTCGGTGAAGCTTGAGAACACCGACGGCAGGTGGGTCTGGAAGGTGGCCGAGATGATCGGCGACACCGTCCAGCGCATCCGCTACTTCGAGCTCCCCGCCGGCAACGACACCGCCAACTACAGCGACCTGAGCTACGTTGACGGCGGCAGTTTCACGCCGCTCGGCCAGACCAGCCCGCTCACCGAACTCACCGACGAGGACATCGACTGGATCAGCCAGTTCGTCGCCGCCGGCACCCACCTCGCCAACTGAAAGGAACAGGAATGACAGTCGACACCAAGAAGGTCGTCCGCGTCGACGGCCTCGCCCGCGCCATCACCGCGAGCCTCAACGCCACCATCGGCAAGGCCGACACGGGCCGCGCGCTGACCCGCGACGACGCCAAAGGCGAATACACGAACATCGCGGAATACTGGAAGGCGCACCGCACCGGCGCCGTCTACGGCGTACAGAAACCGAAATGGGCCGCGTCCAACAGCCCCGCCTGCGTCAAGACCCGCGACAACACCGGCCTCGTCATCGAGAAATCCACCAACACCACCGCCGGACGCGACGACTACCGCGCGCTCAACGCCTTCCAATGCATGAACGTCAACGCCACCGTCGGAGACGACGGCAAGCCGCACGTCACCGCGATCGAGGGCCACGACCAGCATTACGACCAGTACGGTCGCAACGGCCTCGTCTGGATCATGACCCCGCCGCTCTACTACGCGGTACGCGAGACCTCCACCAGCCTCGAGATCCTCATCTCCGACAGCAAATGGACCGGCTTCAGTCCGATGCCAGGCCTGCTCCTGCCCGACGGCACGGAACGAACCTGCATGCTGCACGCCAAATACATGGCCGGCCTCGACGCCAACGGCAAGCCGACCAGCTGGAGCGGCATCCAGCCGTCGCGCAACTTCGGATGCCAGAACGACTACATCGACCATGCCGCGAAACTCGGCACCGGCTACAGCGGCCTCACATCCGCCGACACGGCTTACATCCAGATCATGCTCATGATGAAATGGGCCACCACCAACAGCGATGTGCTCGGCGGAATGTTCAGCCATTCCAAGCAGGCCACCGTCACCAAAGGCGAATCGAACGCGCACCGCGTCATCGTCAGCACCGCCGACGCGGCGGGATTCGACATCGACAACTACGTCAACGTCGGCACCGACGGCGAACGCAACAACACAGGCAACCACTCCGTCGCCGAATGCCGCAGGATCATCGGCAAGACCGTCATCGACGCCACCAACACGGCCCTCGACCTCGACGGCGACGCCATCACCACCGTCAACCCGACCGGCAACCTCAAGGACTACGTGTCCATCATGCCATACCGCACGGGCGCCACCGACCGGATCCTCGGCACCGACGGCATCCCGCACGGCGAGCTCAACGTCCTGCACCAGCCTGTCAAGCTCCAGAACATCGAACTGTTCTGCGGCATGTACGAGGGAGAACAGGACACGCTCATCAAGGCGGTCAAGGACTCCGACACCGCAGGACACTGCGAACTGTGGAAGACCTACGACACCACCAAGGCCAACAAGACCGCCATCACCGTCGACTACACGCGCATCGGAGACTTCCCCGCCTTCACCGACAAGACCTCCAACCAATGGCAGTACGGCCAGGACCTCTCCATCGCCGCCGACATCCCGCTGCCGGTCGGCACCGGAGCCAGCAGCGCCACCGGCCTGTGCGACGCCATCGGCGGCGACCCGGTCAAACAACCCGGCATCAGGATGCACCGGCGCTTCGGCTCCCTCGGGGGCGGCGCGCCCTGCGGCGCGTTCTGCTCGAGCCTCGGGGACGATCCGGCCTTCCGCTGGTGGAACGGCGGGGGCCGCCTGTCTGCGCTTGGCCGCTCGAAGGCGTAGACGAGAGCGGTGGGGGTGAGCGAAGCGAGGGGGCGAACGCCCCCTCATCACTTCCACCGCGACAATTCTTCGGGATTTGCGACGGCGAGCCTCCGGACATCGGCGTTCGGCGCTTCGGCAACCTCAGGGACGGCGCGCACTACGGCGCGTTCTGCTCGAACCTCAGGAACGATCCGGCCAACCGCAGGTGGAACAACGGGGGCCGCCAATCTGGAAACAAACAACACATTGCGTCGCAACTACCCTCCGCCGCCCGCGAGAGGGCCAGCCACGGCAACCTAAGCCGAAAATCAAACCAAGCACGCGACCGGTAGACCCAATGGTCGAACGCCGCCATAGTCCAGATAGCTTCATGAAAACATACTGCAAACACACCAGAGTGGCCAATCCGCGCTTCGTGCGCGAAAGCATCGAACACTACCTCAAAGGCAAACGCTCCAGGAGGGACGTGGCCGCATGGCTCAACCACCATCCCGACCTCGACCGCGTCGCCGAGGCCATCGCGTCGGAGATCCGCACCGGCCGCTTCCATGACACCACCATCCGATACTTCAACCGAGTCGAACCGATCAGCGGCAAGCACCGCGTCATCGGCCGCGAATCCGTCCACCACCAGATCCTCGACCACGTCGCCATCGACGCGATGAGACCCATGCTCGACGCCAAGATCGGCCGATGGCAGACCGCCAGCGTCGAAGGACGCGGCACCATCGACGCGCGCAAGGCCATCAAACGATGGACCCGCCAACGCTCAAGCAAATGGTTCGTGAAACTCGACGTCCGCAAATGCTACCAGTCGATCGACCGAACCATCCTCAAACGCCTGCTCGCCAGGGACGTAGGCGATAAAACGCTGCTGCGCCTCGCATACCACCTCATCGACCAATACGCCGGAACGCAGGGACTCAACATCGGCAGCTACGCCAGCCAATGGCTGGCCAACTATTACCTGAGCTACGCCTACCATTTCGCCACCGAACGCCTGGCCAAGCTCCGCCGCAGGCGCGACGGCACCGTGGTAAGGCACAGGCTCGTCACCCACGTCCTCTTCTACATGGACGACATCCTGCTCATCGGCCGAGGGAAGGCGGATCTGCGCATGGCCGCGCGCATGCTCTCCGCCTACCTGCACCGTTTCCTCAACCTCGACGTGCATCCGGAATGGAACGTCAAACGGCTCTCGCTGGAACCCATCGACATGGTCGGCTTCACCTTCCGCCCGCACGGCAGGGTCAACATCCGGCACGGAGTTTTCCTCAGAGCCCGCCGAAACTTCCGCCGCGCACGAAGGACGGCGCGCATCCCCGTCTGGCTGGCCCGACGGCTCGCCAGCTACTACGGCTACTTCAAATGGAGCGACTCGATCACATATCGGCGTCGCAACGGCATCGACAAGACCATGCGCCGCGCGAGGAAGGTCCTCGCGGCGTGAAAGGAGACACCATGATCCAGACCGTGACCTACTCGGCCGAACCGGCGGAGGTGGACTACCATCCACGCGCCGACGGAGGCGCCGACATCCGCATCCGCAGGGACATCGCCAAGGTCGAGACCCCGGCGATCGACGGCCGACCCGCCGGAGAACAGTGGACCGCGCGCGAAGCCTACATCGTCCGATACAACCTGCTCGAACAGGAGGCCGTCGAGCAGGCCGACCAGCTCTTCGCCGAGGCCGAGGAGGACTCCAAGACCGACCGTCAGCGCATCGCCGAACTCAAACAGCTCCAGCTCGACGGCCTCGACGCGATCGCAAGCCTGTACGAAGCGATGGGAGGTGAACAGTGAGGAAGAAGATGATCCCCATCTACGTGGCCCTCGTCCGCAACGGCCTGCGCACCATCGACCAGGTGCCGTCCATCATTCGAGACGACGTCAAGGCCGCGCTCGGCGCCAAGGAAGAGGAACCGGCCGACCCCGACGCGGGCACGGGGGAGTGACATGAGCTCGCCGGCATGGCTCACCATCATCGTCAGCATCATCACGGCTTGCGGCGGCGGCATCGTCGGCTGGGCCACCAAACGCCTCGACGCGGGCTGGGCCACCAAGGCCGACATCGACCGTCTCGCCGGCGAGATCGCCAAACTCGACGTCCAGCTCGCCAAGGTCTGCTCGAAGCTCGACAACGACAACCGACGCCTCAACAGCATCGAACAGTCGGCCATGAGATCGGAGCTTTTCGCCGCCACCCAGGACCGAACCCAGCACGAACACCAGCTCGAGGTCGGCAAACGATACCTCGCCGCCGGATACAACGGCGCCGGCCATGTGCGCATCACGCAGCTCAAAGCCGACTACAGCCGCCGCCTCGCATCCGACGACTGGGACTACTGATATTTTTCACCAACCACAAAAGCCACCCGTTTGGGTGGCTTTTTCATATAGAAAGGAAAGGAATTGAGCATCCTCGACAAATGCAAATCTAAACACGGACGCCTGCACCGGCGCGTGGGCATGACGCTGACCGCGCTCGTCGCCGCGGTCTCCATGGCGTTCGCCCCGGCGGCGATGGCCGACATGCAGGGCATCGACGTGTCCAACTGGCAGTGCGGCATCGACATCGCCAACACGCAGGCCGACTTCGTTGTCGTCGGCACCACATGGGGCACGGGACAGGTGTATAACAACTGTCTCGTGTCCGGCGTCAACACGGACGCCAACCGCGTGATCGCCCAGGCACAAGCATCCGGCAAGAAATTCGGTTTGTATCACTACGCGATGGGCGGCAACCCGGAGGCCGAGGCCAGGTTTTTCTACGCGGCCACGTCGAACTATTGGCGTCACGGCATCGTGGCGCTCGACTGGGAGATGGACGACAATCCCGCATGGGGCAACTGGGATTGGGTACGCCGATTCATGGCGGAGTGCGAACGGTTGAGCGGCGGTGTGCGCCCATTGCTGTACACCGGCCCGGTGGCCGGCACCATCCCGCAGGACATCCGCAACCGGTACGGCCTGTGGATCGCACAATACGCGGACATGAGCCCGACCGGCTATCAGGCATCCCCGTGGATGCTGGGCGCATACGGCGAGGCCATGCGCCAGTACTCCGGCACCGGCGTGGTCAACACGTGGAGTCCCATCGACCTCAACCTGTTCCGCGGCGAGGCATGGCAGTGGGATTTGTACGCCAACCCGACCGGCTCCACAGCCCCGGCCCCGGCAACGCCCGCGCCCGTGCAGCCGAGCACTCCCCCGGCCGACACCAACACGGGTGGCATCAGCCACGTCATGCAGTGGGGCGAGACCATCTGGGGACTCGCCGTCGCCTATGATGCTTGGCCCCTGTCCGCGTGGCATACGCCCAGCGGTGACATCAACCGCTACTACGTGGGCGACGTCGTAACCTACGGCGGCGGCACCGCCCCCGCATCGTCCGGCGGGGTCTCCAAGGTCCTCCAATGGGGCGACACCGTGTGGGATTTCGCCACCGCGCACGGTTACAGCGTCAGCCGCTGCACCGTACCCTCCGGCAACATCAACGTCTACTATGTGGGCGACGTGGTGACCTGCCGCTGAGACTCAACAGATGCCGCCACCCGCTTGACCGGGTGACGGCATCACCCCATCATCATCCCTTATTGATCGGAGCAAACATGACCGACAATCCAACCGATACACCGGCATCCACCGACATCGTGCCCGACTGGCTCATCCCCAGCCGCGTCTACGACATCCTCAAATGGCTGGGCCTCATCGTCCTGCCCGCACTCTCCCTGTTCGTGGGCACGGTCGGCCCCGCATGGGGCTGGACTCACGTGGACGCGATAGTGACCACGCTCAACGCGCTCGGCCTGTTGGTCGGCGCGCTCATCGGCGCGTCCACGGCCAAGGCCAAGCTCACGGCCTGACGCGCGGATGTTCCGCCGGCTGACGCTCGTCGGAACATCCCGCGCCCCGAACGAACGACCCCCGCCCAAGTGCGAGCCATGCCATGCGCATGGTCTTCGAGCTCGGGCGGGGGCCTTTCGTCGTTTCAGACCGTCAGAAGCCGTTGTTCCTTCCTGCGCTCGGCGATCTTCTCGGCGAGCCATGTGTTGACCACGGCGTTGCGGTTGATCGCCAGTTCGTCCGCTTCCGCGTCGAGGCTTTCGACCATCCAGTCGGGCAGGGTGAGGTTGACCTTGCGGGTCTTGGTCTTCGCGGGGCGGATGACGCGGGGCTTCGTCATGTCGAAGTACCGGCGCATGTCGTCGCCGCGTTCGAAGGCCTCGTCGATGTCCGAGGCCTTGACTTCCTCAATCGTCTTTGTGCTGCTCATAGGTGTCCTCCTCGTAGTCGCGTGAGCGCCGCACCGAGATGATGCGGACGATGTCCTTGTGTTCTCCCCGGTAGGTGACGATGGCCGTCCAGTGCTTGCCGTCGATGACGCCGAGCTCAAGGTAGCGGGCGTCATCGCTGCGCGGGTCGGCGTCGAATTCGAGCACGACGTCGTCCCACATGCGTTGGGCTTGCTCGAAGTCGATGCCGTGCTTGGCGAGGTTCTTCGCGCTTTTGGCCGGGTCATACTCGAATTCCACGTTTTACCTCCTACTGAATACCTATTATACACTTAACGAATACCATTGCAATACCTGTGGTGTTCATGCGGTGAGCATGCTCGCCCCGACCGCCTCCCTGAGCCTCGAATCGGGCATGGCCACGTAGCGTTGCGTGGTCTCCACCGAGGCATGCCCCAAGAGCTTCGACACCAAGAGCAGGTCATGGGTGGCCTCGTAGGTGCGGGTCGCGTACCGGTGGCGCAGGCTGTGCGCGCTGAACCCGTCCAAGAGGCGCGTCAGGCGCTTGCCTACGTAGGATGCCTCGACATGCCCGCCCCATCGTCCGGGGAACAGGTAGCCGGGGCCGTTGGCGCGTATCTCGTCGGCGAGTTCGTCGCCGATGGGCACCATGCGCTGCACGTCGCCCTTGCCTATGACCATGAGGCTCCAGCCCATGAGGTCTCGCATGAGGTCGCGGCTCGATACCTTGGCTATCTCGAAGCGCCTGAGCCCCGCCTCGGCCCCGAGCCTGAGCATGAGCCGTTCCTTGTCGTTCGCCTGGGCGAGGGCCTTGAGGATGACGACATCGGGGCATGGTCTCGGGTGCGGGTGTGGCCGGCGCACGCTCGGCAGCGCCTTGCTGGGGTCGGTGTCTATGTGTCCGGTCTGGAGCATCCAGCCGAAGAATCCGGCGCATGCGTTTCGCGCGCCTTTGCGTGTCTCCGGCTTCCATTCGCGGCCGGCGAAGTAGGCGACTAGATCACTGGCCTCCACGTCGAGCGGGCTGCCGCCGAGCGCTTGGCTGATGGCTGTGAGCTGGCATCGTCTCGTGTTGATCGTGCTGGCGGCGTATGCGCCGGCCTTGAGGGAATCAAGCCATTGTGCGATGTAGTCGCGCCATCCCGGCGCTGGATATTGTTTAGTAGGCATGGCAACCGCCTTACCTTGGTTGTCTGACGCGCGACCTTGCGCGTCCGTAAGTGATAAAACAAACGGCCGCCAACCTTCAAGATTGGCGACCGAATACTTCACACTAGTAGCGGGGCATGGATTTGAACCATGGACCTCTGGGTTATGAGCCCAGCGAGCTA
>OLPG01000424.1_pt1 | contig 42035 bp, 41 predicted proteins | sample 1672311 | NCBI WGS metagenome assembly OLPG01 (sample SAMEA3136670, study PRJEB25190) | human gut metagenome | biome: human gut; feature: human-associated habitat; material: faeces | place: Austria | collected 2013 | reverse complement strand
TATTTATATCACCTAAAATTATTAAAGGTGGAGCAACATTAGTTGGAAGTTATGAGGCGTTGGAATTATATGAGAGTATGGACGAAAATACAAAAAAATTTGCTGAAAAAGAAATTGTTAATTTAATTTCAAATGCTAATTATAATGATAAAGAAGTAAATAAATATTTAAAATTTAATTTAATTTTTTGTGGAGATTTTGATGATTTACCAAATGATATGGGTAGTCCAATTGATTTTATAATGAATAATAAGGAAAGAATTGTTGCGGTATATAGATATGTAAAAAGCACTGAACAAAGAGAATTTTTTGTTGGTTTTGCTCAATCAGAAACAATTTATAACTATGGTTATTTATATTTAAGTTTAGCAAAATTATTAGAACAGTTTGAAAAAAATAATGTTAAATGTGAAATAGATACTACTGCAGATAAATTTGCTCCTGCTATTTATAGAGATGACACAGCAACTAATTTTGTGATTAGTTATAGTCCTAAAAAAGAAATTGAAAGCGAAAAAGGACAACAATTAAAGAAAGTAAGAAAGGATGTATAAATATGACTAAAAAGTATTCACAAGAAGAATTAGATCAAATCCTTTTATCAAAGAAATTAAACGAATTCTATCTAGCAATAATTGAGAATAGACAAGAACTTTTAACTGATGAAGAATATGAAGAAATTTCAGGAAGAGATAAAATTATTTATGGTGATAATAAAGATGAAGCTGAAGATTTATTTAAAAAAGTTCAAACAGATGAACATCTAAAAAATTTTGCACCTGATTTAATGAGGGTTATGTTTAGTTTAGCGCAAGTTAGACATTTAGCAATTTTAACAATGATTGACGATGATGTTTATGATATAGGAAGTGTTAAATTTGAAAATTTAAAAAGAAACAAGATTGTTCATTTCGACAATTTAACAACACTTTACAATGAATCAAATGCCAGAGTAAGATATTTTACACCAGAGGAAGAACCACAACTAACACAAAGAACTGTTCTAGTAGATGTAGATGATGAATCAATTATTCAAGCATATGAAGATGCACATATTCATCAAGAAGAAAGTGAAGATTTAACTAACGATTTCTTTACTGAAGTTAAAGGCAAACCATATACTTTAAAAAGAAAATAATAATAAAAAGATGATTACATACCAATTTCGTAATCATCTTTTCCTTTGTCTTTATCTTTATCATTTTCTTTATTCCAAATATAATCATCTTGAATTGATTCAATAGTTTTATCACTAAATATTCTATGAGTATATAAATCCTTTGAGAAACTCCAATAATCTTCTCGTTCTTTTTCTTTTCCAAACATTTTATCTTTTATAAACTTAACTAATCTATCAAATAAGTTTTCAAAGAAATTAATAGTAGTTTGTAGTTTAGAATTTTTTTCTTTAAGATCATCAATTTCATCTTCTTGTCTATCTATCTTTTTCTCAAGAGATTTAACTTTGATATTTAAAGCATTATTATTTTCAGTTAGTATTTTAACTTTTTCTCTGTTTTCTTTTAATTCAGTTTCAACATCATTTAAGGTTATAGATAACTTTTGCATTTTCTTATATTCTTTATTAGTTGAATCTACTTGCTGAATAAATTTATCAATTTTATCTTTATCATCTTTGTTTAAAACAAATTTATCTTTGTTAGTAAAAGTAGTTTTTAAATTATTAACTATATCTTTAACGTCATTAGAATTATTATCTAGTTCTAGTGATTTTTTATTAGCAATTTCTAATCGCTCTTTGTTTTTAGATAATTCTTCTTGCATTTCAATATAGTTTCCCATATCTTTAACATTGATATCTTTATTTCTACCTTTTTGTTTAGTCTTTAAAACATTATTTAAACCATATTCTTTATTAAAACTAGCAATACATAAAGTTCTCATTTTATCTTGTAGTTCAATTAATTTTGTTTTAGTAAATACATCAGATTTACCAACTTGTTTAGACATACCATTTTTACTTTTGTGTTTAATAGGAACACCAACAATATGCATATGTGGACTTGTTTCATCATAATGAATAATTGCACTTGCTACCTTAAAGTTAGGAATTAAAGTTTCTAAATCTTTAACTTGTTCTTTATATACATTAGACATTTTATGCTTGAATTTTTCATCTTTAGTATCCCAATATTTTTTATCGCCAAGTTCTATAATAATTTCACAAGCCAAATCATTTTTAGAATTATCACTAATCTTTTTAAAGTAATCATCTATTTTTCTATCATCTCTAGTTTGTTTAGAATTATATTCTAATCTTGCTTCTTCAAATTCATCTTTATATAATTTTTGAACATCACTATATAAAGAAGTTGTTCCTCTAACTATTTCAATTAAGTGTTGTTTATCATCATACTTACGATAATTATGTTTATCAACACGAGATAATTGTCTAGCATTTTGAATTGCATTATTTGATAGAGAAGTAGTTCCACTAGCATTAGATTTTGCTCTTGCTCTTGATACATTTTTTCTATTCTTATCACTACCCAAATGTAGCGAGTATGCAAGTTCTGGCATATATAAATCACATCCTTTCTTGGCGCTTATCTTGTTTCTGACAAAATATTTAACCCCCTAGGTATTTTGACACAAGTATCAAAATAACCTCGTGGGCTAGGGATTCCCTAGAACCCTTTTGAAACTTATTTCGTAATGTTTTAAAGCTTTCGCAATAAAACAAAACTACATAAGTTTATAAAATGCTATCGCCACTTTCATTTACTCCGTAAACAAAACGTGCACGCATTTTATTCTTCTATAGAGAGCAATTCCTTTTTAACAGGTTTAACACCAATTTCAATAGGAATTGGCTCTCTCATATAGATAACACTATCGTTTGTTTCATCTGGTATATAATCAAATGCACTATCTATATCTTGCATTTGAAATTCATCAGTTTCACGAATATAGATTATTCCATATCTATATTCTTTCATTTTTATATCAGGATCTATCTTACAATAATCTTCCATTGGGAATATTCTTACAATAGCACGATTATCTTGTAAGAAGTTGAAATAGAAAACTCTATCTTCCACATAATAAGTTGCTTCTTCAAAACCTACATCATAATATTGTCTTAATCTCATAATATGTTTTCCAACTTCTTCTTCAGGTAGATAATTACTAAATCTTAATTGACCTACCAAATTACCAAATAAAGTAGGAGTTTTAATATCAATATAACCTGCTTGAACAAGTTCATTACAAGGACGACATATACTTTCCCTAAATCTAACTTCATCAACTATAATAACTTTGTTTTTTTCAAGTAGAGTTATATCGTCAACATATTTCATAATTAAATCTGATTTTTCTTCTCTTGTATAATCTTTCCAAGTTTTAGTTCTTTCTTTATACTCATCTTTTAATTTAACTTTATTGATAAAGTCGATATCTCTTTTTAATAAAATATCTTGTGGTGTAAATTTTAATTCTTCAGTAATATTAGTAGTATTAAGTTCACTTTGTATTTTAGAAATTGCCTCATCGACAATTTTCTTTTCAGCATTATATTCTTCTAAATCAAATGCACCAGAAATATATGCTTTTCTAATTCTATCTAGTTTAGCATTTTGTTTATTAAGTTCTTTTTCTAATAGTTCTTTTGGTTCATCAAATTTTTGTTTAATCATAGGTAAGAAGAATTGATTAACAACACTATCATATTCTACTATTTCATTGATAAAGTTTTCAAAGTATTCTTCAATAATATTTTCTTTTAAATTAATTTTACAATCATTACAATAATAGTAATAATATACATTTCCATTTTTCTTTTTAGTTGCTTTGCCACCCATTAAATTATTACATCTTGGACAACGAATTTTTTGTAAGAATAAATAAGTTAAAGTTCTTTGATATGCACGAGAGTTCTTTTTCTTTTGTGCTTGGCAATCTTCCCACATTTCTTTACTAACTAATGGCTCAACAACATTTTCATAATAAGTGGGATGTTTTGTCCTTTTACCATGAACAAAATCACCTTTATAAACTTCATTTTCTAATATTGCAGTAATAGTTGAATCTCGCCAATTAGTTTTGCCTAATACTTGTTCTTCGTTTAATATATTACTTATTGTTTGATAAGAGTTTCCATTATAATACAATTCAAATATTCTAACTACAACATCTTTGGTAGAATAGTCTATTACAAGTTTTTTATTTTCGTGTTTATAACCTAAAGGTGCTTGACTAGGTAAATGTCCTTGTTTAATTGCTCCAGCTAAACCAACTTTTGTTCTTTCACTAGTTCTTTCAATTTCATTTTGAGATACTGACATAAGTAAACGAGATACCATTTTACCATTAGCATTTGTTGTATTAACTTCATCATTAGCACAATCTATATAAGCATCATTTTCATCAAGAAAAGTCATTAACTTTTCCCAATCAAATATACTTCTTGTTATTCTATCTAATTTAAGGGCTATTATCGTGTTAATTCTTTTAGATTTGATATCTTCCTTTAATCTTTCAAATTCTGGCCTATAATTGCCTGTTTTGGCACTTATTCCAGCATCTTCATAATAATCAACTATCTCATAACCTTTAAACTTACAAAATGTTTCTAATCGTTCTTTCTGTTCCGGTAAACTAAAACCCTCACGTGCTTGATCTTCAGTTGAAACTCTTAAATATAGACCACATAAATTTTTAACTTTGTTTTCCACACAAAACACATCCTTTCTTCAAAAAAAGAAGAGATAAAAGCAATAGATATTCAAACTACTACCTTTATCTCTTTAACTTCCTATTATAAAAATATATTTTTTTATCTTTCTTCCCATAATGCATAACCCCCATTAATACATTTAGGTATATCTCTTTCAGTTGCTATATATAATAATATTTTTGTCTTAAAAAGTCAATAGTTAGCGAAATATCAGGCATTTAGTAGTTTTTTAATATAATCTTCTAGTTCCACAAGTTGAATCTTTTTATTCAGACTACCAACATAAATATCAGTAGAATAATTAAATGCTAGAAAAGTAGTATCTTTAACAATAATCTTATGTGGTTCTATGTAAGATAAATTAGTCTTATCAATTTTTCTAATACTACCATTTATAATAGTAGGTTTGATATGACAAAACTCACATATAAATTCTAGTCGCTGTTTAAGATTACTTTCTATTTCTAATTCTTGTGTAATAATCTTAATCACTACAAACACAATCCTTTCTTTTAAGGATGACTTTTTAATAGAACTTCCAAGCAAACACGCGGAGTTCGACAAACAAAAAATCATCTCAATATGAGATGATATCTATCGTAAATGTTCGAAAAGTTCGAACAGAAACGTCACTGGAGCATTTGATAGGAAGGTTTTAAACCTTTTATCAAAAAAAATACCCCTCACTTGTTAGATTAATTATATGATAAATTCTAGGATAAATCAATGGTTATATAGAAAATTTGCCTAAAATATAGTATAATTTTGTTAGTAAGTGATAACTTTGAAGAAAAAAATGAGAGGTAAAATTTATGAATTGGATTAATATTCTTGTTAGTGTAGCATTAATAATTTTAACTTTAATTTTTGTTATAAAAATGATTGTTGAATATAAAAAAAGCAAATCAATAGATGAAAAAGTATTGTTTTGGGGTGTTGGAATAGTTGTATTTTTTCCTATTACATTCTTTTATTTAGATTTCTACAATGTTCCAAGTAAAATAGGATGGATAAATAATATTAATTCTAATGAATGGTTAAATATAATCTTTACATATGCAGTTGGCATCTTATCAGCTTTAATAGGAGCTTATATGACAATACGCTCTGTAAAAATGTCTATTGATGAACAAGAGAAAGTTAGAAAAGAAGAAGAAAAGAAAAAAGCTTTACCCTTGCTAAAAATAAGTGCTGTAGAAGAATATGACTATAGATATAAATATATGCAATTTAGTTGCTTCTTTACTGAAGAAAGTAAACAAAGAAAAAGAAAAGATATTCCTGATACTGCAAACGTCACTATAAAGTTAGAAAACGTTGGAATGCGTGAGTTATATGATTTGTATATTGGAGATATACAATCAAGTGTTTTTAAGGTAGATAATGAATATCATAAAATGCATCCTATTATTTATAAAGATGATTATGTATGTATTAATTTAAATTTTTACGAAATGGGAAATTACGACAAAGATTTATCTGGTGAGAAGTATCATACAATGATTAACTTTATGACGTTTAATTGTTATTTTAAAGATTGTTATAATAATTGGTATTATCAAGCATTACAAGTAAGTTTAATGTATAATCTAAAAAAAGATGTTCCAATAAAAGAAAGGGCTTTAAATATTTCAGTAAGTAATACAGAAATTCTAAGTCCACCTATAGAAATAGATGAAAGGGATTTACCTTGGGAGAACGGAAAATCTTTATGTCATCATTAAATAAAAAGTGAGGAGGAATATTAAATGAATAAAATAATTCCGATGATTTTTAATATAAATGATTTAGAAGAAAATGCAAAAAAAGGAGATGGCTTATCTTGTTATATATTAGGAAGAAGTTATGATAGTGGTGAAAATGGACTTGAGCAAAATTTTAATAAAGCATTGTTTTGGTACAATAAAGGAAAAAAGTTAGAAGATCCTAGATGTATTTATGGCGTAGGTGCTTGTTATTACTTTGGTGATGGTGTAGAACAAGATAAAAAACAAGCCTATGAACTTTTTGTTAAAGCATATCAACCTCTATTAGAATTAATAGAACAAGAAAAGAATATTCCAAATAGACAAGCATTTTCTATATTTTGTCTAGGAGCATACTATTATTTTGGTTTTGGAGATATAGAAAAAGACGATAATACTGCTTTTAAATTAATCTATGACAGTGCAATGAAAGGTCATATAGCAGGTATATATGATTTAGGTGCAAATTTTTATTATAATGGAATTGGGACTGAAAGAGATTTAGAAAAATCTAAATTCTATTTAGAACTTGCTTCAAAATATGGATTACCAAGAGCAATAAAAAAACTTCAAGAATATAAGACTATGTACAATAATGAAATAAACATTCATAAAAAAGTGAAATAGTAAAGGAAAATAAAATTATGAAAATTAATACTGAAAATATTCAAATAAGATTATGTAATTCTAATGATGTTGATGATATTCATAAAATAGAAAATATTGTAATAGATAATTTTAAGGAAAATGAAAAAGGATATTTTCTTCCTTTTAAAAAAGAAACGTATTTAAGAATAGTTAATGACCCAATTAATGATGGAGAAATATATGGTGCATTTTTAGATAATAAAATGATAGCATGGATATTTTTATCAGTATCTAATAGAATGAAACAAATTAAAAGTTATATGCCTGATATAAAAGGAAAATGTGCTGATATAGATGGTGTAATAGTATTACCTGAATATAGAGGTAATCATTTACAAAATATGTTAGTAGAACATTTAGAAAAAAGAGCCAAAGAATTAGGTATCAATAATATTGTGGCAGAAGTAACTTTTGGAAATGATTATAGTTTAAAAAATCTTCAAAGTATGGGATACGAAATAAAAACTTGGTATCAAAAAGATGAAAGTATTAAACGACATATTTTATTAAAAAAAATATAATATAGAGTTGGAGGAACTAATATGATTGATTTTAAAAAAGCACAAAAAGAATTTAAACAATATTTAAATAGTTATGATTTAGCTGATGGAATGATAAAATTAAAAGTAAGACATACTTATGGTGTTGTTTCCTTAAGTGAATATATTGCAAAGGATTTAAAATTATCAGACGAAGATATAGAACTTGCAAAATTAATTGCTTTACTGCATGATATTGCTAGATTTGAACAAGCAAAGGAATTTGGAGATTATAGAGATTATAAAAATGTAGATCATGCAGATTTAGCTGTTAAAATATTATTTGAAGATAATTTAATAAGAAGTTTTATTGAAGAGGATAAATATGATTCAATTATTTTAAAGTCAATTAAAAATCACAATAAATTGCAAATAGAGGATGGGCTTAATGAAAAGGAATTATTACACGCAAAAATTATTAGAGATGCTGATAAAACGGATAATTTTAGAGTAAAAGCAAATGACAGATTTGAAGATATATTTAATTCTTCAAAAGAAAAATTAGAAAATGATATAATAACAGAAAAAATCTATAATGATTTTATGAGTAATAAAATTATTATAAGTAAAGAAAGAGAAACTGATATGGATTGTTGGGTATCTTATATAGCATTTATTTTTGATTATAATTTTTCTTCTGGTTTAAAATATATTAAAGAAAAGGATTATATAAATATTCTGGTAGATAGAATTGACTATAAAATTAAGGATACTAAAAACAAGATGGAAGAAATTAGAAAGCACGCTATCAATTATATTGATAATAAGTTAAATACTAATAATCTATAATATGTCTAATACGCACGCTAATTGACTATGTCAATTTGCAAGTGCGTTTCTAAATTATCAAAATTTAGTATGTATCAAAGACTACGACTTTAAAAAAATATCGTAGTCTTTTTCTAACGATTCTTTATTTATAAAAATATTTACTTCTGTTTCACTATCAGTATCTTTAGAGATTTCTTTTAAATCTGTAGAATTGTATAAGTCATTATCATAACATTCTTTTAAAATATCTATCGTCTTTTCTTTCTTCTTTTTATCATTAGATAATAAAATTTCCCTAAAAAATTCTTTTAAAATTAACAACAAATGATTAACAAAATTTAGTAAATTAGCTTTATCTTCGTATAATTTGCCATTCTCATCTTCTAAAAAATTAATATCAATAAGACTATTTTTATATTTTCTTTCTAATGTTTTATAATCACAAGTGAATTCATTTAAACTTTCAACAAATGCTTTACTTGTTACCATATTTTGAATTTCTTCACTATACATATCTAGAAAATTTAATAGAATATGATAAATTTCTCCATCAATAATTACTTTATCAGTCAATGCTTTCTTTTTAGAATTTTGTAATGAACCTTTTATTTTCCAATATTGTTCTTCTATTTTTTTAAAACTTCTAACATAAGATAATTAAGAATTTCTTCTTTATTTTCCTTAAAATATTCAAGAACTTGTGGTACTACTATTTCAAAAAAGTAGTTAATAATAGTTATCTTCTTTCCACCACCAAGACATAAAAAAAGAACACATTTCTATGTTCGTAATTTATATTTACCATTCAATTATATTTAATTTTTCAAAACGTTTTTGCCAACTTGCAACTTTTTTATCATATAATTCTTTAGAATTATCTTTGTGCTTAATTGGTCTAATTGTTCTACTGAAAATATCACTTAACCCATATGGTGCATAAACTTTTATATTATCATTTTCTTTAGTTATTCCAATTGAATGAACAGTTGCAATCCATTGATCTATTGCATCTTCTGAATTTTTATACTGATTAATATTCTTATTTTCTTTTTCTTTTTTCCACAAATGCATTCTAGCTTCATTGTGAACATCAAATTTGTAATTTAATTCTTTAAAATGTTCTATAATTTTGCCTTCAAGTTCTTTTTCAACTTCTTTAGATAGATTGTTAGAATCATAATAGATAATATCAATATCTTTTATTCCAAAATTTAAAGGTTTATTATCATAGTAATTCCATATTGTTTGAAAAACAGAACCTGCCGCAATATAAAAATTTGGTAAATTTAATTCATAAATGTAATCTAGTATTGTCATTAAATCCTTATTTTGTTTTAATATTGAAACAAATTCTTCGGTTTGTTCATAAATAGTTTTATATCTCATAAATAGATCACCATTCCTAATATAATTTTACCATATTTTAGCTAATTATTAGCAATAAAGTGTATTTATCTTTATAAATTTATGATTCTTTTTATTAGGAATTATCCGTAATAAATTGTTATTATATTTTAATTCATTAAGATTTAATTTATCCTTTTCTATTGTAATAGGTAAGATATTATGGAACTTGTTTAAGAAAGTAATATATTTATCTATATTATTTTTAACTTATTAGACTCTATGTATTTCATAATAAGTTTTAATTTTTGGTTTTAGTAATTTTCTTTTTAATACTTAAAAGAGATTTTAAATGTTCTATGGTTATTTTCATTTGTTAATCCTCCTTTTATATATGAAAAAAATCCCATATTAACAAGTGGTATAGGATATTCTATAAAAATAAAACTCACACAAAGTGTGAGTAATTCTCTCAATGGAGCGAATCACATACAAGTTACGAACTAAGTTCTCTTCCTATACACAAGTATACAATAATGTAATTTTTACTTCAATAGTTTTTATAAAATATTATTTAATCTAAATCTGGAAGACTAGGATCAATATTCTTAACGTTTGTATGTGCTATTACTTTTCCAATAGAATTTAGTCTAATTGAAAACTTAGTAATATTTTTATTCCACCATTCGTTAATATATTTTAGATTTTTATATTCATTTAATTTTTTCTCAAATAAAATTTTCTCGTTATTATTGCCATTATTTTTAAATTTATTATTTTCAAAAATATTTTTAATAACCTTTTTTTGTTTTTCTGTAATTGGTATTTGAATGCTTGTACTTTGCTTAGAATCACTTATTACTCTAGTAAAAAACAAATTATCTATTTGTTCTTTTTGTAATATTTTTAATGTTTTAAAATTTGTATCTAATGGATTATCTATAATTATATCCATAGGAATATTATTATTTTTAATTTCTTGACATAATTTGCAAAAATCTTCACTATCTTTTTTTATCCAAATTTGAGAATAACTTGTAAATTTTTCAAACCAAAAATCACTTATTTTTTTGGTAGTACCAAATGTATTGAAGCTCATTATTCTATTCATTTCTAAATTTTCTATCCATTCATCGTTATTAGGTAAGTTAGCATCTTGAAGGATTTTTTCAAATAATTTATCCAATGTTTTAAAACCCTCGTCTATATCCCCACTAATCGGTGAAAAACATTCAACTGCGTGAAATACAGTCAAAACTACTAAAGCATCTTCTGTTATTTTATCTATAATTTCTACTGCATTACTGATTGCTACATTTCTATTTATATTATTATTTTTTGTCCTATGTATTAATAGTTCTGATAATAATTCATAATCTAATTTCCTTTTAGAACAAATAGCTGTTCTTTGAGCATTCTTGAATAGCATTTGAACGGCTGGTTCTTTAAATAAATCTAACATTTCAGTTTTTACTAACTTTGGAAGCAAAATATCCTCAAATTCATTTAATCTTTTTTGTGCTATATCGTTAGCAACAAATTGATTTTCTTTTAATGTATTTGCAATTTCACTATTTATAATTGCTCTAACTTGCTGTTCAGTTAACCCATTGTTATTTATTACCAAAGTATTTGCCATAAATTGTTGTGAATTATCTCCAGATTCTTGTATTTGTTTATTTTTTTCCATTAATAACTCCTATCTGTGTTTGATTAGATTTTTCACCGGATTTTTGAATTTGTTTTACAACAGTAGTTTTAACATATTTATTATACATAATCTTATGTGTTACTCCGCTACCAACAATGCAACCAATAAGTGCACTTATTAATTCTGTGCCGACTGTTTTTAAAAACCACTCCATTTTTTATTTCTCCTTTTACTTAAATATTTCTTTTAACAATATCCAATTCTCATTTTCCATATCTTCTGTATACTCCGTATTGCATAAATATAATGAATCATTTTTATCATAATCTCTTACAAATCCGAAGTTTACATTATACTTTTTAGCATATTGCTTTAATGCTTCAAACTTATTTTCAACTTTAATATCAATATTTTTTGATTCGCCGTCAGCATTTTCGCCACCTTTAGTTTCAATAATCCATATTTTATTATCTTTATCACAAACAATAAAATCAGGGTAGAAGTGCCATTTATGATTTACTGCATCAACATACACAATTGAGAAGTACTCACTAGATGATTCACCATTTTTATAGAACCATTTAATATTTTCATTGTTTTCACAAAAATATTCAAACATTCTCTCACTTTTAGATTTTATTGTACTATTTGGATAGTTCATATAAATAGACTTTTCGTAAATTGTTGTATCTTTCATTTTAGGATCGTATTTAATATAATCCATTTCAGGTGCTTTCCAATCAACAATCTTTAATTCATCTAATTTCATTTTTATTTGTCTAGCTTTTTGTGAAACTGCTTCTTGAAAGTCATGTTTTAATATATCCTCATTATTTATAACAAAAGCATAAAATTCTAGTAATGATAAATCAACGAATTTTTTCGTAAATAGTTTGCCTCTAAAGAACATTCTTTCAAGCATTAATCTTGTCCTATCATATCGCATACCAATTTTAGATGATATAACATTAATTGAATGTCTTAATTCAAATCCATTTTTATTTGTACTTACTTCTGATTGAACCTTTATTCTATTAGCATTTTCTAATTCATCTGAATTAATCCTAACGATTTTATCTTGTACTATGTAATTATCAATAGTATCTTTAAATACATATCCATTTGCTTCCAATATAGTTTTATTATTCTTTTTATTATTTGTTAGATCATATTTTTCAATATAATAGTTATGAAGAATATTAAAAGTTTGTCTTTCATCAAATCCATCAAAGGCATTATCAAAAGTTATCTTTTTCAAACTAAAATTTTTGTATTCATTTTTTAAAAATACAATCTTAGTATCATAAGCATTAGAACCAAGTTCTTGTTTTACAGATTGTTCATACTTTTCATCAAATGTATATAAATAACAATTATCTAGAAGTACATTATCATAATGATGAGCTTGTGGCATTCTTCTGATTCTTCCAATAGTTTGTGTTTCAAAATCTTCACTCATATTGTCACGAAGTTTAACAAGTATCTTTGCTCTTGGACAATCCCAACCTGTTGAAATTGCTTGTTTCATTATTAAAATTGCCTGATTAGATTCATTATTTTCAATATCTTCAATGTTTTCTTTTCTATCTGATAGCCATATTGCTAAATTCTGTCTATCATAAGAATATTCTTTTTGTTCAAGTATTTTTTCAATTTGTTTTATTAAGTCATCTGACTTGCTAGGCACCTGAATAATAATAAGAGGATTTACTTGAATACCCAATTTTAAATATTCTTCTTTAATTGCCTTTCTTTTGTTTATTGCAAGTTCTAGTAAATATTCATGCTCATTTGAAAGAATAGATTCATTAGAAACATTTTCATTTATATATAATGCTCTTGTAATTAGTCCGGCATTTATTACTTCTAATTCATCAATTTTAATAAATTCAGATTCTTTATTAGTTTTTGTAGTAGCACTAACTCTAACAATATATTCAGGATTCACATATTCAATAACGGCTTCTGCTTTAACAGTTTTATTTAAATGCTCCTCATCAACTATAATAATAAATTTATAGCCATTATTATGTGCCTCATGAACTCTTTCATATAAATTTTTTCTTTCTGCTTCTTTTAGGGCATTATTTCCTTTTTTGGTAATTGTTTCCCAATTTATAAATGCCGTGTCTTTGGCATCAAAACCTTGAAGTAGCACATCTTGAATATTTTTAGTATTATGATGTGGTAAAAATTTAACCATTTTCTTTCTGCTTTGTTCTTCTAAATCTCCTTTACCAGGAGTAAGCCAAACAAAGATTACTTTATTATTTTCTTTTAAATATTCTTCAATGTATGAAAGTAAAATAATTGTTTTTCCACTACCAGTAGGAGCTTGTAATAATACTTCCTTTTTATTACCAATAGAAGTAGCGTCCAATAGTTTATTTACTGTATTTATTTGAAAATCTTTTAACTTAATTCCTTGCATTATTACATTACCTCCATAATTTCATCTTCAAAGTAATATTCTGGTATTATATATACTTCAATATTATTATTTTCAAAAATATTTTCTTGTTCACTTGTCAAAAGAATGTCTGATGAAATATAAACTTTTTCGCATATCTCTAATTCATTTTCATTAGTACTGAATTTATCTAATTCATCCTCATTTAAGTAAACTCTAATTTTATTATCATCAATCTCGATTCCATTTTCTAACTGAATAAGATTTTTAATGTTTATAAGCAAATTGTTGTGTAAATCTTCTGCTTCAGTATTTATTCTTGGAACATAAGTACAACGATAGTATTTTAAATTTGATTTTAAAGGATTATATTTCCCATATCCAGTTATAACATTTTTAATTCGTTTATATGTTATTTCTTCACATATATTATTTTCATTATTAGTACACAAAATAAACTGGCGATTTCCATTATCTTCTTTGTTCAATTCTAATACTGCTTGAGCAGTACTTCCAGATCCAGCGAAAAAATCTAATACAACAGCATTTTTATTTGTATGATAGTTTATTAACTCTTTGAGCATTTTTACAGGTTTCTTTCCACTATTAAATGTCATATTACCTTCATGTCTAATATTACCAAAATCAGCAGCATAGTTTATTAAATTTGATATTGGTACTTCACGGAAAGAACCACCATTAGATTTTATTTCTTCAATTCTTGATAATGGCATTCCGGAATACATTTTGCATCTTGTAGATCCTTTCTTTGAAGGACCAACATAATATCTATATCCTAAACCATCATCACCACGACCTATTACTTTATACAAACATCCAAGTCCATCACTATTATATCTTGGCTCAATATATTTTTTAACTACCTGTCCATAGGACATTTTAGAGTAAATAGTGCCTGAAACCCAAGTTTCTTTTAGTAAATTTTGCGAAGATTCATTTTGCTTTTTTATTTGCCATTCGCCCGGTTTAAAAACTTGCATTGTGACGTTGCCATCTTTTACCATGATACCTGAGCCTAACTCTTCAATTTCATATAAAAAACTTGCATCTGTGTATTTTTCTTTTGGTAAATTCAATTTAAATTTATTAATATCTTTAGCATAAACCAAAACATATTCCATAACTGGTTTTACAGATTTTCCATCAGCCAATGATTTTTCAGCATATCTAACTTGTACATGATGAATTGATATTCTGTTTATTTCATTAAATATAGTATCACAGAGCAATTTGAGTTGAGCAACTTCATTATCGTCTATACTAATGAATATTACTCCTGTATTGCTTAATAAACGTTGAGCCATTTGAAGTCTTTTACTCATAAACGATAACCATTTTGAATGTTTATATCCATCTTCATCGTCAATAATTTTATCATTGTATATAAAATCCTTACTTCCTGTATTATATGGAGGGTCTATATATATCACATCAATTTTCTCTTTATGAGTTTTTTCTAGCAAATATAAACTATGAAGATTATCTCCCTCTAATAAAAAGTTAAACTTTTCATTAGGATTGCTTACAATTTCTTTATCTTTTATTTCTTCAAAAGTAGGAATTTGAGTTTCTAATTCTTTATCAACACGTTCTTCATGTTCTTCCCAAATAAGTCCATATTTTTTCTTTGTTAATTCATTTTCAATCATTGATAAATTTGTTAAAGTTTTTTCATCGGTTATAGTCTTTTTTATTTCACTAATTGTATTTAACATTTTATCTCTTCTAATTTTAGAAAGGTTAGTCGTTTCCATCATTTTCCTCCTTTGATTTTATTTCTACAACATCATTTAAAGTACATTTTAAAACATCGCATATTTTAACTAATGTTTCTAAAGGTACTGATTCATTTCGTCCCATTTTTGCCATAGCATTTGTACTAATTTTTGCCTGTTTGCATAGTTCTGTTTTGTTGATGTTTTTATCTATCATTAATTTCCATAATTTATTATAATCTAATAACATTTTTTAACCTCTATTCATTTTTTGTTACAAATTTATTTTATCATTTATACTTTTATTTATCAAGTAATCCTTGAAAAAATCAAGATAAATATTTTATTTCGCTATTAATTGTTTTAAAAGAAAGGGTATGGGAATTTCCCATATAAGAATTTGTGCGGGAGTACAAATTCAGTGCTGGCTAGACAAGAACATTACTCCCAAAGTAAGAAAAATATAAAAAGAGGATTAAATTATTTTGATAATTTTTTCCTCTTTTTTGAAGATTATTTATATAAAGACATATTCATTTAAGACAATTTCTTCTGCTGTATTTTTATAGTTATTCATTAATTTTGTCCATTCCAATGGATTTAATTCTTTGCTTTTTTCAGATAGTCTTTCATCATTTTTAATATAGTTTTCCATTAGTTCTTTATAATAATTTTCACAAGAATCACTGACTAAAAGAAGATGATGAGTCAATTTATTTGTCATCAATAGTGTTTCATAAAGTGCTTGTTTATTTTGGGCAATAAAGTGTAATCTTAACATTCCATATCTTCCAATTCTCCCATAATCTTCACCTTTTTCTAAATATAAATCTGGTAATAAATAATCTCCTTTCCTTGTATAAGTAATTTTCATTTTTTATCATTCCTTTCTTATTTAAATTGCATTAATTAATTCATTTTTAGGTATTAATATTAAAATATCTTTAATAACATTTTCCTCAATATATGGACAACTAACAATGCCGTCTATATATAAATGTTCTTGTGATTTAGTAATAAAATCCTCTAAAAATTCATCAGAATATCCTTTGTTTTTCATTTTCATAATTGATAAAATATCATAACTTGATTTCATATTTTTTAATTCACTTTCGTTAATTTCTTTATGAAATTTAATTCCAATATTATTATCATTTATAATTGTATTAAGATATTTTAAATATTCTTTACTGCTTTTAGTTATAAATTCATCTGTGAATTTTATATCTTTAATTTCAATATTATAGTTTTTATCTCGTTTAATTTCTATCATAGATATAAGCCTATGAATCATATCTCTTTTAGCTTCTCTTGATAACAAATCATAAAGAAAAGTAAAGCCAATATTTTTAATATTCGTAAAAAATAAAGTGTCATTTTCTTCAGTACAGTCTAATTTTTTAACAAGTTCTACAGTATATTCTTTAGAGCTATTATCTGGATCAAGTCTTATTTTCTTTTGATTTAGTTTATCGATTTCCTTTTTAATAACATCATTTTTATGATTAATTGTTTCAACATCTAAATTAGAACTTAAATATAAATCTACTAATCTTTTTTCTTGTAATTTTAATTTTTCAATTGCTTTTTCTATATCTTTTACATCATCACTTTTAGTAGAATTACAAGTTATAATTTGATTATCCATAGAAAGAATAAATATTGTTAGTTCTTCTAATACTTGTTTTAATTTTGCTTCTATTTTTTCCGTATTATAATGAAGTCCAACCCCATTACAATTATGATTTTTACATCTTAAATGGTAATAAACTTTTTGCTTTCCATTAGGATATTTAAAAGATTCTGATGATGACATTATCTCACCACAAATAGGGCATTTTACTAAACCAGAAAACAAATGAATATATTCTCCATAGTTAGAATGTTTGTTTTTTACTAAAACATTTCTAGTAGCATTCCATGTTACTTCATCAATAATTGGTTCACAATAATTTTCAACCCTCAAAACATCTTGTGGCTTTCTTTTATACTTTCCATATTCAAATATACCTATATAAATAGAATTAGTAAGTATTTTATAAACTCTATCAGATTTCCATTTTCCTTGTTTTAAATAAGCGTTATTCTCTTTCATAATAGTAGCAATACTTCTAGTAGAGTGACCTTTCTTGCATAGTTCAAATATCTCTTTAACAACTTCAGCCTCAATAGGTTCTACTTCTAAATGACCATTTTCCTTATTTCTAATATAACCATAAGGTGCTTTACTAGGATGAATACGCTCTAATGCCATTTCTTCCATAGCTCGTTTAGTTCTTGCTCCGATTTCTTTTCGTTCTCGTTGACCAAAGACTAAATTCATTCCAAAAATCATTTCACCATTAGCAGTAGATACATCATAAGGTTCGAGTATTAGTTCTATTTTTACATCATGTTCCTCACAATAATTAAGTAGCCAAAAACCGTCATAATTATTACGAGTAAGTCTATCAACTTTAATTGCAACTAATTTATCAATCTTTTTAGATTTAATATCTTTTAGTAATCTTTGCATTTCAGGTCTCATCAAATCTTTTCCAGAATGTCCAGCATCATTATAAACATCAACAATATCATATTCATTCTTTTCACAATATTCTTTAATCATTCTAAGTTGTGAATCAATAGAATAACCATTATCTCTTTGGTCGTCAGTAGATACTCTTACATAAATACCACATCTCATATTTTTCCTCCTTTCATTAAATTTCGAGAAATATTAAAATACTTCTCATATGTTTCCTCACTCAAACACAAAATATCAGACACTAAATTGAAATTTTTTAATATTTCTTATTAATTTTCTCAATTAAAGTGAGTTTTACGAAGTTAAATTTAATATATTTCTCTATATGTTTCCTCACAAATAAGCAAAATGTATAGTTTAAAATTAAAATTTTTTCAAAAATTGTGCAATTTCTTTAAAATTATACTTTTGATTATGTTCTTTAATATAAAAAGGCTTATTTGATATTTCATTAACTTTGTATTCAAGTATTGTAAGAGTAGTAGGATATGTAATTTGATATTCAGTAGGTGTTATTACTTTTAAGTTGGTGTGCAAGATAATTTTAATTTGTCCTAATTTAATCTTATATTTAAAGTCTTTTAAGATGCCTATTAAATCATTATTAGGTTTTAGGTTTTCAATTACTTCAAATTCAAGCATGAAAAAAGTCCTCCTTTCTGTGATAAGAGAACTTTTAAAGTTTTATATAAAAATAAAAACTTACGAACTTTTAAGTCCGTAAGTTGATTTCAAATGGAGCAAGTGAGCGGAATCGAACCGCCCTCTCAGCCTTGGCAAGGCCGCGTACTAGCCGATGTACTACACCTGCATAATTTGGAGGGCCTAGTCGGATTTGAACCAACGATCAGGGAGTTGCAGTCCCATGCCTTACCACTTGGCTATAGACCCAAATAACTTTTTCGCATAATCATTATAACAAAAAAATTTTTCTTTTACAATATTATATTCAAAAAAACGAGATTTAATTCTCGCTTTTTTTAACTTCACATACCATATCTGGTTTCATTTTAAGTAAATACTCAGATAAATTTGTTTCTATTTCTACTAAACTTTTTGGATCTAAGTTAGATAATTGAACAACTTCTTTAACTGTATCAATATCTACTCTACCAAATATCCAACCTCTATAGACCTGGAAATCATTAAATAAATCTGGAGTTATTGAATTAATTCTATATCCTGGTAATACTCTTTTTTGTGCGATTAATATTCTTTTATTTGTAAATGCTATTACACATGTTGAAAATATATCAAAAACATTTGGATTTTTTTGTGCTGGAAATACATAAAATATTTCTTCACCTTCATTTAAATGTTTATCTAAAATTTTAACATGTTGATTTAATCTAAATGCTATTGTTAAAGGATATTTTTTTAAAAATTCACTTACTCTATTATATGTTTCTGTTCTTACCATATTATCACCTACTCTATATTCAAATTTTTCTTTAAAAATTTTTCTACATCTTTACTATCTTTTTCACCAACAAAGCTATCAATAACCTCATAATTTTTTACTGCCATTACTAGTGGAATTGAATTATTATTTTTTAAGAATTCATTAATACTATAATATTCTTTATTTTCTTCATCAGTCATTGTAGATAACTCTAAGTAATAAACTGTTACATTTAAATCTTTTACTACACTATTAATAACGGGTTTTATTGCAGTACAATGTGGACATGTTAAACTACCAACAAATATAATTTTTGTATCATTACTAGAAAATAACTCTTTCATTTTTGATACATTTATTACTGTTAAATTACTAATTGATTCTTCTGCTTTCTTATTTTCTTCTTCTATCTCTTTTTGACTTTCATCATATGCTTTTTTCATAACAAAAATTGATGTTAAAGCAATTGCTACAGTTATCATTATAACAACTAATATTTTTACACCTTTAGTCATATAATACCTCTTTCTTTTTATTTATTATATAACAAAATCAAATTATTTACAACAAAAGAAAAAGAGATTTATTTAATCTCTAATTTTTCATATTCATCTAATACTTTTATAGTTTCAACTGCTAAATATGCTGCTTTTGGATTATCTTTATTATATTCTTTTAATAATTCTTTAGCATCTTCCATACTAACAAAGAAAGCTCTTAAATCATCTCTTTTTTCAGTTCTTGTTAAATTAAAATACTCTATATCATCTTTTGATGTAAAACCAGTAAAATAATATGTATTAACAAGTCTATTAACAATAGTACCATCACTTGATTCATAATCTCTTAAATAATTTTTTACTAAAACAAATGGAGAAATATCATCAAGCATTATATGTATATTAGTTTCTTCTAATAATTCTCTTTTAACAGCATCAACAGGAGTTTCAGTAACTTCTACTTTACCACCTGGTAAAAAGTATACTCTTTCAAAGTGACTTAAAATAAATTCACCATCATCATTTCTAAGAACTATTCTAGCTTTATCTAATACTTCTGTTATTTCATCATCTTTTAATTTGCCTTTGTTAATTACTATTTCTTTCATTATTCTCATCACCCTCCTAAAACATCTAATTTACTAATTTTATTATATCATTTTATATTATTTCATATACATATTTGATATTTATTTTACGCATTATTTACAAAAAAAGACTTAGTTTAATTTACTAAATCTTTCTTTAATCCTATCTTTACCCATTAATTTTAATAATTCATATAAATCAGGTGTCATAGAACTTGATGTTAATGCTACTCTAATTACAGTAGAAACATCTGCAACATTACCTTTAAATGCATCTGGATTTTCTTTATATTCTTTCATATTACCAGCATATCCTAATTTTTCACTTAATTCCTTAATCTTATTAAACCAAGTGTCTTTATCATCATTTTCATCATAATACTCATCTATATATGTATTAATTATATTTTTAATTTCTTCTTTATCAGTAATTTTTCCGAAATCATAATTTTCAAAATATTTATCAAATAATTCATCATACATATACCAAATTTGTTTTTTAGCATCTGCATATGTTGCATAATCTTTTCTTGGTTTCTTTTGTTCTCTTTCAATATTAAATATAGATTTTGAATAATCTTCATATTTAACAAGTAAATCATAGAATTCAGTATCAAATTCTTTTGAATAGTTAAGAACTCTATCATATATTTCATCTTTTGTTAACTTGCTTAAGTAATTTTTTGAAATATTAAATAATTTTGGTAAATCGTATGAAGAACCTCCGCTTGCTCCCATTTTCTTAAAATCAAATTTAAAATCTTCTATTTTCGCATCTTTATTACAATCATACCATGCTTCAAAATTTGAATTTGTTATAGTTGCAAGATAAAGCATTACGGCTTCTGTTGGTATTCCCTTTTCATGATAAAATATCAATCCTGCTTCTGGATCTTTTCTTTTACTTAATTTTCTTTTATTACCTGTTTCTTCATCAACTTTTACAAGTGGTGCGATATGTGCATATTTTGGTGCTTTAAATCCAAGTACATTAAAGAATTGTATATGTTTATTTGTAGATGATACCCATTCATCACCCCTAATAACATGTGTTGTATGCATTAAATGATCATCTATTGCATGAGCAAAATGGTATGTTGGAAGTCCATCATTTTTAATAATTACTTCATCAATATCATTTTCTGGCATTTCAATTTTCCCTTTTATTAAATCATTTAATACTACTGTATTATAAAAACTACCTGGAGATTTTAATCTTATTACAAATTTTTCTCCATTTTTAATTCTTTCTATAGCTTCTTCTTTTGGAATAAATCTATCTTTTGCCCATCTTCCATAATAACCTATTCTTTGTTTTGATTTTTCCTGAATTTCTCTTATTTTATCAATTTCCTCTTTAGTTGCAAATGATGGATATGCTAAGTCTTCTTCTATTAACTTTCTAGCGTATGCCCAATAAATATCTTTTCTATTACTTTGTTTATATGGACCATATTTTCCTTTTTCTTCTTCATCATTTAACATTCCTTCATCAAATGTAATATCAAAATTTTTTAATATATCTAATATTTTTGACACTCCATTTTCTACAGTTCTTGCAGTATCAGTATCTTCAATTCTTATAAAGAAAACACCATCTGTTTGCTTAGCCATATATTTAGCAATAAAACATTGAAATAAATTTCCCATATGAGGAAGTCCTGTTGGACTAGGTGCATATCTTGTTACTATTGCACCTTCCTTTAAATCTCTTTCTGGATACATTTCTTCATATTCTTGCCAAGTATGTTTTACTCCTGGTAATAAAAATTCAGCAAATTCTTTATTTGTCATAATAATCAACCCTTTCATTAAATAAAAAAAGCCTATGATTATAAGGACGATTTTCTTCGCGGTACCACCTTACTTCATAGACTTACTATGCTCTCTTTTGCTTTTAACGCTTGCCATGCGGTTTAAACTCCAAAGCTTCTTTCAAATACTCATTATATCTATTTACACCATCCATAGACTCTCTTTAATAACTTATATTTTACTCTTCTTCTTCCTTGTTTCTAAATGTATTTTAACATATTTTATTTTCATTAACAACTAATTTTTTCAATTTTTTCACCAAGTATTGAATATAAATAAGTATTAACATGTCTTTTTGTTTTATTTTCAATATATTTCTTATAACCATTTAATTGTTTTATATAATTTTCATCAATTATATTTTTAAGTTTGTAATCAATAATATCTATATGATTGGGATATATAAGCATTAAATCTATTATTCCATGATATTTTTCATTTTCTTCTTCATAAACAAATTCATATTCTTTATATATTTGCGCATTTTTTATATTTTTTAGTAAATCATTATCTAAAAACTTAATAATCTTATTCTTTATAAAATTATCCATATTATCAAAATTTGGATTTATAAAATCAGTTACTTCAAGAGCATAATGCATATCAAGTCCAAGTTTTATTGAATCATTTTCTTCTTTTGTAATTAATTTAGTCATCTTTTTAGAAAATGATTTTTCATCTAATTCTTCATTCTCAATTAAGATTTCTTTTATATCTAGTTTCTCATCTGTTTTAGTTATATAATCTAAATAATTTGTCTGTTTTATTTTTTTATAGTCTTTAGTTATATCTAGTTTTTCTATATCTATATTAGTTATATAATCATTAAAATTATCAATTACAGATAACATTATATCCTTAAATGACCTATATTTAATTCTATCTTTGCTTTTTTTACCTTGATTTAAATCAGTTACTAAAATCATTTTTTCTTTTGCTCTAGTAAGCGCTACATAAAATAATCTGATTTTTTCACTTATTTCTTCTTTAATATAATCTTCTTTTAATAAATATTTATATATTGTATTACTTATTCCTTCATCAAAATATGGTGAAATTATTCCATATTTATTATCAAAAATAAATTTATCATTTAAATCACTTATATTAAATTTTGAATATAATCCAGAGTAATAACAAATATGATATTCAAGTCCCTTGGATTTATGAATAGTCATTATCTTAACGCTATTACTTTCACCACTATTTCTATTTATTTTGATATCATATCCTTTAGTAGTTAAATCTTTTAAATAATTTATAAAATCATAAATATCCATATTATTATCTATAAAACTAGTAGATGAATTAAGTAAATAATCAAGTATTGTTATATTTGAATTAACATTACCTATTTTTGATATATTTTCATATATTTTAAATGTATCAATTATTTCTACTATTAAAGAATTAATATTTACATAATCTAATTTTTCACTTATACTCTTTGCTTTTATATATAAATCATTATCTTTAAATGAGTTATTATTAAATATATCAAATATCCCTTCATCACTCATTTCAAACAAGAAACTTCTCGCAACTGATATAAACATATATTTAAATTCAACATCTAAATTTTTTTCATAAATTTTACTTATTAGTATTAATAAATTTTTAAGTACTTTTAATATAACTTCTTCTATTATGGATTCATCTTTTTCTATAGTAAGTGGGACATTTAAATACTCAAATATTCTTTTATATAAATCAAAGTTACTAGATTTATCCATAAGAATAACGAAATCATTATATTCTGCATTTCTAATAATAAGTTCATCTTTATCAAATATTTTATAATTATTATTTATTTTTTCTTTTATATCATTTGCAATTATAAATGCTTCAATTTCTTCTTTTTTAAATAATCCTTTTGAATCATATTCATAATTATATATTTCAAAATCATTATTTTGATTTAGTTTTCCTTCATTATTATAAGTTAAGTTCCCAAATACCATTTCATGTGATTCTTTATAATTTGCGCCACCTATTTCATCATCCATAATAATTCTAAATACATCATTTATATTGTTTAAAACTTCTTCTCTAGATCTAAAATTTTTATTTAAATCTATCTTTATCCCACCATTATTATTTTTATAATTATCATACTTATTTTTAAATATATATGGATTTGCATTTCTAAATCTATATATTGATTGTTTTATATCACCAACCATATATACATTATTATTCGAAATAAGAGAAATAAATTCTTCTTGAACATTATTAGTATCTTGGTATTCATCTATCATTATTTCATTTAAACTATTTTTTATTTCTTTTCTAGCAAATGGAAATTCTTTTAATATTCTTATTGAAAGGGCTGCTACATCATTAAATTCATACATATTATTTTCAAGTTTATATTTTGTTATTCTATCATTTAAAAGTGTTAATATATCTATTATGCATTCTACATATTTTTTAGTAGATAAAATACTTTTATATATTTCATCTGTTGATTCATATATACATATATTTTTAAGTTCTTTTATTCCTTCATTTATTTCTTCTTTTAGTTCTTTTTCTTCATCTGATAATTTTTGCATTCTTGGCATACTTACTGATAAGTTTATTTTAACATCTCTATAGTTTTCACTATTTAATAGTGGACTTAACGAATCAAGTAATTTAGTATAATTTTTTCCATCCATTAAAAATGATATTTCTTTTACATTTTCTTCTATTTTCTCTTTCTTTTTAAGAATACTTTTTTCAAATAAATTTATATCATTTCTTATTTTTTCTTCATTAAAATATTCATTTATATATTTTTCTAAATATTCTTTCTTATCTGTTTTAAGTTCTAGTTTTGAATATATATTTAATAAATAATTTCTTATTTCTTTGTCATCTTTTGTGCAAAAAGTACTAATAAATTCTTCAAATTTTTCATTTTTTTCTTCATATAATTCTTCAAATATATTATCTAGTATTTCCTCTTTTTTAATTTGAACAAGTGTTGAATCAGTAATACCAATATTCTTTGGTAAATTAAGTAAATAATGATATTTCTTAAGTACTGATAAGGAATAACTATCAAATGTAGTTATATATGCTGAATCAATTAATTCTAATTGTGCTGAAAGCGATGGTTCTTTCTTTATTTTTTTTCTTATTCTTTCTTTCATTTCTTTTGCAGCAGCTTTAGTAAACGTTAAAATAAGAAGTTCATTTACATTCACTCCTTCTTTTAATTTTCTAAGCACTCTTTCAGATAAAACCGCTGTTTTACCAGATCCAGCTCCAGCAGATACAATTATATTTGTACCATCTTTATTTATTGCATCACTTTGTTCTTTTGTCCAATTTGGCATACTTTTCACCTATCTTTTCGTATATAAAAATAGTACCATAAATGTACTATTTTATCAATTAATTATTAATTAATTTTTTGTTAACTTTTTATAATTTTTTCCTTGTATTATAAGCATTATTACTATATAATTTTATTAGGAACATTTAATGTGAGTGTCGTCCTCCAATCTTTAAAAAGAAAGGAGGTTGATATTGATGAAAATTAAGACTTTTATAATAAAAGTTTTAAAACTCATTGCTATCATTTTATTACTTTCTACATTACTAGTATTAGCAATAAAAAAATAGACACTCATCATCTTTGATTGAGTGTCAACTCATTAATTTAGAGGCGACATTCACTCGACAAATTAAATGCTCCTCTTTTTTATTTTATGAAGTTTCCTTCATCTGTATTCATAATATCACATATTTTATTTTTTTTCAATATATGTAATAACTTTTATATTTCTTTAAAATATACACTTCTAGATTCTCCACTGCTAGTTTTATATGTTTCTACAAACTTATAACCATCACTAATAAAATTATTAATACTATAAATATTATCTGGATGAACTTTAGTAAATATATATCTTTTTCCTATACTTTTACAATACTTATCTAATAATTCAAGCATTTGTTTTTTAAATTAATCTTCCTTTATAACATAATGAAATATACCTGTATCATTTAATATATTTTCTTTTATACTATTTGGAAGTAAATTAAATTCATTTAATTTTGATAGTTCAATCCACTTAAAATGATGATGTATTATGAACCCATTATCATTTTCTATTCTGTTTAGATCAAAATTTTTTAAATCTGCTACTTCATTTAATTCAACTTTATAATAAAAATCTATTTCATGAGTTTTATCTTTATCAAAATTAGTAAAAAAATTCTCAATAATACCCATAAATTTAACTACTTTAAAATCAAGATTTGTCTCTTCTTTTATTTCTCTAATCATACCTTCACTAGATGTTTCACCTAAATTTACATATCCACCAGGTAAACAATATGATTCTTCTGTTCTATATTTATCTACAAGTAATTTACAATCATGAATAAATACGGCTGAAACTCTAAATTTAAATTTTAAATCGTCTGTTTTTATTTTAATATCCATCTATTTTACCTCCTACATTAGGTTTTCATTCATCATTAAATATCTATAGATTTCTCCCCAATTATTAACATTTTTAATATATTCATTTTCTTCTAATCTATCTGATGCATTATTTTTAAAATATAGTGCATGTATATTATTATTAGAAGCATTAACACAAATTGCGCTATCATCATCTATTATATAATCTACTTTTTCTTCTATAAACTTACCTATCTTTTTGTGTTCATTATAATATACTGTAACCATATTTAAATTAACTTTGTCAAATTTTTCTAAAGCAAATTTCATTTCTTCATCACTTCTTGCGGTAACAATTATAATATCAAAATATTTAGTTAATTTTGGAATTACTATTTCTGCGCCTGTCATTATATTGGCAGTTTCTAATATATTTTTTGAATACTTATTATAAAAAGCACTAAACTCATTTTCATCCCAATTATATCTTTTTTGAAAGGTTCTCTCTGAGTTATTAATAATATTATTACCTTTTTTTACATCTACATCATACATTTCTGTATAAACTCTATATAAATTTTCAGAATCAAATACTACTCCATCCAAATCAAGTGCTAATTTCTTTTTCATTCTCTTCTCCTTATAAAAAATCTAAATTATTATGTTCATCTAAAAGAACAACATCTTCTTCTTTCATAAAACAAATATCACTGTATTTACAAAAACTACACCCAATATTATCTTTTCCTACCCTCTTAGGATTTATATCAAATTTAGCATCTAATATATTATAAAATGCATTATCTATATTATCTTTTACAATTTCTATTAACTTATTAATTTTTTCTTCTGATAATACTTTTGAATATACATAAAATCCATTTTGTCCAAATTTTAAAGATTTTACTACTTCACTATCTGTATATGAAAAATCAAATTTTGATGCTAATTCTGGCTCATCAATTGTATAACCTAACAATTTTAAATTATCTTCTTTTTGCTGTTCATATGTCTTTTTTGGATCTCTAACTATTTCATTATTAAGAATTTTTTGTAAATAAAATCCTATTACTTCAGCATTTTTAAATAAACCTTCTTTTGCTAAATAAAGATAAACAGGAAGCTGCATATCAATCCCATATATTGTATTATTAAGGTTTGTATGTGGAAAACCTGTTTTATAATCTATTATTACAAGATATGTTTTATTATTTTCTTCTTTATAAAGTAATTTATCAATAATACCCATAAATGTTAATTTAATATTACCCTCTTTATTTATGTATACTTTATTTTCATAAAGTGATTTATCTAATGAATTAAAACTATTTTGTTTATTAATTGTATCTATAATAAATCTTAACTCTTCTTTTAATTTTTTCATAAAGAATTCTTCTTTATTACTAAAATCATATTCTTTTATAACATTTTCAAATTCTAAATCAAAATCAAAATTTTCTTTAAATGCTTTTGATAACACATCATGAAATATTGTACCTATACTTTGCGCAAATGTTTCTTCAAACTCAGTTATTTTAAGTATATTATTTAAATAATATCTAAATGCACATCTATTATAATTATCAATACTAGAATAAGATAATAATAATTTACCATTTAAACTATCATTAAACTTTTCTTTATTTATACCTTTAAACTTATTATCATATTTTAAATAATTATCATTTAATCTATTTGAATACAAAATACCTAAATCTTTATCATTTTCTCCAAATTTAATTAAATTATCTAACTTTTTCGAAAGTAATAATTCATTATATTCTTTAGAATAATTATATTTTTTTTCTATATCTTTTATAACATTTAAATTCATATCACTTATTAATAATGATGGCATATAACTATCAAAATTAGTCTTTAATTTATATGTTATAAATAGATTTTTTATTGATTTAATACTATTTATTATTGCATTTTTTTCTAAACTATTTTTTTCGTATGATTTTTCTATATTTAATTTTTCTTTTTCAATATCACTTAAATAATCCTCATCTTTATATATTCTTGGAATATTACCCATATTAAATCCAATTAAAAATACATAGTCATCTTCACTTATTATATTATCTTTTAAATCTATTATATTAACTGCGTTCTTCTTTTTTATTTCTTTTAAATGTTTTTTTGAAAGTTCATTTTTAAGTATATAAATTAATATATCTTTTTCTTTAACAAAAGTATATTTGTTTAATATTTTTATTATTTCATCTACAATATATTTATTACTTAAAATAGTCATATCATATTTATTTGTTATAAATTCTAATGTTTCATCTATATTATTATTTTCTAAAATATCAATAAAATCTTTTGCGATTAAACTTGATTTTATACTTTTATTATCTTTTATATTTAAGCTAATATTAAACATTTTAAACATTCTTTTTATATCATTTTCATATTCACTTGTTACATTACAAAGTTTTATATTATTAATATCAACACCATTATTTAATAAATCAATTATCTTACTTAATACAAAATATATTTCATCCTTTATATCATCAAACTCATAAACATCATGATTAAAATCTAATACATTTTTATTTATAATTTGCGCGTCTATTCCTTTTTTCTTTAAAATATCTAAATCAAACTTACTTATATAATCATAACCATATATTTTTATTTTTTTATTATCTATTAACTTATCAATATTTTTATCATAAATTAAAAGATTATTTTCTATTAATTCATTTTTTATTTTAGTTAATTTATTTGTTTTATCTGATACATTATTAACCGCGTATTTTAAATTATTTAAATATATATTTGCTACATCATAATTCATATCATATTTTTTTATTAAATAGTATATACTTCTTTCATCATAAGTAAATGTTAAAGAATCAATTAATTCTTTTAAAGACATAAATTTAATATTATAAATTTTATCTAAACTTGATACTTCTTTTATAACATTTTCTTTCATGTTATTTGGAAGCACTAAAATCATATTATTTTCTATTAATTCTTTTAACATATCATTCACCTTTTTAATTATAACATAACAAAAAAAATACGCCTATATTAGCGCATTTCTTTTTTATATTTTTTTACATCACAATCACTTATTATCTCGTGAAGATATGGCATGTCAATATTTTTTTGATTTGTTCTTATTACCTCATAATAACTTACTAAATCCATTAATGTTTTAATCTTTTCTGCTCTGGACATGTATTCATAGTATGTTATATAGTAAAATTCCTTATTAAAAAGAGTTTCAAATATAAGCATCATCATAGTTATTCTATCTAATTCTTTAGTAACATTTTTTGTATCAAGTTTAACATTTCTAATATAATTAAGTAATATTTTTGAAGTTGCGAGTGGACTACTTCCATTAATACCTGCATTTAATATATCTATATAATATGCCTTTTTATCTTCTCCAATTCTTACATTTCCAGGATTAATATCCGATACAACAATATTTTCTTTATGAATTTCTTCTAAAGTTTTAGACATATCTAAACAAAATAAAATTTTATCATATATATTACTGAATCTATGATTTATATCCCTTAAATCATCACCTTTAATATATCTTTCTATTGTACCTATTAATACACCATTACTCATTATTTTATTTTCTGGAATTACAATATTAATATCTTTTTTTATACCATTAAGTGCTTCTAAATTTTCTTCTTTCTTTTTTGACAAATCTAAATTTTTACTTAAAAACATCTTATAAATTTTTTCATTCTTATCATCTAAATAAACTGTATTTTCACTACTTTCTACATCTAGTTTATTTAACTTACTAAAATCTATTTCATTAACATTAATTTTATTCAATTTACTTCACCTTCTTTGGTAATAATTCATATAAATATGGCATATCAGGTACTGTATGATATGTATATTTTAAGTCTTCAAAAACCTCTTTTAAATCTTTTAAAAACGTTAATTGTTCACTTTTTTCATCATAAGTATATTCTCCTATACTCATAATATTTTTTTCAAATACAACTCCAAAAAGTGATAATAAAAATGAAACTCTATCCATATTCATATCTCTTTTTTGTCTATAATTCATCCAATCATAAAAACTACTCGTAACATTTGGAATAAATGTTGGCTTAAAATCTTCAATACCATAACCTTCTACATCAATAAAGTAAACTTTATTTTTATCATCTACAATAATATTATCAAAATGCATATCACCTACAACGATATTTTTACCACAATAATGTAGTTTTCGAAGTTTTTTAGATGCATCTATAATATTATCAAGTGCATAAGAAACACCTTTTCTAATTGCTAAATCATTAATAGTCTCAGAATTTTTAATAAATTTACTTGCTACACATTTTAAAGTATCACCGTCATAGAAACATTTTTCTGGTGTAACTAAAAAATCAAGATTAACACTATCAAACAAAGATATTTTTCGTTTTATTTCATCAACTTGACTTTCATCAACATTTTCTAAATTAAAAATTTTATATAAATATTCATTATCTATATAAAGTTTATTTGAACATAACACATCTTTTAGTTCTTGTAATTTATTTAAATTTAAATTGTTAAACTCTAACTTTTCCAATTTTTTCACCTGCATTATCTTTTAGTATTTCTTATAATTTAAAGGATCTATAACCTCATGAAGATATGGAACGTCAATTTTCTTTCTTCTTGATTTAATTAACATAAACGAATCATATAAATTTTTTAAACATTTTATTTCATCTTCTTTTTTTTCATATTCTGAATATGAAATTTCATTAACACTTTTATTAAATAATAAATTAAAATACATAAGTAAAAAAGTTATTTTATCCATCTCTTTGGTAATTTTTTTAGGTTGTATATTTTTACTATTTAAATATTCTTTAAGCAAATATGAAACTGTATCATTATCTAAATTTTCTACTCTATATGATAAAGTATCTATATAATGTGATTTATCATTTTCATCTATACGAATATTTGCTGAATTTAAATCAGCTACTACTACCTTTTCTTCATGTATATCTTGTAATGACTTTGATGCATCTAAAAATATTTTCATTATGTGATTTATATCACGATATTTAATAAATATATCATCCAAATTTACACCAGGTACATATTTTTCAATAGTACCACAAAAATGTCTATCAAATATTGTTGTATCTGGTACAATCATTTTTCCTTTTTGATTTCTTCTTTGTAATAAATCTAACTTTACTAATTTATAAGATAATTCACACAAATCTTCGGTTTTAAATATTTTATATATTTTCTGTTTTTCTTTATCAATATATATATCACTTTCTAAAGAATCATAATCTAATTTCGTAAGTTTATTAAAATCAATATCATTATAACTAATTCTATCCATATAAACCCCTTCTTTGACCATGTATTTTACCAGAAAAGAAAAAAAGAGTCAAATTACTCTAAGATTTTATTTGAGTCCATATATGGTAGTCTCTCATATAAAGTAAGTTTATCATTTATATCAACAGTTGCAAGTAAAATATCATGTACTTTTTTTCCCTTACATTTTAACTCATGTAATAACCATTCTGTATCTTTTCCAATATTAATTAAGTTATCATCCATTATATTACCATCAATTATTACATTAGCACATAATCCTTGTTTTTCTATTTTTAATTTCATATCTTTAATCGTTATATTTTTATATTCTCCTTTAGGTAAAAAACTAATTTTACCATTTGCCTCTAATATAGCAAATTCAATTTCACTTAAATCAAAATATCCCATTTCTCTCGCTTGACTTAATAAATCATTAACATCTATCATACTTTTCTTCATATTTTTATATATCAATTTATTATTTTCCATAAGTACAGTTGGAGTTCCTACAAAAAACTTTCTTAATTTTAAACTTTTAGTTGTTAAAATAGAAATAAAATAAGCAAGAATACCAAACACTATTATCGCAAGCATTGAATTAAAAAATTCAGCTTCTAAATTTATTGCCATTTCTGATGCAAAATTACCAATTGATATTCCAACAACATAATCAAATAAACTAAGTTCTGATACTTGTTTCTTACCTAATAATTTTGTCATAAAAAATAGTGTTGTCATTGCAACAATACATCTAATTACAACTTTAAATATATCTGAGTTAAAAAAATCCATATTAATCACCTAAAATTAGTATGGATTTCTTTTTTAGTTTAATACAAAAACTCCAAAATTTAAATATGATGCGAATAAGAGCCATAATAAGTATGGTATTTGAATATATGCTGCTTTTTTACTTATTTTATAGAATGTAAGTATCATTGTAATTACAAATACTATGAGCATAAGTATCCAAAGAAATGCTAAAAAATATTCTTTAAATCCAAAGAAAATTGGTGTCCAAAGTGCATTTGTAATAAGTTGTATATAATATATTAATCTTGCATTTTTTTTGAGTTTTCTTTTAGACTGCATAATAATATATATTGAAATTCCCATTAAAATATAAAGTATTGTCCATGCAATAGGAAAAACAATTGATGATGGAGAAAGTGGTGGCCTATTTAAAGAATTATATACATTCATACTTTTAAACACAAAGATACTTGGAATTGTACCTATCAAGATAGTAGTAATTATATAAAATAATAATTTTTTTATATCTAAATTTTTCATAGTAACCTCCTATTTTAATATTATATATTTTTGAAAATTTTATACAAAAAAAGTTATATTTTTCATATAACTTATTTTATCTTTAACTTAGGGAACGCTTTAACAAGTCTCTTTTTTGCATATTTAGCATTATTCATTATAAAGTCTTTTACTTTAGCAGTTATTTCTTCTGTAGAATCTTTTTTAATATTTCTTACTGTAGATTTTAAATTAAATATTATCTTAGTTGACATACATAAATCAAATATAAATACTAAAGCAAGTACTATAGATATCACAGTTAATAAAACATCTGGAATATGTGATAACATTCTTAAGAAAAATGGATTTACAATATACATAATAAGCATACCACCAAGTCCAAATGGTATCATTGTTTCAAGGCATATTCTTCCATTAATATTAAATTTTCTTCTTGAATAATCCCACCATCTTATTTTAAATATTTTTTCCATAAAATAACTTGTGAAATATTCCAAAAATGAAAATAATAATATACTCATAATAAATAATGTAAATGGATCATTTATATATCTATTTAATAATAAAATCATAGATAGGCATCCTACACCATATATTGGGCAATATGGACCAACTAAAAAGCCTCTATTTACAAATTTTCCTTTTTCGATTAATTTACCTATTACTTCAATTGCCCATCCTGTAAATGAATACATTAAAAAGAGCAAAAATAATATTCTAATATCATAATTCATATACTACTCCTGTACAAATAACTTATCTATATTTACCTTTGGCATTAATACATTTATTTCTTTTGATATTCCAAATTTAAATGTTTTTGTATTATGCTTCATTTCTTCACCATCTAAACACCATGAATCACTTGGAACTTTATCAAATTCAATCTTAATATTATTTGTTTCATAATATTCAATACCTGGTATATTTCTTATATCCATCCTTTTTAACATAGATATTTTTCTTATTAATTCAAATTTCGATTTTATATCACATAAAAGCACTTCAAATTTATTATCATCAAGTTTAACATCAGGATAAATATTATTTATTCCCGCAACTGATGAACTATTTGTTATAAATATAAATGAATATTTGCCTTCATATTTCTTATCATCTATTTCATATTTTATATTATAAATTTTAAGTTTACCAGCGAATTGTTTCAAAGCATACATTATATATGCGCTTCTTCCATACTTTTCTTTTAACTTTCTTGGTGTATCATATGTTACATTAACAAAACTACCAATACCACCAAAATATACAAATGCTCTATTATTTATTTTACACACATCAATGTTTTTTATATCACCATCTAGAAGTAATCTTAAATATTCTTCTAAATTACCATTATATCCATACATAGTACCAACATCATTTGTAGTACCAAGTGGTAAATTTGCGATTAAAAGTTTGTTTTCTCTTTTTAAATCACCAGAAACAACTTCATTATAAGTTCCATCTCCACCCGCAGATATAACAAGATCTACATTATCAGGTAATTCCTTTACAATCTTTGATGCATGTCCTTTTTTCTTAGTATATTTTACTTCTAAATCATAATCATACTCTTTTAAGATTTTACTTACTATATCTAAAAATTGATCATCTTTTTTCTTTCCACTTTTGGAATTATAAATCATGATGCATTTCTTCATCTATCTCTCTCCTAATGAATATATTATATAAAATTTTTAAATTAAATACACGTATTTTACATAAAATTATACAAAATATGACACTTTTTGAACTAAATTATTTAGAATTTTTACCAAATCTTCTATCTCTATGATTAAATGACTCAATTGCCTTATCAAATTCTTTTTCATCAAAATCTGGAAATAATGTATTAGTAAAATAAAATTCACTATATGACATTTGATAAAGCATAAAATTACTTACTCTATATTCACCACTTGTTCTTATAAGTAAATCAATTGGTGGTAAATCTTGATATAAATATTCATAAAACTTTTCTTTAGTTATATCATCTTTACTTATTTTGCCATTATTAATATCATCTATTATTCTTTTTGTACCATCTATTATTTCTTCTTGTCCACCATAATTTAAACATATATTTAATATACCTTTAGTATTATTTTCTGTTTTCTTTACAATTGAGTCCATCGCATCTAATACATTCTTACTAAGTGGTTCTCTTCTTCCAGAAAATATTACTTTTATGTTTTCTTTATCTATTACTTTAAACTTAGTTTTAAACATTAAAATAAATAAATTCATTAAATAATCTACTTCTTCTTTAGTTCTTTTAAAGTTATCAGTTGAAAAAGCATATACACTTAAAACTTTAACACCTTTATTTATTGCGTGAATTGCTACCTTTTCTAAAGTTTTACTACCTTCCTTATGTCCTTCACTTCTTTTAAGACCTCTATTTGTTGCCCATCTACCATTGCCATCCATTATAATTGCAACGTGATTAGGAATTTTAAGTTCATCCATTTTATACACCTCTATAATAATTATAAATAATTTTTAAATATTTGTATACAAGATTTATAATTATTAACTATTTCTTTTACAAATATTGATTCAATTTTTTTATTTACAAATAAATATACGTTGTTTTTGGTTCTAGTTAAAGCAACATAAAACAGTCTTCTTTCTTCTTCATATGGATAATTATCATTTTCATTTAATACATATTTTAATATTTCATTATTTTCTATCTTACTTGGAAAACCATTAATCTTATTTTCAAGATTAATAATTATTACATTTTCTTCTTCTAATCCTTTCGATTTATGAACTGTTAAATACCTTATTTTTATGTTCTCATTTTTTAAATAAATTATATTTTGATTTTCTAATCTAAAATTACTATTTAAATACTTATAAATATCATTATTATTTCTTCCAAGAACCATTATTCCATTATTATTTTCTGAATATATATCAAGTATTAATTTTTCAAAAGAATCTTTTATGCTTTTATAATAAATTATTTTTATAGGCTTCTTAAGTTTTTTACTTGATTTTAACTTTTTTCTCATTTGATGATTATTTTTCATAATAAAATTACCTGATACTTTTATTAAATCTTTACAATTTCTATAAGTATTTTCTATTTTCATTATTCTAGAATTTTTATAATACTTTTTAAAATTTAAAAATATATTTAAATTACAACCTGTAAACCTATAAATAGACTGAAAATCATCTCCTACACAAAATAATTTTGCTTGAGTTTTATTTTTTATAGTTTTTATCAAATTATATTTTGTTAAAGATGTATCTTGATATTCATCAATAATTATGTATTTATATGATTTAATTTTTCCTCCTTTATTTAAAACTTTAATCGCATCATTTATCATATCATTAAAATCAACTTCATTTTTACTTTTTAATTCACTCATATATTCAAGGTATATTTCTCTTACTATTTTTATAAAAATATAATCATTTCCATATTTTAATCTTTTTAATATTTCACCAAACTTTATATAATCATAATTATTTGATTTAAATAAATTAATAAAAGTTCCTATTAGTTTTTTTAGTTCATAAAATTCTTCCTTTTTTTCTAATATATTAAGTCCTGAAAAATTTGAATAAAAATACTCAGTTATAATATAATCAAGTTCATCACTAGAAGCAATATTAACTATATTTTTATTATCTTTCAAAATATTTAGAGCAAGTTTATGAAATGTAAATACATCTATATCATAGTTATAATTTTTGAGTAATGCATTTTTAAGACTATTAACTGAATCATTAGTAAATGATATACATAATATATCTTCTTTTTTTATTTTTAATATTTCTATTAAATATCTTATTTTACCAACTATAGTAAGAGTTTTACCTGAACCCGCTCCTGCGAGTAATAGTGCGCTATCAGATGAATCAATAACCGCAAGTCTTTGATTTTTATCAAGTGAATAACCATTTACATTATCAAGTAATTCTTTACTTTTAAATAAATTTTCTTTTATTATTTTTCTTTTATTTATAAAATTTCTAATATATCTCATATACTTTATATTAGCCATAAAAAAAGAAATTCCCCTAATTTTTTGGAATTTCTTTAAATTAATTGAAATTTACATTGAAATGTTTCTTTTATCTTCTAATTCAAGACCTACTAAACTACATAATTCTTCATTATACTTAGGTTTGTTTGATATATTACCAATAAAATCTTGTACTCCCTTTGAAGGATCATAAACAATTTCGCATTCTATATCAGGAATTATACCAATTCTTTTAAATTTTTCTTCTGCATCAAATGATGGCATATCTTTATTTTCTCGGCAATATGTAGATAATGCCTCTTTATCATAAAATTTAATTGTCCCTTTAGCTTGAGATATTTCTTGACCAGGTTCATATTGAACACTTCTAATATAAAACCCATCAGCTGTTTGTGTTATCTCTTCACTTTTAACAGGAGAGCATACATTACTACCTCCATACATAATTCTTCCAAAACTATTACTATTCATTTGTCCATTACTTTCAACATCATAAGCCACAGTGTGATAAGAAAATTCATGTTTAAATTCTTCATCAGGATGAGCTGAAATACTTGCCCCAATACCTCTACCTACCAAATCCATTTTATAATATTTTTTTGTTGTTGAGTTTTCAAATTCTTTTTTTACTTGACCTGGAATAAATTTGCATCCAGAAACAATTGGATATAAAACTTCACCTTCATGTTTGCTTATTAAACCAGTCTCAACCATTTCAGTGGCTACATTATAATTCATATTATTTACCTCCCTATAATAATATACTTATTGTATACGCCTCCACAACATTTTTTGTCAATATTAAAAGGTACAAAAAGGATAAATGCATGATTTTTTAAAACTTATGTGTTTATCCTGGCAATTTAAAGATTTTTTATCTATTTAAAAAGAAATGTGTCAATGTCTTTTGTTAGTACGTATTTAAGAGTATTTAGGCAACAGTGCAAATATAGATTAGAAAATTAACTGATATAAAACACAAAAAAAGAATAAAACACTACATTTTATTCTTCCATTATATCTATTAAATATTTTGCTGTTCTAATCATTTGGCTTGTATAACTCATTTCGTTATCATACCAAGCAGCTACTTTAACAAGTTTTACACCATCACTTTCAATTACTTTTGTTTGCGTTGCATCAAATAATGAACCATATCTAATTCCAATAACATCACTTGAAACTATTTCATCTTCAGTATATCCAAGTGTTACATTAGCAGCTTTTTTAAATGCTTCATTAATTTCTTCTTTAGTTACATCATCTTCTAAAACACAAGTAAGTTCTACTATAGAACCTGTTACTACTGGAACTCTTTGTGCAGTTCCATCTAATTTACCATTTAATTCTGGTATTACAAGTCCAATTGCTTTAGCTGCTCCTGTTGAATTTGGAACAATATTAGAAGCTGCCGCTCTAGCTCTTCTTAAATCACCTTTTTTATGTGGTGAATCAAGTGTATTTTGATCATTTGTATAAGCATGTATTGTACTCATAAATCCAGTTCTAATTTTAAAGTTATCATTTAATACTTTAGCGACTGGTGCCAAACAGTTTGTTGTACAACTAGCTGCAGATATAATCTTTTCATCACCATCTAATTCTTCATGATTAACATTATATACAATTGTTTTTACATCTTCCCCAGCAGGTGCTGATATAATTACTTTTTTTGCACCAGCAATTATATGTTTCATTGCTTTATCTTTGCTTGTAAAGAAACCAGTACATTCAAGTACTACATCTACATCAAGTTCTTCCCATGGAAGTTTTTCAGGATCACTTTCTTTATATACTCTTATATTTTTACCATCTACAACAATATCATCTTCTGTATATGTTATTCTATCGTCTAAGAATCTACCTTGTGCAGTATCATATTTAAGTAAATGTGCAAGTGTCTTTGTATCTGTTAAATCATTTATTGCGACTACTTCTATATCACTATCATCATATACTTGTCTGAATGCAAGTCTTCCAATTCTTCCAAAACCATTTATTGCTATTCTAACCATTTTATAAATCCTCCTATAATTTAAAATATCCTCCACCAATAAATTCTCTTACTATAGAATCTACTGGTATATAATCATTACTAATAGGTAAAATATTTTTAAGTAAATTTAATAATCTTACTGCTTCTTTATACATTGGATCATTTTCTTCTACTGAATAAAGAAGTGGTTCAGCGTAAGTTTTAAGTACACCAAGTTCATATATAAGTGATGTATTGAATATAACATCTGCTTCATCTTGAAAAGGAAATACATACTTTTCTTCTCCTTCTCTTACTTTACTCCAAGTAGATAATGTATCACTCGCACTATAACCTCTTGTTCTATTATCTCTTACAATTCTTCTTAAAAGTCTATTATCTGTTGTTCTTATTCTGTTATGATTATCTAAAGAAAGTACAGTAAGTGGACATAAATAAATCTTATATTTATTTTTTCTATCTATTGAATAAGTAAGTTCTTCGTTTAAAGCATGTAATCCTTCTACTATTAATATTTCCTTTTCTCCAAGTTTTATACTTTCATCTGATAATTCACTTTTTCCTGTTATAAAATTATATACTGGAAGAGTTACTTCTTTTCCATCTAATAAATCTTTCAAATTTTTGTTAAATAATTCAACATTTATAGAGTTTAGTGATTCGAAATCATATGAACCATCTGGTAATCTTGGCGTTTTATCTCTATCTACAAAATAATTATCTATTGATATTGCGATAGGATTTAATCCAAATCCTTTTAAAAATAACTCAAGTTTTTTACTTGTTGTTGTCTTACCTGAACTAGATGGACCCGCAAGTAATATTAATTTTAATTTTTTATTATTATAAATTGTTTCTGCTATTTTAAATAGTGAATTATTTTGTATATTTTCACTTAATAATACAATATCATCTACATTACCTTTTGTTACTTTATTATTTAGTGAACTTACATTTTCAATACCTAGTTTTTCACTCCATTCATCATATTTTTTAAACTCATTAAATAATTTATCATGATGTTTATATACAGGTATTTTGTTTAAATAATATATATTAGGATATCTAAGTACAAAACTATTTTGATCAATATATGTTAATTTAAATTCTTTTAATGCCCCTGTACTTACAGGTAAATAAGAAAAGAAATAATTATATATATCCATTAATCTATATAAATTAACATTAGTATTTACTGAATATTTTAATACATTTACTTTATCATAACTTTTTGTACTTTTATAATATTCTATAGCTTCTAATCTATTTACTAAATTCTTTTGTATTGGTAAATTTCTTTTTACAATTTCCTTCATTTCTCTTGATACTTTATCAAGATCTTCTTTAGTTATCTTTTTGTAAGTTTTTATATATATTCCTTTATCAATAGAATATTTTACCTCTATTTCTGAATTAAGCATATTAAGACATGCTTTTTCTAGAACAAATATAAGACCACTTTCATAAACTCTATTCCCAGTTGGTGATGTTAAATCAAAAAAATCAACAGTAACATCATCAGTTACTTTATAATTAAGTTCATATGGCCTTCCATTTACTTCAGCCATTATTATTGTTTCTGAATAATTCTCTTGAAAATCCTTTGATATATCTTCTAAAGTTATATCTTTTGGGTACATATATGATTTACCTAAATATGTTACTTTTACCTTTTCCATTTTTATCCTTCCTATTCTCATTATAAATTTTATCATAAAATACATAATTTTGTCACTAATTTATAGGAATATTTATGGAAATTATTGATAACATATTAATGGGTGAATAAAATGAATTTAATACCAAATGTATTAGAAAAAACTAGTAGTGGAGAAAGAGTATATGATTTATACTCAAGACTTCTTCAAGATAGAATTATTCTTTTATCTGGAGAAATAGATGATAATTTATCTAATATAATAGTATCTGAACTTCTTTATTTAGATTCTATTAATCATGAAGATATAAATATCTATATTAATTCCCCAGGTGGAAGTATAACAAGTGGTATGGCAATATATGATACAATGAATTATATTAAAAGTGATGTATCAACAATATGTATAGGTATGGCAGCATCTATGGCAGCATTTCTTTTATCAAGTGGTAAAAAAGGCAAAAGATATGCACTTCCTAATAGTGAAGTAATGATTCATCAACCATTAGGAGGAGTAAATGGTCAAGCAACTGAAATAAAGATTGCTGCGGACAGAATACTAAAGCTAAAAGATAAATTAAATAAGATTTTATCAAAAAATACTGGCAAAGATTTAGAAACAATCGCACAAGATACTGAAAGGGATTATTTCATGGATTCTAATGAGGCATTTGATTATGGTATTGTTGATAAAGTTTTAGATAATGAAAAAATATCAGAATAAAGCTGATATTTTTTTAATATTATGCATAATATTTTTTTTATTTTAAATTATTAATTTCATCAATTGTTAAACCAGTTACATCTGATATATCTTCTATAGACATATTTTTCTTAAGCATATTTTTAGCAATATTTGATACACCATCAGATTTACCAGAATCATACCCAGAACTATAACCATTTTCTTTAGCATCTTCTATGGCATCTTCTAGTATACACTTATTTTCATAAGCTTTCTTTTCTTCTTCATCATATAACAAAGCATAA
>OLPG01000417.1_pt1 | contig 42360 bp, 43 predicted proteins | sample 1672311 | NCBI WGS metagenome assembly OLPG01 (sample SAMEA3136670, study PRJEB25190) | human gut metagenome | biome: human gut; feature: human-associated habitat; material: faeces | place: Austria | collected 2013 | reverse complement strand
CATAATCGAGTATTATTTTCTTTTCGTCTACAGTATAATCATCACAATATACATATTCTTTCACTTTATTAATTATTTTATTATATTGATGTTTAGCATTTAATTTCATCATAATTAAGGTGCTGAGACTCGTGACTTTAGTCATGAGTTATTGACTCCCTTCTTTATACTAAAATTATACATTTTCTCCACACCTAAGAGGGAAATGTCCCTCTTAGGCAAAAATCAGTCTATATCTTTAATAATTGCATCCGGTGTTTGAGCTACACCTGAGAATACCTTATCACCAATAGTGTCAATCGAAAGAGATTCCGCTGACTTTGGATTGATAGTAAATTCAACGTTTTTTGAACCTTTAAACACACCAATACCTGTTGCAGTCAAAGTAGCTGTTCCGGCATTGATATTGTTCGTATAAGTCAAATTATAGTCCTTACCTTCGACAAGTGTATATTCAAGCATTGTTGAAGTTTCATTATTGTATTTTTGATATACAATTGTAGGTACAGGCTTTTGCTCGGCTTTGTTATAGGTAAAAGTTCCTGTTATTGTAGGATGTAATGTACTCATATCAATCGGATCACGATTATCATAAGGATCATAAGGATTAACAGTGAATGTAGTTTCAGCTACACCTGTGTAGTTACCTATACCGGTAATTTTGATATTACCAGTACCTACTTGTACATTATTTGAATACTCAACTGTATAATCTGTATTTTTAACAAGTTCTCTGCCGTCAACTGTTACTGTAAAGTTCGGATATAGCTTGCCACCTGAGAATTTGACCGTTTCAATATCCGTAAATACAGCGTTATTGATACTTGCCGATGTAATGGTAAAGTTATTTGATTTAGAATTGCTAAATCCACCTACACCATTTACCGTTACAGTTCCTGTTCCTGCATCTGTATTGTTTGCATATGACAAGCTAAAATCTTGACCTTCAATCAATGAATATGAATAAACATCATTAAAGTAATATCTTATAGATGTCGGTTTCGGTTTCTTTTCATTTCCGTCATAAACATAGCTTGTATTATCCCAATTAATTTTTAACTTATCACTATTCAATGAAATTGGATTACTTGAATCAGGTGTAAAGTCTTTAATCGTGAAATTCTTAGAAGTTGTACCTGTAAAATTTCCTTTTCCTGTAATCGTTACGGTTGCTGTTCCGACTCTGTTGTTATTTGAATAACTAAGTGTATAATCTGCATTATTTGAAAGAGTCTTACCGTTATATGTTATTGTAGGTATAGGTGTCACTGCTACACCCATATATTTTTGCTCAGGAATAGAACTTATAGTTGCATTACTGATAGATTCAGGATTAATTGTAAATGTTACATTTTTAGTTCCGGTAAAGTTATTTTTTCCTGAAAGTTTGATTGTAGCCGTACCGGCATTTACGTTATCACTGTATGAAACAGTATAATCAGTATTGGCAACAAGTGTTTTATTATTATATGTAGCTGTTACTGTAGGAGTTAAACTCTTTCCTGTATATTTTTGTGCTGTTATCGCAGCTACACTAACATCAGACATATTTCTTGAGCTGATAGCAAACGTAATAGTTTTTAAACCACTAAAATTACCGATACCGGCAACTTTTACAGTAGCTGTTCCTTTGTTTACATTATTAGAATAAGTAGCTTTAAAATCAACATCTTTAGTTAAACTTTTTCCGTTATATGTAATAGTCGGTAAAGGAGTTAATTCTGAACCGGTATAGCTTTGATTTGCTATTGTTCCAAACGATACTTGTGAAATATCTTTAGATACAATAGAAAACGTTTTTGAAGTTGTTCCTGTAAAATTACCTTGACCTTTTATTGTAACAGTTCCTGTACCTACATTAACATTATTGGAATATGTTAGCGTATAATCAGTCCCTTTTGTTAATGTTGCTCCGTTATAGGTTATAACCGGTAATGCAGAAATCGAATTACCTGTGTATGTCTGATTTGGTATACTTCCGATAGTTGTATCCGAAATATCTCTTGCAACAATATTAAAATTCTTTGTAATTGTGCCGGTATAATCTCCAATACCTGTAATTGATATTGTTGCTGTACCTACATTTTTATTGTTGCTGTATGATACTGTATAATCCGTATTTTTTACAAGTTCAACATCATTACAACTAACAGTAATATTAGGAGCAATAAGTGAACCTGTATATGTTTGATCTGCAACATCACTAATAACTACAGTATTATCCGTTGTATTTTTGAAATCTCTTGTTTTCCAATAGATAGTGCCATCTGTACCCCAATTTGAATAACAAGGAATTGAATCTTTATATTTGTCTATATAAATGTCACAAGCCGAATATTTTTCATAATTATAACTTTTGCAAGCAAGTACATCAATACTTGTAATACTTGCTGGCAAATATACATTTTTTAAGCTGTCATTGTCTGCAAAAGCATATTTTTCGATTTTCGTAACACCATTTTCAACATTTATAGTTTTTAAATCATTAATGTTATAAATCGAACGTGACTTTATTGTTGTAACACCTTTAGGGACAGTTAATTCATTGTTTTTAAATCTCGGACCATTAGAAAACGCTAATTCATCAATTCGTGTTAATGTACTTGGAAGTTTCAAGTTAGTCAAATTTGAACAAGTATAAAATGCTCGTGAATAAATTGATTCCAATCCTTGCGGCAGATTAATGCTTTTTAGTGATGTACATCTTTCAAATGCTCTTGTATATATGTATTTTAATTTGCTGTTATCAGGTATTGTAACAGTTTCGAGTTTCGTAAAATTACTAAAATTATTTTCACCTATAGATTCAAGCGAACTTGGTAATGTTACACTAATAGCATTTTTAAACATTCTTGTTAATCTGTCATTAATTCCTGTTATTCCTTCTTCGATGATTATTTCAGTTACTTCACTTGGGTTGAACTCAACCGTTTTTGAATTTGTCCATGTTGCTGATAAATTTGCTGGTACTTTTCCAGAACCATAAATAGACAAAACACCATCTTCAAATGAATAATACAAATCTGAAGTTCCCGGTATCGAATTAGCATCAGAAGAACTTGTTCCTGAAAATAATGAAATTCCAAAATCGTTATCTGCATTTGCCACACTTACCGATAATAACATTATGGTTATGAAAATTAAACCAAATATATTTTTTATAGTTTTTTTCATTATAAATTCTCCTTTCTAAACGCAAAAAGGGAGGTATTCCTCCCTTTGCATTTTATTTTGTATGTTCTACTGCTGCCTCAAGAATTTGTTTATATGCCCAATGATTTTGCGAAACATCACCAAACGGATTTTTTTCATTTCTGTAATCATTTCTATCAAGAACACTGTTAATTATCTTAACAGCTTCCGCTCTTGTTATCGGATTATTCGGTTTAAATGTATTATCGTCATATCCGTCTATATATTTTGCTTTGTATGCCGAATAAATATATTTTGCACTCCACAAATCTGATTTTACATCTGTAAACGGTATTTTATCAAATTCGGTTAATGTTTTATTCTGCATTATCATTGTAACAAATTCTGCCCTTGTAATTTGATTTTCCGGACGGAATGTTCCGTCTGTATATCCGTTTATAATTCCCGCTTTACTCATTGCAGTTACAGACTCATAATACCACGCACTTTCTTTTATATCAGAAAAGCTAATTGATTCACCTGATTTCGTATTAGTTAATACTCTATATAATATAGCCGCAGTTTCGGCTCTTGTTATATTGCCATCAGGGCGGAATGTATTATCGTCATATCCTGAAATGTATGATTTATGTATTTCTGATGATTGTGCTGTCGGTGTTGGCGTTATTGCCACAGCCGGCTTTGGTGTTTCATCCGAAACAACCTGTAAATATGCAATACCATTTTTATCTGTTCTTCCTCTTAATGTTCTGCCATATTTGTCTTTGATTTCAACATCCTTGTATGCTTGAGCTACGCCTTTTACAGTAACAATTACTTTATACACACTGTTATATTCAATATTTTTCGGTATAGTTACATTTACATCACCGCTTGTTTCTGTTGTAAGTAGCACATTATTATCTTGCATTACTTCAACTTTGGTATTGTCCTTTTTGGATGAAGATGACGATGATGATTTCTTTCGTACAATATTAAATGTTTCTTCTTTTTGTCCAGAGTAATTGCCGATGAAAGTAACCACTACCGTTGCAGTACCAACATTTATGTTGTCACGATATGTTAATTTATAATCCACATCTTTAACTAATGTTTTTCCGTCAACAGTTATATTAATATCATCTGTCGGAGCAGGTGTTATTGTAGGTATAGGTGTTACTGTATTTGTTTCGTCTGCCATTGCTGTAAAGCTCAAGCTACTGAACAACAAAACAAATGCCGTTATAACAGCAGTTATTTTATTTTTCACTGCCATTACCCCCTTCCTTTAAATTCATCTTATTTTATCTGTTCTTATCAATGATTACCGGTTCAGGCTTAATTTCACTGCCGGTATATGTTTGGTTCGGAATTGCTTGAATTATAATTGTTTTATCGTCCTCAGCAACTACTCTTGCAGTAATCTCGAAACTTGTTGATGCCGTACCGGAATAGTTACCTATGAAAGCAATACTTACCTTAGCAGTACCGACATTTACGTTATCGGCGTATGTTAATGTATAATCTTTATCTTTTACTAAAGTAACATCACCGTATTTTATTGTCGGCGCCGGTGTAATTTCTTTTCCTGTATACGTTTGCTTTGCTATTTCTGATATACTTACTTTCTCTTGATTAAGTACATCCGGTATGATATTAAAACTTGATTCTGCCGTACCTGAGTAGTTATTAATAAATGTTATATTAATCTTGGCAGTACCGACATTTACATTATCGGTGTAAGTCAAATTATAATCTTTATCTTTAACCAATGTGACCTCACCGTATTTTATTGTCGGTGTAGGTGTAATTGCACTTCCGGTATAAGTCTGTGCAGCTGTTTCTGATATACTTACTTTCTCTTGATTAAGTACATCCGCTATAATATCAAAAGTCGTTGAAGCCGTACCGGAATAGTTGCCGATGAACGATACATTGATTTTTGCTTTACCGGCATTTACATTGTCCGTATATGACAATGTATAGTCCTTGTCCTTAACAAGGGTGACATCACCAAATTTAATTGTTGGTGTTGGTGTAATGGCACTTCCTGTGTATGTTTGTGCCGGTGTTTCCGATATATCAATCAAATCGTTTGATAATGCTTTGGCAATGATATTGAAGTTTACACTTCTTGTACCTTCATAATTACCTTTGAAAGTAATATTGACCGTAGCCTTACCGACATTTACATTGTTCTCATAAGATAAATCATAATCCACACCTTTTGTAAGTTGTGTACCGTTATCGCTTAAAACTTGTACATCAGGTTTAATCTCGTTTCCGGCATTATATGTTATAGCTGAATTATTTTCTTGATTTTTTTCTTTGTCGTTGTTTGCCGCAAATCCTGTTACTATCGACATTGTTGTCGATAGTGCTATGGTTGCCGCTAAAATGCTTTTATACACTTTCTTCATTTTTCATCTTCCTTTCACATCTTAAAATCTTCATTCATATCAACTTCTGAATTAATTTGTTCAAGCTCAGCTGTTAAATTTTGATATGCATAGTATTCTTCCGGTTTAACCGCTTGTCCGTTAGATATTCTTTTTTCAACGTTATTTATCAAAGATTTTACACATTCTTCTGAAATATAATTTACCGCTCTGCTATCATGTTTCATTGCTGCAATAAACATTTCCGGTGTCTGATGTTCTATGTATTGCAAAGTCTTAGCTGATTCATTAATAGCTGCCATACATACTTCAGGTGTCTGTTCTTTGACAAATCGTATTGCTCGGAAATTTTCTTGTACCGCTGCCATACATATTTCGGGTGTTTGTTCTTTGACATATTCCAATGCCCACCCACTATTATTGACAGCAGCCATACAGATTTCAGGTGTTTGCTCTTTGACGTATGCAAGCACTTCTCCGTCATTTTGTACTGCCTCCATACACAATTCAAGTGTTTGTTCCTTTGCATATCTAATCGACCATGGAGCTTTCTTAACAGTTTCCATACACTTATATGGATCATTTATTGCTTCACGATAATATCTTTCAGTTGCGTTCATTCCTTCTGCCATTTTAAATGTTTTTCCTTTCCGATTTCCTACATTTCAAAATCTTCATTCATATCGACTTCAGAATTAATCTGTTCAGGCTCTGACACTAATGTTTTATAGAAATCGTAATCTTGAGGTTCAACTGCTTGTCCATTAGATATACTGCTTTCAATATTATCTATAAAATCATATTTTTCATTATTCAGAGTATTATCAGCCCGTTTTAACAAATCGCATTTAGCCTTTAATTCATTACTAAAATAATGTCCTAAAGAATACTCATCATCTGACTTTTGCCATGTTACATACGGTTGTGGTGCATTTGGATTATATCCCATAACAAATGTATTGTTATTCAATGTCACACTGTCAACGATAAAATAGCCGTTTGCTGTTTCTTTGCCGTATAGTTTATCATATGTGGCAGCATCTTTTAATGTTGGAGTATCTTTCACTTCGATTTCAGGCTTATCTCTGACTGCCTGTAAATTCTTAATTATGTTATCCGAAATATATTTTACATTTTCGTGTGAATATACACCGAAATAAATATTTTTTTCTTTTAACATATTCATTATCTTTCTGTCAAGTGCCTTACTTTCTTCAAGATTTTGAATGCGTCCGGCTTGCTGAAATGTATCACCACGTTTTATAAAAAGATTGAAGTTATAATACTTTTTATATTCATCATCGATACGCATTGTAAAATCCGTACTGTTGTTTCGGCCATAAATGTGGCTCATCAAAATCGGCGAATCTGTTACTATAACTTCTACCTTTCCACGAAGTCTTTCAAGACGTTTGGCTTGTTCTGCAAAAAGATGTTCTTGGTTTTCAAGTACATCATATTTTCCCTCCCAAACCAGTTCCTTGGCATACTCCGAAACATATTCGGTATTAATACCTTTTTTCTTGAGTTGTGACGCAACTTCCCAAGCACAAGTAGTTTTACCTGCACCCGGTCCGGCATAACAATTAACAACCATTGTATTCATACTCTGCACCTCCTTGTTTAATCATCATATCGTGTATTTTTTGATTCTTCTGAAAATGGAACATCAAATGTTTCAGGCAAGATACTTCGTACTGTTACGGGTTTCATTCGTATTCTTCCACTCACTTTAAATTTAGCGGGTGTTCTTTGAATTTTTGTTTCATCAATGATTATTTGATACAAAAATTCACCATTAGAATCATACTTTTCGTAATTACTGTTTAGTCCCATATCATTTATTAAATAGCTTTTAAATTCCTTTTCCGCTTTTGTCGTATCCATAACTGAATTATGTTGAATCCAGTCTATATCCTGCATTGCAAGGTCAACAGATATATTCAATGCTCGTGATACATCAATATCAACACTTTCTTTTGTAGTGAATATATGATAGTATTCCATTGTTATAAACAATGCTATACCAAACATAAATATAGCCAATATAAAACCTATACCTGAAAATGCTTTTTTCTTATATTGCATTGTATCACCTACTTCCAAAACACCTGTGATACACCTACCAATGTTTTTGACATAGGTACATTTATATCAAGAGGATCACCAAATGTAGGATTCATAATACGTATTGTTGCGTGGTCTGTAACTGTTAATTCAAATTTACTTTTAATTTGAATTTTATTCGTTCCCGGAACATATTGAGTTGTCCATCTTACATCATCAAGTTCAACACCGAAATTGTTTTCCAACTCATGTTGTAAATCTGTAATTGATGAATCAATACGACCGTTTGTTTCAACCGCACGCACCATTGTTTTAGCTATGTAATCGATATTTTGCTTTTGCAGAAAAATGGGCCATAATGTTATGAATGTATAAACAAGCGCCGCAAACAGAATAATCTCAAATATCTGCCATATTGCGATACTTCCTTTTTTCTTTTTTGCAAAATTTTTAGCCATATTTTTCACCGTTAATTATTCCTTAAAACCGTTAATTATACGATTAATCATATCTTGGAATATGGTTTCCATTCCTTTGTTCGCCAGTTTCATATATACTGCACCTACGCCAAAATGAGCAACAATGATACAACAAACCCTGATATTCCTTCTTTTTGTTGTCTTAACAAATCATTTTTCAGATTATTTAGCTTTATTTCCGCCTTACTTTTTAAACTTAAAACTTTTTCAACTTTCATAATCATTTCTCCTTTTTATTTAAACATTGATATACCTTTTACTGTATCCATAATAATTGGTGTTACGGCTACTATTGCAGCCATCACTCCTGTTGCAACTATAGCCATTCTAACTTTATCCGGCAAAGCAAGTATCTTTCTATTTTTTTCTTCTCTTCTAATTACCTCCATTTCTCGTTCCGTAAGTTTAATAGCTGTACTTACATCATCGCCCTTTATACTTCCAAGTAATATATTCACAAAATTACTCAATTCTTGAATATTAGTACGCTCAGAAAACGATATTAACGCAGCCTCTTCACTACTTGTTTTTAAATCAACAATCAACAAATCAAGATCATATCGAAATTCCTCACAAGCTGCTTGTCGATATTTTTCTATAATATCGACAAGTTGTACGTTATCTCCTCTTGCATGGTCATATATCATTACAAACTTAGGTAAATCTCTTGTTATTGCTTGATTTATAAAATTAATTTTTTTATTGACTACTTCAATATTATTGAAAAACAATGCAAACGAGAGTATAACAGAAATAGCAAAAAAAAGAGGAAATCCTATTAATATAAATAAGGCTCCCAAACATAATATCCATAATGATATAACTATTGCGTCCGCATAATATTTTTCAGGTGTAATATCCATACCTACTCTCAAAAGGTCTTTTCGTTTTTTTTCTCTTGCAATTCTGTCCATTTTTATAAATTTTAAAATAACCTTCGAAATTGGATCAACAAAAAATTCTCTAAGGTCTTCCGATAACTTTTTTTGCTGTGTCAATCTTTTAATTGATTTTTTTGTTTGGCGATTTGGAACTGTGTATACAGTTGTAACAAGTTCATACAAACCAAAACCTATCAGCCCTATTACAATTATAAGAAACATTTCTACATCCTCCCTACATTTCGTTAGTCGGTTGAGTTACTTTCACGACATGTATGAAAGATAAGAACGTAACCAAATAAGATAAAGCTACAACAAATTTACCAACTCCGGTATTAACTAAGTAACCATACCAATCTGTATTTAACAATTTAACTCCCGGTACTATAAATATCACTAATCCTGCAACCATAGCAAATTCCTTATAGATATTGAACATTGCAGTATTTAATTCTTGTTGCATATTTTTTGCTTCTGATATTTCGCTTACAATGGTAAGCAGAACATACTTCATGTTTCTATCTTTTTGGGACAACATAAGATAATCGCACCATTCGTGAAAATATCCGTTGTTTATTTTTTCTTTCATGATTTTTATGTTCTTTACAATATCACTATCAATAAAAGTATTCATAGCGATAAACTCACGAAAGATGGTATTGAGCGGTTCATCTATACGGTGCAGATTTTCTTTTACTGCAAGGTTAATATCATCATTCTTCAAATATGCCGTAGTGACAGTATTAAGTGCCGACTGCAACTGTTCATTTAGATAAACAGAATACTTATGCTGTTTCATTTTGAGTACAACTAACGGCATATATGCCATTATGCCACCCATTATGACAGAAAGAATAACATTGTTGAATATCAAGCCTATCACAACACCTACTGCAATACAAAGTACATCAAGCAGTTCAAACTGCTCCCACGTCATTTTTGTATTTGATAGTCGTAGTACTTCTTCTGCATTGGCTTTGAATTTTTCAAATTTGGATAATTTCTTACCCGTTATTATTTCTTTTCTTGCATTAAGTATTGCTTGAGGTGATTGTTTTTGTTTCCACTTGTTAGATTTTATAGACTTATCACCGAAGATAGCTCTACAAATAAAATACAAGCCGAAAAATATGAAAACAGATGTCAATATTCTAAGCAGTACCATTCACTTCACCTCTTTCGTATATTTCATAGGCGGTAGCAGCCGACCAATCAGAACGAGCATACTTTTTTATAGTAGTTTCGTCAACATCGTTTTCATACCATTTCAATGCCAACCTATCGGATATACAGTTTATTTTTTTATGAAATCCATCAATGTGCAATTTCATATTGTCATCCATATATTCGTTGGTTTTCTGAAAACGATATAATGTGTTAAACTGAATTTTTCCGTCTACATAATCAATACCTTCAACGATAGACATAATCTTTCTTGAGCCGTCACTAAGCTGTTTTTTGAATACCATAACCGGAAATGCTTTTAATATCTGACGCATTAACATTTTTTCAGTCATATTTGCGTTTTTCTCAAGACATAACATGAAGATACGTTCGTATGCCTCTTCAGCTGAATTTGCATGAACAGAAGTAACAATCGTATGACCTGTTAATCCTGCGTTTACCGCAGTCCATGCCTCACTTCCACGCATTTCCGCCGGAACAATTATATCTGGGTGTTGTCTTAATGCTTCCTTTAAAAGCAACTCTGCATCCACATTACTTTTAGGATCTTCGTGTGGACGTGTTACCGTATGAATAACACGATTTAATACTTTTCCGTTATCGTCTTTTGCAATGAGGTCTAACTCTCGGCTATCCTCAATACTGTAAATACGTTTATCATACGGAATATTTTTAAGCAGAACGCCCATATCAGTTGTCTTACCACTTCCTGTACCGCCGGCATAACCGACTGATACACCGCTATTCACGCATATAGTCAAAAAATCAAGTTCTTCAGCTAATGCAGTATTGCTTTTAAGCAGATTATCGCGAGTAATTGCAACTGTTTTCTGACGACGTATTGACGCTGATACACCTATTTCCCTATCCACAACAGGACGCATAATAGCACTGCAACGTACACCCTTTGAAATATAACTATCTTGAACGGGTTGTGATTCATCAAGACGAATACCGCCATAGGCACACATTTTTTGCACTATATCTGTTGCTTGTTGCGGTGAAGCAAACGTTTCATCAAGCTTTACAAGTCCGGTAGGATAAATAACCTCAATATCATTCCATGCATTGATGTTGATTTCCTCAACATCTTTATCATATATGTATTGTGTAATGACACCAAAGCTTGACATATCCTCATGAATTTTGTTCACAAGTTGCTGAAAATTCATATCTTCAGCACAAGTAAAACTTCCGGCATTTAGATAATGAACAATTCGGTCACGAAGTACAACTTGAGCTTCCGGATCGGTAATTATTTCTGCAAGTTCACTTGCGTGATTTTTTGATATTTCTTTTCTGACATATTCTAAAATATCATTATATGATTTTTTTTCAATCTTTCTTTCCGGTGTTTGTTCATCGTTTTCTTTTTTATTCACTTGCCGACTCATGTCGTACATATAACTTTGTACGTTCAACTATATCACTTCCTCACATTTTTTTATTGTAACGTTAAACCGATTCATCAGGATAATCCAATTCAGGGAAATCAGGATCAGGATAATAATCTGAATTATCCTGCGGTGGTGTTTGCTGTTGATTATTGTTATTTTGTTTTTTAGCTCCGGTGAAGTATACTTCATCAACCACAACTTCTGTTGCATACTGCTTTTTGCCATCGTTGCCATCCCAACTTCTTGATTGGATACTTCCGACTACTGCAATCATACCGCCTTTTTGAAAATGTTTTGCAATAAATTCTCCTGTCTGCCGCCATGCAACACAGTTGATAAAATCTGCGTCATATTCACCGTTTGAATTTTTGAATCGTCGTGTTACTGCTATTGAAAATCTCGCAAGCGAAACACCGTTCGGAGTTTGACGCATTTCGACGTCATGTGTAAGACGTCCTATTAGTTCTACCTTATTCACGAATTTCACCTCCCCTCAATGTGATATTTTCATTCATTGACTATCACCCTCTTTAATTTAATAATAGAAATAACGGCAACTCAAATGTTACCGTTAATATCCTACCTATTCTTCATATTGCGAACTGCCACAACCTAAAATCAACATAAATATCGGTCGTAGTAGAACTAAACCAACTGTATATCCTGCTCCATGCCCAAATGCTTTAGATAGCTTATGTTCTTGAAGTATTACAATGTATAATGCAGATATAGAACCAACAATAGTTAATGACGATATTACCGGAATAGTTGATATTACTGAACTTACTACAGAAACTCCAATTAATATCCAAAACATATTTAAGTTATCTGTCATTTGAAACGCAGTAAACGTATTCCATACCGGTATCATTCCCTTAGCAATCGGATTATCAATATTTGCTTTCTGAAATATCTTTACATATCCTATTGCCGATAAAATATAGTTTATAGCGACAATCACCGCCATAATAGCTATTACAGGTAGCAATGCCTTCATTATCATACTTTCCATTCCCGATGACGCTGCCTGTGCCATAAATTCATTATTTATACTTTCTGTATCCTGCGACAATGCATTAATTATTAATTCGTTAGTTATACCTTCCATTTTAAATCTCCTTTATTCCTCATTATCTGTTAAGATTATATCAACCAGTTCCATAAACGCTTTTTTATAATTGCCACCAAATAGCTTGACTTTATGATATTCATTAATTATCGGCACTCCAGTATTTTCAGATAATTCAACCTGTTCATCATACGGAAGTTCTATATCAAATTTTACCGGCACATCTAATGCTTTTTCAAAATCTGATATACCTATGTAATTCTTATCGGCATTTACAACGTTGACTACTTTGCCTCGCCATATTTCACTGAAATATCCTTGATAAGCATTCGCTATTCGTAATCCCTGTTGCGTAGGTTTCATAACATTAATCACCATATCAGCATAGTTAAGTCCCCACGCTGATACATGATTTGTTACATTTGTATCACAATCAATAATTAGATAGTCGCACATTCTTTGAAGTGCTATCAGCATATTTATACATTTATTCTGCTCCGGCAATATTTTATTATCTGCGAATGTTAATACATTGGTTGTATCAGGTGCAGATAAAATAAATATATTGCTATTTTTATACTGTACGAGATATTCTTTTATATCGACTGATTCTTCAATAGACATATCATCATACAATTTTTTTAAGCTTTTATTTTCTGCAATATTCATATCAAAAAAAGATTGAATTGATGGATAGTCTGTTCGTGGAGCAAATAATATTACTATCTTATCTTCACTCAAGACTGTCGCTAAATTAGTGCATATTGTTGATTTTCCCACACCATTTCCACCGCATACCGCAATAATCTTTCCGTTCATTTTCTTACCTCCATGATTATCTGTTAAGTAGCTTTTTTGCTTCTTCACCACGTCCGGCAAATACAACCTGAACGTCGTTATTGTTTTCCATATTCACAATACTTTTTACTTGTTCTTCTGATGTTGCTTTCACCGTAATAGACGCCGGAACAATATCTGAAAGTTCATTTAAGTTTGCACCGGATACATTTTCGCTTTTGGCATTATCAATCGCCAAAACTTCAAAGTACCATTGCCCGCTATCTGGATTGATTTCTTTTTCCTGTGTGTCATATCCGTATAGTTGAACTGCATCACCGATTAAAATTTTACCACTCACTGACTTTGATAAAGTTTTCATTGTAACACTGACAGCAGTTTCTCCGTCTTTTAATGAATACAAATTACTCGAAGTATCGATAACACTTAATTTTTCCTGTGTTATAAAATCCGATGGATATATTGTTGACTTAGCGTATTTGTCTACAATATCGCTCTTACTTCTTATTGCTTCACTTGGGACACTGTCATATTCAACATTAACTTCTTTCAGCATATCATCTGTTATTTTTGTGTTCGCTGATATAGTCTTAGTTACTTTAATAACATTCACACGTTCACCGTCATGGTTCTTTGACGGTACAATGATAAATGCGATTATCATTGCAATTACAAAACATATGACCGCAACAACAATTTTGTTTTTAAAAATATTTGTTATACTTTTCATTAAATTAAACCTCCGATAGACTTGTATTTATAATTTGATTGTACATTGAAATATTTGGTATTGGTTCAAATACTTCAGGTGCATAATCCGCAAAAAATATTTTTAAATCTGAAAAAGCATTTTGTAAATCTGACTGTTCTTTTTTGGGGAAGAAATTAATTACTACATTTGCTTTATCTAAAATTCCTTGCGAATATGCACCCATAAAGTTATTAAATTCCCAATCTTTTATTCCGGCAATTATAATAGGAATATCTGTTTCAAAAAATTCTGCTTGTGTACACTCATTAATTGTTCCAAAATCCATTATACAGAATTTATATTTATCAGAATATTCCTCTACATCTGCATTTTTATTGAAAATATCAACATTCATTATTCTGATATATCCCGGCATTGTTTTTTTCAGGCTACTATTCTGCAACACATTGTAAATGTCATGCGTATTACATTCTTTATAGCATACGTATTTATATTGTTCACTCAGTGCTTGAGCCATAGCCAATGCGTGATGAGTTACACCTATATGTGATTGTAAACCGCATATGCCAATCGTAATCATCCTATCTTCAGGAACTTCCGCTATACTCGGAACATCTTCACTCACTTTATTCTGCTGAAAACTTTCTTTCATCCTACTGAATATATTACTTTGACTATTTGAAATAATTGTTTTTTGCTCAGCAACATTTTCGGTATTATCGTTATACTCTGTTTCAGAATATTCGCCTTGATAATCTTCCTCTGATGTACTGTTATCTTCAATATCAGAAGAATAAATTTCTGATTGCACACCACTTTCTTCCGAAATATCATCAACATCATAATCTTCGTTATTTGACGGTGTATATAATATCTTTTCATTTTCTGTTATTGTACCGTCAAAAAATTTTGATATTACATCATCAAAATCATCTATCATTTCTTTTGTGATTATATAGTCAACTACTCCGCTTTTTTGAATTCCCTGTATCATTTCATCATTACGCATACGGTCTAACGCTATAATTAATATTTTCGTTTCATCCGTAACGAATTTTAAAACTTCAAGTTTTGATATTATATCTTCAATATCACCAATACCGAACAAATCCTCGTCAATAGCTACACAATCAATGTGATTTTTATTTGTCAGTTCTTTTACAATATCCGATATGTCCAAAAAATCTGTTTGTATTTGACACGATATTCCTTTTTTAAATGTAATATCATTTAATAGCTCGGATCGCCGTCTTTTGCAGTAATAATGCAATACTTGTACCATTCCCATACTACTGCACTCCCTCCTTAGGATTTTTAATTACTTCAATACCGTCAACTGTTTCTGTTTCATCTTCACCCTCCGGAACAGTATGTACGCCATCACTGTTATTTAGGTCATCATAATACTCATCTGCCTTTGCTGAATTTGTATTATCATTATTTGATGATGTATTATTGGTGGTATTCGATTCAGAAATAGCAGGTTTATCCGTTGACTGCTTCACCGTATTGTTTTTGTTAGCGTTACTATCTTCTTCTGCAATATTCGTTGCTGTCGGTACAACAGTTTCTGTCACACTGACATTGTTATCTGTTGTATTATCGCTCTTTTTATTCATGTGGTTATATCCGTAATATATCAATACCGAAATCAATATTACTATTAAACCCAATAACTGCAATAATTTTTTCTGTCTGTCCATTTTTTATACCTCCATATTTAATTACTGAATGCCCACGCTTGAGCCGATTCGCTGGCAACCGTTCCTACATCCCATGTTTGGTTAGTTCTTTCTGTGCTTGCCGGATCATTGACCAATATCTTACCGTCAGATGTTATACCTCTTAATACAATGAAATGTCCACTCTTCGTAAAGTGACCGGGATTCATACTTAAAATCATAATCTTTCCTGCTTTAAGACAATTTACAATATTACTTGAGGTGTTTGATACAACATCACACGATATTCCTATAGCCGATGAATAGCTTGGAAAAAATGCCCATGCCGTTCCTTCTGAAACTTTATATCCATGTTGTTCCGACCATTTTGCAGTGTCTACAGGTGATACAACCGTTTTTGTTAAAAGAGTAGCTACCATCGCCATCGATGTCGGACCACAACCTGATGTTGCAATAGTTCCTGTTCCATAGCTATAGTTACCATAACTACCTTGAAGATATAACGGAACATCTGTACCATTGTATGGTTCACCCGATAATGCAACAGATTCTTCAATATCTTTATTTTCTGTTATATTTCCGTCTGAATCAATAGTCCAAGCCATAAGGAATTTCTTTAATGCTCCATATCCGGGATCACGAGGTAAGTTATATCCGGTTGATATTCCGCCCTCCTCTTCACCGATAATACCAAGCGGTGGTTGTCCGACAATAGCCAACAAATCTTTTTCTTCATCAACAAATCTGTGATTTCTCAAACTACTTTGTACCCCACCGCTTGACCCTGAAAAATATGACCCTACTGTATTTCGTTTATAGGCATATATTTTTTTTATAATAGTTTCATCATCCATATCTGATGTAACACCTGATTTTCTTATTACAGATGTATTCGGTCCGTATTGCTGTCCTGTTGATATTATCAATTCTTGCAAACATCGCGAGCGATTAAAGTCTATATCTAATTGACTAAGACATTTTTCTACTAACGGTTTCACATCTATTTGATGTGAATATGTAAGCTGAAAACCTGCAAATTTACTTTTGCTTATCTCTGCGGCTTTTTTCCAAGCGTCATTAAATGCAGTTGTATTCTGCGTTAATCCATTAAACAGACTGCCTAACTCCTCATCTTGTTCTGCAAGCCAGTTAGTAAAACTTTTAACCATCCCACCTTTTGATGGGAATTGCGGAATGCCATAACTCACTCCACCATAATCACCTTCACCGGAACTTATAAATGCCGGATCGGATGTTCCTGTTTCGTATTTTCCGGCGATATATCCTAAATATTCTTCTGTAACTTCACTGTCACCTCTTGCAATGCTCAACGCCTCAAGCGGATGCGATATTACATATATCGGAAAAAACAAAAGAGAAACTACAACTGCACTTGCCAACACTATTTTTGATATTAAATGCTTTTCCTTGATTTCTTCAACAATCTTTGCCACTGCTTCGATTATTTTTTTTACAAGTTTTGGATCAATAGGTGGCATATAATCACCTTCCTTTCTCTGTAATAAAAAAACACATCACTTTTTATAAAGCAATGTGTTTCCTCAATCAAAATATTAATATGTTGATGTAGTTCCGGCATCTTCGTACATATCACCGTTGATAACAAGTTCTTTGGTAACAGTTGTACACCATTGAGTACCGTCAACACCTCCTCCGTATATATCAAATGCGATTACGTGACGTCTTGGCTCACTCCCCGTACCGCTTAAATATATATCTGTATATATCATTTTCTGACCTACAGCACTATTTGTCGGTGCAGAAAATTTAGCTGTTGTGCTGTTACCGGATACTTTGTCAAGCAATACGGTACTGTCTTGAATGAAATCACCGTCAAAGGTGTGCGTTGTCCATCCCATTCTTACTGCTACTGTTGTAGGTGGCTTTGGTTTTGATGTCGGTGTTCTTGATGTACTTAATCTGTGATCGCAATTACCCTCTTTATATTTTGCCACTTGTCTGTAACTTACACTTGTAGATATGTCGGTTGTAACACCATATCCGCTTTTAAGTGTTGTTGGTGATACATCAACACTATCTACTTTTAATTTAGCCTCATACACATAATAGTGGTAACAAGTATGTTTCTTATTGTCACTGCCTGTGTAACTGTGTTTCTCTCGTTCCTCCCATTGTATTGTATTTTCTTCACTGTCGCACATAGGCGGATCAATCGGAGTTGTTGCCGGCTCATCGTCACCGTTGTTATCATCGTTTGGTTTTGGTGTCGGCGTTGGTGTCGGACTAATGTCATCACCTCCACCGCCGTTGTCTTTGGTACAACTTATAATCAAAACCAAAATAGGCTTAGTTCCCGAAACACGAACCGAAACATCAGGATCAGGATTTTCTTTTTCTTCTTCGATTCTGCCGGTTAAATCTTCAACGACATACTTCTTAACAATCACCTGTGGCTTAGGCGGGTCAATCGTGTATTTAATTATATCTTCATCGTCAGGTGTAGTTAATACTTTACCCTTAATTTCTTCTGTTTTTATGTCTTCACCTGTATCTATATCAACATACCTTACTATTAATTTAGATTCAACAGGTAATGGCGTTACATAAACGTCAAGTATTTTGTGCTTTATTTCAGGATCAAATGCCACATTTGCAATAATGCTTGAATCAACACCTAAGATTTCATTGTTATCCGCACGTTTTACATCAAAATGATTGTACGCATAACCGACATCAAAATTCATATCATTATCAACATACGCATATCCCGACTTATCCGCCAAGACGTACATTTTACCTACTGAGCTACTGCCATAAGCAAAACTATCTGTATTCTCAAGTATTACCTCACCGGTTACATAATTAATAATACGCTTAGTGATTTTCATACTGTTGTCAACTGCAAGAGAAACTTTAAACGGAAACTTAAAATTATAACCGACTGCTCCGCCGTAGCTGTAGTACCACGAATCATCTCTCTTTTTGAATTGCTGTCCGATACGAATAAGGTTACTGTCGAGCGTATCACTTTCAACTGTACCTGCCCACGTTCCCTCTTGATTTATTTCTCCTGCCTCAAAGTTTGGATAAACCATATTGTTCGGTATTTTTCCTTTTTCTAATATATCACCGTAACCAAAGCTTTGACCGTAAATATATTTAGGATCGTCACCCTCAACTACTTCCAATGCTCCGTAATGCTCATTAGAACCGCCGTTATATCCCCACATAGAAAATATAACGGAACTGTACGGATAACGTGCTTTAGGTAATTTTTTGCGTGGCATATTAGGCAGTAACGTATCAACATCTCTTGGATCATAATTATCAATCAAATGAAATTTAGGACTGAATTTCATTTCAATTTTGCAATTATCACCGTCACGATATACACGATAACCTATATCACCATTAAATAGTTTACTTGCTTTTTTATCATTGTCATCGCCCTCAACGTCTGCGTCAATATCAAATTTTAATTTCAAATCAGGTACATCTTCATCAACATGGTCGTATATGTATTGACGTATATTTTCATCGGGAATATTCGCGACATCAACACTTGCTACTATATATCTATTGTCTATATCTCCCGACCAAATTTTTATAACATCATCATCTGATAATTCATCACCATATGCACTTTTCCATATTGCACTGTTATTTGCGGGATCTGTTTTATTTACATATCGCCAAAACGGAATATTTCCGCCTACTATTACAGAATTAGCATCGGTGGTTTCCATATCTCTGTTCCAAGACCAATCCACTTTCGTGTATCCGTCAAGCTCATCCGCATTCACAATCAAGCTTGAGGTTATGGCCGAAAATATTACGGTCAACACCATCGTTAAAAATATTATTGTTTTTCTTTTCAATATAATCACCCTTTCTTGCACTAAAAAAGAGCCTTACGGCTCCTTTATTTCAAGTTTCTTCCTACATATTTTATAATAGACTTTTTTCAGTTCATCTATATTGTAATTTTTAATATTTTTTGTTGTTTTTATCTTTACAAAATACACATTCTTCAACTTTTTATTTACTTTTTTTGCACCCAACTGTTTTTCTAATTTCCCAATATTCTTACGAAATACATGTTTTTTTATTTGAATTATTGTTATGTACCCAAGTTCTTCACATGCCATTAGCCTATATATCATAGCCTTATGTGTTATTAATTTGTAAATTTTATTTTCTGCTAATTTCTCAAAGCCATCAAATATATGTTCTTTATTTTCTTCACGTTTTAAATGTTTCCATTTTATTTTGTTTATCATACCACCTTTCATATAAATTCTGTTATTTAATGCACAATAAAAATAGTCATTTATATTAATTTTGCATATTTTTATTCGCAGTATTACTATTAAACCCCAAAAAAAAATTATTAAGCATAAAATTGATTCAATTATATTTTCAATCATATAAACCACCCTTAAATATTATACCATCAGCAAACATAAATGTCAATTTTTAAAAATAATAATTTTCATTCCACCAAAATATATTTAAAACACTAATCAATGTTATTACCAACGATATAATAATTTCTATGATATTTGAACCATTCGTTAAAATATATGTTTCGCCGGCAAATATTACTATAAGCAATAAAATTGAAAATAACACTTGCATAGGTGCGTCTACATTTTTAAAATTTTTTTCTAACTTATTCTCAATAGATAAATTAAGCAGATATTCTTTAATTTTATTGCCCTTAAAAATCAAAAATACTGTTATTATTATAGGTATCAACTCAAAAACTATATTCATTATTTTAATTCCTTTCCGGTACTAAAAAAGAGCCTTACGGCTCTAATTCATTTTCCAACTTATATTTCATTTTTGCTATTTCAAATATAACGGCAATACGAAAATCTTGCACTTTTTCAATAATTGTATTGTTATGAATACTATAATAGTATGCTCCATCTGTCTTTAAATTTTCAAACAATGGCTTCATATCTACTATCTTTGCTAAAACAGTTCCCTTTTCTGTGTATACTCCTGCCGCAATAGAATGGTTTCCGTTCATCACTTGGCATATATTTAATTCTTTATAGTAATATACAATGTGATTAATAGGGTAATTCTTAAATCCGTTTTTTATTATATTTAATATATTATCACCCATTCTGCCGCAATTCCAAGGAAATGTTATTACATAATTATCTTTCAATGAAACTTCTTGACATTCCGAAAACTCAAGATAATGTTTTATGCCGTCTTTATCAAAATATAATGTAGGAACAAATTCAAGAGAGATTTTTTTTGATTCATCGTTATAGAACAAATCTGCAATATATTCGCTTTGAATATCTCTTTTTATTACGTCTATCATATAAGTCAATATTGTCTTTTTTTCTTCAATACTGTATTCATTACAACTCAAATACAGTTCGGCTGTCTGTATTGCTTTTTCAAATTGATTTCTTTTTTTATTTTCAATATCTGCAACAGTATTCTTTTTATATTTAAAGAGTTTATCAAACAACATAACTCTACCCCGTTTCTATATATTCCTCAAGCAAACTCAATACATTACATTTTATCCTATTCTGAAATATATCCTCATAATGCAATATGTCCTGCAATTCGTGGCACGCCCATATATAATCCGTTTTCATAAATGCGTGTTTTACACTTACAAGCAAAAACATATATGACAAATGACTTCCTCTATTTATATATTCTTTTCGTTCACTTGTTGATTTTAGTTTTTTATAAAATTCTTTTAATGCAGCTTGTGCATATTCTTGATGAGGTTGCTTTTTTCCATATTGTTCTCCATCACGAAGAATATTCATAAGTTTTTTATTATCACTATAAAACTTATCATTATATGATTTGTCAATTCTTTTTGATAAGCTGCGTTTTACACATTTCAAACTTCTTCACCCACCATTCTACCATATTTTTGTTTTATGTCAATACTGTTTTCACTTTCATTTCACTAAAAAAGAGCCTTACGGCTCCATTTCATCTTTACTATTAAATTGTACTTATATATTATTTAATTCTTATGCCAACACATTCATAAAATATTTCTGCATCAAAATATGGCAACGACTTAATAAATTTTTTATCATCATCACTGACTCTTTCATCCCACCATTTTTGTTTATCCACTTCAAATATTATTGTTTTGACATATCCACCAATAATTTTACACTCAGGATGTCTAATAATTTCATCTTCACTCATATCGCTTATGGAAATAAAATCCGAATATTTATATGATTGTGGGCAATTAAATAAAATATTTTCAAATCTTGTTATAGTTTTATCATCAAAATCAAAATCCGTTACATGATTAAACATTCTAACTTTAGGAGTATTGGTATTACAATATCCACTGTTATGATTTCCGCTATTATAATGTCCACTATTATAATCTCCGGTATTATGATGTCCACTATTACAATGCCCGCTGTTATAATTTCCGCTGTTAGAATCTCCGCAATTATAATCTCCGCTGTTATAATTTCCGCTGTTACGCTTACCAGAATTTCCTTTTCCAGTATTACACATATCTAACACTTCAGCCCAAGTCAATTCTTTTAAAATCACAATCTTGTTTGTACAACACTTAGAGTTGGTATCATTAAAATCAATTTCTCCTATTGCCTCAATTTCAGCAACCTTGTTGTTTGGGTCAAAATTATAATAATTAAAGCAATCCACCAGTCTTTTACAAAAATGAAATCCCATTTCATAACACTTTGGACTTTCTGCCATCTCATAAGTCTTTCCGACTTCGTATTGATAACCTCTACATGTCCAATCTGAATTAAATACTTTGTATCCTTTCATTATTCAAATTCCTTTCCTTATACTAAAAAAAGTGCAGTAACTACTACACTCTTTATATTCAACATTTATACTTATATAGTTCAAGTAATTTTTTATATTATAGCAATATCAACTATAATTACAGCAACAGCTATCGGAAAAATTAATACCACAAAATATATAATACTTCCAATGAGCGAATTAATAATGTTATTAGGGTAAAACCATTCGTCCAGTTTATCCCATACACCGAAAATATTCATACACCCGTACCATACAAACATAAAAAAAGCTGTTAAGACAATAGTCAAAATAACATAAAGCCAATTACTTACTAAAAATTTTCCTAATTCATTTATTAATTCGTTTATAAGTTCATTTATTCCCATATTAGTTACATCACTTTCTAAAATCAATTTATAATAATTTACCTGAACTTGTACAGAAAACAACAAAAACTTCTGCTGCACCAATAAAGCCTATTATCATATCCCCTATCAGCTCCATAACCGGTCCGACTGTTTTCAAAATATTAATTATGTGAAGTAACATAATTAATATAAATACTACCTCAATCGCTGTTGTTAAAACTATACCCAATACAGTTGTCACTTCATTTGGCTCTATTTTGAATTTTTCTAAAACAAAGTCTAATGCACAACCTATTCCTCCTGGAAACATGGTTGAAAGACCCATCCATATTAGCGATAATAAAAAACACACTCCTGCAATTATAAAATCTCTACCCATGTTTTCATTCATTCCTTTCCTTATACTAAAAAAAGTGCAGTAGCTACTACACTCTTTACATTTATATAACTTTTGATAAATAATGTTGAATCTTGTATTTTTTTGATATATAATATCTGTGTCGGAGCAATCCGATATTAAAGGTAAGACTTCTTAACGGTGTTTACACCGGCGGTTATGCCCACTTTTATATTCACAGGCTTTATGCCGAGTTTATGAAAGGGGGTATGCTTATGAAAAGTAAGCATATTGTTACATATGGCAAAGAAATTGCTATTTGCAGTTTTGATAATTATCGCTATATTGATAATTTTTACCATAAAAGCACAATAGCCGCCCTCTCACCCAGGAACGGCTATTGAATAAATAGTTCTTTTTGGGCATAACCGCTTGAGGTTTGCCTTTTTCTATTTTTATTATATAACTATAAATTAATTTTGTCAACACATAATGCAAAACACAGATTGCATTTTGCAATCTGTGTTTAATATTATTCAAATTAATACATTCCCATACCTGGATCCATCGGAGCAGCAGGAGCTGCCGGTTCAGGAAGGTCTGTTACAAGACTTTCTGTTGTAAGTACCATAGACGCAACAGATGCTGCATTTTGAAGTGCACTTCTTGTAACCTTAACCGGGTCAACGATACCTGCCGAAATCATATCAACATATTCTTCAACAAGTGCATTAAATCCCTTACCTGTTTCACAAGCCTTAACCTTATCCACGATTACGCTGCCTTCAAGACCAGCATTCTTTGCAATTTGCCAAGCCGGTTCTTCAAGTGCTTTAAGTACGATTTGAACACCTGTCTTTTCATCGCCTTCGGTTTTTTCAAGTAAAGCCGCAACTGTCGGAATAACATCAATATAGCTTGTTCCGCCGCCTGCAACGATACCTTCTTCAACAGCCGCTTTAGTAGCTGCAAGAGCATCTTCAATTCTTAGTTTCATTTCTTTCATTTCTGTTTCTGTTGCCGCACCGACTTTAATTACAGCAACACCGCCTGCAAGCTTAGCAAGTCTTTCTTGTAGCTTTTCCTTATCAAATTCAGATGTTGATGCCTCAAGTTCACGTCTGATTTGTGCAACTCTGTCTGCGATTGCATTCTTATCGCCTGCACCGTCAACAATAATTGTAAGTTCCTTTTGAATCTTAACTTGCTTTGCTGTACCAAGTTGTGAAATTTGTGTATCCTTTAAATCAAAGCCAAGTTCTTCACTGATTACCTGACCGCCTGTCAAGATTGCAATGTCTTGCAACATTTCCTTACGTCTGTCACCAAAGCCCGGAGCTTTTACAGGTACGCATACGAATGTACCGCGAAGTTTATTAACGATAAGCGTTGAAAGAGCCTCACCCTCAACATCTTCAGCAATAATAACCATCTTTCTGCCTGCTTGCATAACTTGTTCAAGAAGCGGTAAAATTTCTTGAATATTTGAAATCTTCTTATCTGTAATAAGAATGTATGGGTCGTCAAGAACTGCCTCCATTTTTTCTGTATCAGTTACCATATAAGGTGTGATATAACCTCTGTCGAATTGCATACCTTCAACAATTTCAGAATATGTTTCGGCAGTCTTTGATTCTTCAACTGTGATAACGCCGTCTGCTGTTACTTTTTCCATTGCCTCTGCAATTAGCTGACCGATTTCTTCATTAGCGGCTGAAACCGACGCAACTCTTGCAATATCTTCCTTACCCTGAACTTTCTTTGCTGTAGAAAGCAACTTTTCAACTGCCGCGTCAACAGCCTTTTGGATACCCTTTCTTACGATCATAGGGTTAGCGCCTGCCGCAACATTCTTTAGTCCTTCACGAACAAGTGCCTGTGCAAGAAGTGTAGCTGTTGTTGTACCGTCACCGGCAACGTCATTTGTCTTTGTTGCAACTTCTTTTACAAGCTGAGCGCCCATATTTTCAAACGGATCTTCAAGTTCAATTTCCTTTGCGATTGTAACACCGTCATTTGTGATTAGCGGTGCACCGAATTTCTTATCAAGAACAACATTTCTGCCCTTCGGGCCAAGTGTGATTTTAACTGTATTTGCAAGTTGGTTGATACCGCTTTCAAGAGCGTGTCTTGCGTCCTGTCCGTATTTAATTTGTTTAGCCATAATAATAACCTCCTAATATATTAGTCTACTATTGCAAGTATGTCGCTTTGACGAAGAATTGTATATTCCTCACCGTCAACCTTGACTTCTGTACCTGCATATTTTGAAGTAAGTACCTTATCACCAACGGAAACTTCCATCTTAACTTCCTTTCCGTCTACAACACCGCCGGGACCTACTGCAACGATTTCAGCCACCTGTGGCTTTTCCTGTGCCTTTGAAGTAAGGATAATTCCGCTCTTTGTCGTTTCCTCTGCTTCAAGCATTTTTATAACAACTCTGTCTGCCAATGGTTTGATGTTCATTATATATTACCTCCTAAAATTTTAATCAAGTTCATTGTTAGCACTCACACTTCTTGAGTGCTAACAATGCTATTATGTTCTTTTTTGCTCTATTTAGCAAAGTCCGTTTTTTTAATTTATTGCTATATTTACTCTTATTTTCTTTATTTTTCTTTTTGTTACGCTCAATATCTCCCTTTTGGTGTTTTAACAAATTGTTCATAAACTTAATACTGCTTTAACTTACGAAGTTTTCAAACATCTGTTGTGCCTCATCAAGATTATCAAATTCAACACCTTTTTTGAGTTCATCAATATCCTCGCTCGGAAATACATTTTCGCTTATTTCTTCACTCAAAATTGCCGTTTTATTATCCCCTACACATTTATTAATTTGAAGTAAACCGTTCTCAACCTTAACTTCATATACTGTAGTTTTTACATCATTTGCATTCACCTCTTCAACCGCCGCAACCGTAGGCATAGGAGTCGGCACACTGTCGGACACACCTATTCTGCCGATAGCGTATCCGCCTCCGAAAAACAACGCTACAAGTAATACATATGACGAAACAATAAGTGTATTCTTTAAAATTTTCATAATTTATTCCTCATTTCTTTTAATATTTTTTCTTAAATTATTCCCTTTTGTCCCATTTTTATACTTTGCATAAGACTTTGAAAAATAAATGTTGCAAATTTATGCAATTTAGGATATAATTAAAGTATGCAATTATCTTTAAAGAAAGATTGAGGCTTTTAACAGCCCCGAAATCAAAGTAGACATACTCTCACATTTTGTCTACAATCTTAATAAAAAAGATAGGAGAAAATATTATGGCTGATAATAACAGAAGAAACAGACCAAGCTCCGGATATGGCTCAAATGATAATTTCAACTGGGAAGAGTATGATATGAAAACTTCGTCAGCTTCAGGCGCTCCGAGACGTCGCAGACAGGCGGCATCCACAAAACCTACAAGATCACCGCAGGCAAGTTCTTCATCATACAGAGAAGTACCGTCAAGGCGCCGAACTCAAACAACTTCCCGCAGTAAGAAAAAGCAAAAAAAGCAGCTTACTCCGAAACAGATTCAATTCAGGAAACGCTTACGGCTTACATTCTTTGTTGCGATTTTTGTGGTAGTTGTAATTGTATCCGGTATGGGCATAGGAATGTATGCCGCAGTATCACGTGAAATTAAAGATATGAATATTCAAACTCTTGCTTTGAATTATTCTTCATTTATATATTACGAAGATGCCGCCGGCAATCCGCAGGAACTTGAACAAATACAATCCGATTTTAACCGTATATGGGTAGATTCGTCGCAAATACCTCAAGTTATGAAAGACGCTATCGTTTCAATCGAGGATGAACGTTTCTACAAGCACCACGGTGTTGATATAAAACGTACACTCGGTGCAACGGGTAAATGGGTACTTTCAAAAGTCGGTATCGGCTCGTCAAACTATGGCGGTAGTACGATTACTCAACAGGTTATAAAAAATATAACCAATGAAAAAGAAAATACACCTTCGCGTAAGGTCAAAGAAATGATGCGTGCGGTTGCACTTGAAAAACAGCTTACAAAAGACGAAATACTTACAATGTATCTGAATATCGTATATTTCGCTAACAACTGTAACGGTGTTGAGGCTGCCGCAAACACTTACTTTAACAAAGACGCAAGCGACCTTACCCTTGCCGAAGCGGCATCAATCGCAGGTATAACACAGTTCCCGTCAGAATACGATCCGTTTGTACATCCGGATAAGAATATCGAAAAACGTAATCTTGTACTCGGCAAAATGCGTGAACTCGGTTATATCACAGACGCTGAATATGCAGAGGCATCAGGCAGTGACCTTGTTGTAAGCAACGCTTACAGGCAAAATCAAGGACGTATTACTTCATACTTTGTTGACCAAGTTGTAAATGACGTTATCGCCGACCTTATGACTCAAAAAGGTTACTCGGAAGATTTCGCAACCCAACAGGTATACAACGGCGGTTTGAAAATTTATTCAACAATGGATCCCGACATTCAAAATATAATGGAAGGCATATTTACCAATACGTCTAACTTCCCTTATACAGGCAAGGGTGCTCAATCGGCAATGATTATAATTGACCCTTACACAGGTAAAATCCGCGGTCTTATAGGCGGTCTTGGCGAAAAGACTGATATTCGCGGTTGGAACAGAGCCACTCAATCAAAACGTCAACCGGGTTCATCAATCAAACCGCTTTCGGTTTACGCACCGGCGGTTGATATGGGTAAAATCACAGAAGTCGATACCGTAACAGACGAAGAAATAACAATCGGCAACGACAAGTGGAAACCAAAGAACTCATACAACGACTTCTTAGGCGATATGACAATTAAAGAGGCGGTTGCACGTTCGGCAAACATTCCTGCCGTAAAGGTATTGGATATGGTCAACCTTACAAACTCATTCAACTACCTACAAAACAAATTCCACATCACAACACTTGAAGAAAAAGATAAAAACTACAGTTCTCTTGCACTCGGCGGTCTTACACAAGGTGTAACCGTTGAAGAAATGGCGGGAGCGTACTGTACATTCGTGAACAGCGGTAAATATATTAAGCCGTATACTTACACAAGAGTACTTGATTCAACAGGTCAAGTTATTCTTGAAAACACATCAAGCACAAGTCAGGCTATCAGTCCTGCGGCAGCATACATTACAGCTGATTTACTTTCGGGCGTTGTAAACAGCAGCGTCGGTACAGGTAAAGGTGCAAAGCTTGACTGCGGTATTTCAACATACGGTAAAACAGGTACAACAGACGATGACTGCGATAAGTGGTTTGTTGGTTTCACACCGTATTATGTAGGCGCTTGTTGGTACGGTTTCGATACTCCTGCATCAATTTCAGCGGCAGGTGTTTCGGGCAATCCGACAGTTACCGCATGGAATCTTGTAATGGAAAAAATTCACGAATCGCTTAACCCTAAAGAAATTACAAAACCAAGTAATGTTGTTGAGGCACAGGTATGCGAATACTCCGGTATGCTTGCAACTGACACCTGCCCTACCACAACCGCTTACTTCGTTGAAGGAACACAGCCAAAGGCATATTGTGACGCATCACACGCAAGCAGACGTAATAAATCAACGCAAACACCTCTGTCAACAGTTGCACCGGTTGATACTCCAAGCGCTATGCCTACAGTAAATCCTGCGACTTCGGAAACACACGAAAATCAAAACGGCAATAATTCAAATACATCTTCAGGTACAAATTCGGGTTCTTCGTCAGGTACTAACAGCGGTTCTTCGTCAAGTACAAATTCGGGTACTAACAGTGGTTCTTATGATACAAATTCGGGCAGCAGTTCTTCGTCAAATTCAGGCGGAACTGATTACGAACAAGGCAATACAGGCTCATCTGAAAGCGAAAATACAGCAGGCGGAGCAGAAGAAGATACTTCATCGGAAGAATAAGACAGCAAAAATGAGGCTTTTTCAAAGCCTCATTTTTTGTTACTGATTCAGATTTTATAAAAAGATATACCCCTACACAATGAAAAAAGGTTATCGGCTAAAATGCCGATAACCTTTTTATATGTAGCCGTCTATGCTACATAACACGTTATTTTTCTATCCATATTAAAACCTCCCATATTTCGATAATTAAGAGGTTTTTAAAATCCGCCGAGTCCGAAACTTATTGACAATGCATTATTAACACTTGCCATAAGTCCGTCATCTATACGGCCTATTTTCTCTCGTAATCTTCTTTTATCAATCGTCCTGATTTGCTCAAGCAATATCACAGAATCCTTATTAAGTCCGTAATCCTTTGCAGCAAGTTCGATATGCGTAGGCATTTTCGCCTTATTAATTTGGCTTGTTATAGCCGCCGCAATCACCGTAGGACTGTATTTATTACCTATGTCGTTCTGTATAACAAGTACAGGTCTTATACCACCTTGCTCACTTCCGACAACCGGGCTTAAATCGGCGTAATAAATATCTCCTCTTTTCACAATCAATTTACTCACACTCCGTCAGTTTTTCCTCACACAGCGAAAGACTTTCGTTATCCGCCTCCAAACACATTTGTGCCAGTTCAAGATTTATATCCGCCATTTCCTTATAACCTTTTTCAAGTTCGGCTACAAGTTTATTTTTATCGGATTTTTTGATTTGTGACAAAGCAATCAGGCCCCCTTTTCAGTTTTCAAGATAACCGTTTATCAACTACATAAGGTAGTTTAATACCTTCACCGCCTTTCCGTCTTTTGTATAAATTCTCGGGATACGCTTACCTATTACGCATGACACCTCGTAGTTTATCGTTTCAAGCCACTCGGCTAAATCGTCAACGGTTACTCCTTCACGTCCGAATATGATTACTTCATCGCCTTTATCAATATTATGGACATTTGTAACATCAATCATACATTGGTCCATACAAATTCTTCCGATAATAGGGACTTTCACACCGTCAACAATCATCTTACCATGCTTTGCAAGCTTTCTTAAATATCCGTCAGCATAACCGATAGGTACTGTTGCGATTTTGGTTTTCTTATCGGTTATGTACTCTTTTCCATAACTTACCCCTCTGCCGGGTTCAACTTCTTTTATATGTGTTATTGTTGATTTTAGCGTCATTGCGGGAATTAGGTCAAGTCTTGACTTATCCACTTCGTCAGACGGATACATTCCGTACAAAATAACACCAGGACGCACCATATCAAGGTGCATTTCAGGGTACATCATTATTCCGGCACTGTTGCAAATATGCTTAATCGGAATATTAAGTCCTTTTTCTTCAAGTCTGTTGCAAACATCCATAAAACGTCCGTATTGCAAAAGTGTATACGATTTATCGTACTCGTCAGATGTTGCAAAATGTGAGAATATACCTTCGATTTCAATATAAGGCAGTTTTGATATTTTTATAATTTCGTCTACAATTTCTTCATTGTCTTCTCCTGCAAGAAAACCTATACGGCTCATTCCTGTATCAATTTTGATATGAATTTTCGTAACTTTTTCTTTTCTTTCAGCCTCATAAGAAAGTGCTTTTGCAAATTCATATGTGAATACACTCGGTGTTATATCAAAATTGATTAAATCTTCAACAGCTTCTTCACCACTTGCACCAAGTATCAAAATCGGCACGGTTACGCCACGGCTTCTAAGCTGTTTACCCTCCTGCAAAACCGCTACGGCAAGACGGTCTGCGCCGTTTTCAAGGAGCGTTTTTGCAACCTCCAAAAATCCGTGACCGTATGCATCGGCTTTTACTACCGCCATTATTTTTGCATTCGGATTTGTTATCTTTCTTATTTCCTTTATGTTATGAGCTATTGCGTCAAGGTCAACCTCTGCCCAAGTTCTTTTATCCATTGTTATACTACTCCCTTTCCGAAAGAAAATCGTCCACATTGCTGCGAGAGATTTAATTCAGTTCTTCTTAATTATAGCATATAGCCATTTAATTTTCTACTTGTAATATTTGTCTTAAAGCACACGGAATACACTCCATAACTTTAGATGCAGTTACGGACTCGATTCCATACTTGTCTTTGGCAATATCACCCGCCAAACCGTGTATGTACACCGCCATAGCTGATGCAACGGTTTCGTTTATACCTCTTGATACAAGTGACGCAACCGTTCCGGCAAGTACATCACCGCTGCCGCCTGTTGCAAGACCTGAATTGCCTGTAATATTAATATATTGTTCTCCGTCCTGACCTGTTACAATCGTATGATGTCCTTTTAAAATCAAAGTGACTCCGTTTTCCTCCGCAAACTCCTTTGCGGTAACAAGTCTGTTATCCTCAATATATTCTCTCTCAAGTCCCGTTAAACGTGACATTTCAACCGTATGCGGTGTAAATATCACAGGGCAAGTACAACTGCTTAAAGCCTTCATATTTTCCGCTACGGCATTTATTCCGTCTGCGTCGATTATAACGGGAACTTTTGAATATTCAAGCACACTTTCAACAACTTCCGAAACATCGTCACATCTTCCCAATCCCGGACCTATAAGCACCGTATCAGCCTTATCAACTCGTTTTAAAATTTCATCAATCGCCCCGGCAGAAATACGTCCGTTTCTGTCGCTTAAAGGCACTGTCATAACTTCTGTCGTTTTTGCCTCCATGGCACCGTTAAGACTGCTCGGTACTGCAAGCGTAACAAGTCCGCTGCCTGTTGTAACGGCGGTTTGTGACGACAAATATGCCGCCCCTGTCATTCCGGCAGAACCTGCTATAACAAGTACCTTACCGTAATCACCTTTCTGCGAATTGTTTTCACGTTTAGGGAAATTTGAACGCACAAATTTATCGTCAATTACGTTAATTTTCAAATTCTGTCCGTCAATTATATAGTCCGGAATTGAAATATTCTTAACCGCTGCCTTTCCCACATAATCAGCCGCAGGAAACATAAGCATACCGACTTTGTAAGTCGCAAAAGTCACTGTTTTGTCAGCCTTTATACATACTCCGCAAATTTCGCCGCTGTCGGAATTAATTCCGCTCGGAACGTCAACCGCCATTATATACTTTGCGTTATCGTTAATTTCACTTATAACGTCATAACTTATTCCGCGTACAGTTCCGCTTATGCCTGTTCCGAAAATTGCGTCAACAATTATGTCATACGAACGCACTATATATTTCAAATCCTCTATATCAGAAATGACATCAATGTTGATATTCATTCTCTTGATTATATCAAAATTAATTTTTGCGTCACCTTTAAATTCATTTCCGCATACCAAATAAACCGCCACATCAATGCCCATATTGTACAGATGTCTTGCGATTGCGAAACCGTCACCGCCGTTATTGCCTTTCCCGCAAAATACCGCGACCGATTTTTCCGAAAGGTTTGCAAAGTCGTTTTTTAGTTCTTCCACACAAGCCATAGCGGCATTTTCCATAAGCACAATACTCGGTATTCCGCCGATTTCGCTTGCCGCCTTGTCCACACCTCTCATTTCAGAGGCAAAACACGCTTTCATATTTTAGTCCTCCATTACAAATACATTTCTCGGATTAAATCTCTTGATTGATTCAATCATCTTTGATGTAGGCTGGAACAATACTCTGTAATTTTCACCGTCTTGGCTGTAATCAACAAAGTAAACATTACCTCTCGACTTATCGCCCGTAACGTCAAAAGTTTTGCTTACTGTTACGTTTTTATAATCGTGATTATGCTCGTTATCATTGATATTCGCACAAATATTTATTTCTTTAAAGTCAAAACTCGCAATTCTTTTTCTTGCTTTCTTTGACATAATCTTATCAATATCAATTTCGCTGTTTGTAAGTATATATTCGTACTCAATATTTTGCATACTCATAAGCAAATACGCACCGTACCACGCAAATGCTATAAGCACAAGTCCGATACTAAATGAAAATGAACCGAATTGAGTGCCCGAAAGTGCAGTAGCCGTTGCAAAAATAAGTAATAGCAAAGCCAGCGATACAATAATCGCCGCAAAAATTATAACTGCGATAATCGCCTTTTGTCCGCCTGTTTTTTTCTTCTTTAGTATGTATTCCAAATATATATCATTCATCATAGCAATCTGTTACCTTTCTTATATTTATTTAATTCATTTTCTTCAACTTATCATACAGATTTTTCAATGCACGTCCGCGATGACTGATTGAATTTTTTTCTTCGTCACTGCTTTCGGCAAACGTTTTACCGAGTTCGTCAGACAAAAATATCGGATCATATCCAAATCCGTTTTCACCCTTAGGCTCTTTTGTTATCGTGCCTTTTACTTCACCCTCAGCGGTTATTTCCGTACCGTCAGGCATTATAAACGCTACCGACGTCACAAACTTTGCTCTGCGGTTTTCGTTGTCGCCGAGTTCCGTTAAAAGTTTGTTAATTCTGTCCTCGTCCGTTGCATTGTCACCGGCGTATCTTGCACTTCTGACACCCGGTGCACCGCCGAGTGCCTCAACGCATATGCCCGAATCGTCCGCAAGGATAGGATAATCGCAAACCATAGCAACCGCTCTTGCCTTAATAAGTGCGTTTTTTACAAACGTGTCGCCTGTTTCTTCCGCATCAACATCAAATCCAAGCTCTTGTTGTGATACGATTCCAATGTCAAGCGGTGCAAGAATTTCTTGCATTTCTCTTATTTTTCCTTTGTTTTTTGTTGCAGCTATTACCTTCATAAGACTGCCTCCGTAATTTAATTATTTCTCTAAATATTCTACTACATATAGCGTTTTTTTTCAAGGTCTAAATAGAAAATTACACAATTTAAGTACAAAAAATGCACTCCGTAAAGAGTGCATTTTCACGACTGTCGCCGTTATTTTTATTTGCTTAGTTCTTCATCTATTGCAGCAGCTGCGGCTTTACCCGCACCCATTGCAAGAATAACTGTTGCGGCACCTGTTACAACGTCACCGCCGGCATATACATGGTCTTTTGAAGTTTTACCTGTGTCCTCATCAGCAATGATACAACCCCTCTTATTTGTATCAAGACCTTTTGTTGTCTTTCTGATAAGCGGGTTCGGAGTTTGACCGATAGCTACAACTACTGTATCTACGTCAATAACTTCTTCACTGCCCTCGATAGGAACAGGACGTCTTCTGCCACTGTCGTCAGGCTCGCCAAGTTCCATCTTGATAACTTCCATACCGCTTACCCAACCGTCCTCGTTGCCAAGAATCTTTGTAGGATTTTGAAGAAGTTTAAATTCGATACCTTCTTCTTCTGCGTGGAATACTTCTTCCGCTCTTGCAGGAAGTTCTTCCTTACCACGTCTGTAAACGATATATACGTTTTCAGCGCCAAGACGCTTTGCCGATCTTGCAGCGTCCATAGCAACGTTACCGCCGCCAAGAACCGCAACATTTTTACCTACATATACAGGTGTATCATATTCAGGGAACTTATAGCCCTTCATAAGATTAATTCTTGTTAAGAATTCATTTGCACTGTATACACCGTTAAGGCTTTCGCCCTCGATACCCATAAAGTGAGGCAGACCTGCACCTGAGCCGATATATACCGCATCAAAATTCATTTCGTCAAACAATTCGTCAACAGTAAGTGTCTTACCGATAACTACGTTAGTTTCGATGTCAACACCCATTTCCTTTAGGTTAGAGATTTCCTTTTGCACAATATCCTTTGGAAGTCTGAATTCAGGAATACCGTACATCAAAACGCCGCCTGCTGTATGGAATGCCTCGTAAATTGTTACTTCGTAACCCTTTTTAGCAAGGTCGCCCGCAACTGTAAGTCCTGAAGGACCGCTTCCTACAACTGCAACTCTCTTACCGTTTGAAACAGGCTTTTCAATTTCTTCCTTGACATTCTTCATATGCCAGTCGGCAACAAATCTTTCAAGTCTGCCGATACCGACGCTTTCGCCCTTGATACCTCTTACACACTTTGATTCACACTGCTTTTCCTGCGGACATACTCTGCCGCAAACAGCAGGAAGTGCATTTGTTTCCTTAATCTTCTTATAAGCGTTTTCAAATTCACCCTTTGCAACAAACGCGATAAATTCAGGAATTTTAACGCTTACAGGACAGCCTTGCATACAAGGCTTATGTTTACAGTTAAGACATCTCTGTGCCTCGTCTATTGCCATTTCCTCTGTATAACCTGTTGTTACTTCAAGGAAATTCTTGTTTCTTACATTAGGACATTGCTCCGGCATCGGATTTTTGTCCATTCTCATATTTGGCATATTAAAAATCCTCCCTTAATCAGTCTTGATGATTGGTTCTGCCTATTCTGCAGTGACCTTCTTTACATGATTTTTCTTCGTAATCCTTAAACATTCTGCCACGTTTCATAGCAGTATCCCAGTCAATCTTGTGACCGTCAAAGTCAGGACCGTCCACGCAAGCGAATTTTGTTTCGCCGCCGACTATTACACGGCAGCCGCCGCACATACCTGTACCGTCAATCATAACAGGGTTCATTGAAACTGTTGTAGGAATGTTGTATTGTTCTGTCAGCTTACAGACAAATTTCATCATTACAAGCGGACCGATTGCGATTACTTCGTCAAACTTTTCGCCTGCTTCGATTTCTTTTTTAAGCATATCTGTAACAAAGCCTTGATTTCCGTTTGAACCGTCGTCTGTTGCAACGATAAGTTTGTTTGAAACTTTCTTTAGTTCATCTTCAAGAATAACTAAATCCTTGTTTCGAAAACCTGTGATAACCGTTACGTCGGCACCAAGATTATGAAGTTTCTTAGCCTGCGGATAAGCTATAGCTGTGCCAAGACCGCCGCCGATAACCGCAACTTTCTTTAGACCTTCAAGCGGTGTAGGTGTTCCCAAAGGTCCGGCAAAGTCAAGAATTTCTTCTCCTTCTTCAACCTGTGCAAGGTCCTTTGTTGTCTTACCTACGATTTGTACGATAATTGTAACTGTTCCCTTTTCTCTGTCAAAATCTGCGATTGTAAACGGAACTCTTTCGCCGTATTCATCAATTCTCAAAATGATGAACTGTCCCGGCTCTGCTTTCTTCGCAACCAATGGAGCTTCAACCTCCATTAAAAAGATTTGCGGATTAAGCACATTCTTTTTAACTACTTTGTAAGCCATTATATCACCTCTTAAATTTAGTTCAATACATTAAAATATTAATACATATATGTTATCATATCATAACTTTACTGTTTTTTCAATGATTTTACGAAAGTTTTTCGATAAAAGCCCTCATATCTTCTGCCATTTCGTCTTTAAACTCCATTATTTGACCTGTAATCGGATGCGTAAAGCAAAGATAGCACGAATGTAGCATCTGTCTTTTTGCAATATTATGGTCCTCCGTTCCGTAAAGCCAGTCGCCTACAAGCGGATGACCGATATATGCCATATGCACACGAATTTGATGCGTACGCCCCGTTTCAAGCTCCATTTCAAGCAATGTATACTCTCTGTAACGTTTTATAACTCTGTAATGTGTTACGGCTCTCTGTCCGTCAGGTGCCACAATTCTGTTTATAACACTTCCGTTGGCACGTCTTATCGGTGCGTCAACCGTTCCGTCACGCTCTACATCACCGCACACGATACACATATATTTTCGTTTCAATTCTTTTTTCTGTATTTCTTCACCCAATCTTGCGTGTATGTACGAATTTTTTGCAACAGCCATAAGTCCCGAAGTATCTTTATCAAGACGGTTTACCGCACGAAAAACTCTTTCCTCGCCCTTGCTTTTGTAATAATACATCACACCGTTTGCAAGCGAATTTTCGTAATTTCCCATTGACGGATGAGTCGGCATATTCGGCGGTTTGTTTATAACAAGCACGTCCTCGTCTTCATACACAATATCAAGCGGAATATCGGTAGGCACAATATTTTCGGACGCAGTATCACGAATTGTTATTTTTAAAATATCGCCCTTTGCCACAAAATCCACAACACGTCTGTGTTCGCCGTTTACCTGTATTCCCTCTTTGTATTTCTTCAAGTCCTTAATCAGATTGGTTGAAATTTTAAAATGCCGTTTTAAAACAGTCGTTATATTCGCTCCGTCATATTCTGACGGAATTTCATATTCAAGTACTCTGTCCATCAGTTGTTAAACCCGTTTAAAAGTCTTGTCGCATATGATGCGTCAACCATTTCCCAACCGAAACTGTACGGTTTCATACCCGATTCAAGAAGTTGTTTATGAATTGTGTCATATGTTTCTTTAGGCACTTTTGATGTGTATGTTTGATTTTCGATTGTGTCGTATATCATAAATTCTATCACTTCATCCTGACACTTTCCGAAACGGCAAACTCTCTGCTCCGCCTTTTCCAAGTCCTGCGACAATACCATAAGTTTTATAACCTCCATAGTCTTGTCGTTCATATCGTTATCAAAGATAAGAATTTTTTCAAGCAATTCATTATAATCGGTTACAAAACGTAAATTATACCCCTCAAGTTTGTCAAGTTCGCCCGATTCTTTTGACGATTTCTGAACATTGTCAAAAAGCTGACTTTTCAAAACAACATCGTCACACGGTGAAAATGAAATCATAAGACGCTTATCTTCATCGTGATAAAGCATAGGTGTAGGCATAAGTGCCGAGTACGAACAAGACGGACAACGGAACATATTCACCTTACCCGTAAGCAAGTCATGCTTTAAATCTTCACTGTCCTTAACCGTAATCGAATTCCATACAGTAACTTCACTCATTTGACTGCACTTTGGGCATTTTACATTTTGCTTTAAATTAAGACTCATATTTTTATTCCTTTCTAAGCATTTTATCAGCAGCAACCATTATTCCGAGTTTTGCGCTTTCGTATGTCAAACCGCCTTGCATATATGCAATGTACGGCGGTTTTATAGGTGCGTCAGCCGATAATTCTATCGACGCACCCTGTACAAACGCACCTGCCGCCATAATTACCTGTGACGAATATCCCGGCATATCCCAAGGTTCAGGTGTAACAAAGCTGTCCACCGGTGCACCTTTTTGTATTCCCTGACAAAATGCTGTAACTTTATCGGGATCACCGAATTTTATTGATTGAATTATATCGTGTCTGATTTCGTTAGGTTTTGGGTCAACCTCAAAGCCGAGTTTCTCAAATACCGCCGAGCAAAGTACTGCGGCTTTTAAAGCCTGTGACACAACGTGCGGTGCCATAAACAAGCCTTGATACATCTGTCTGTTAAAACCGAGTGACGCACCTGCCTCCTTGCCGATTCCGACAGAAGTAAGACGGTATGCACAAAGCTCTACATACTTCTGTTTACCTGCAATATATCCGCCGGTCGGAGCAAGTCCGCCGCCCGGATTTTTTATAAGTGAGCCTGCTATAAGGTCTGCACCGTATGCGGTAGGCTCTTCCGTTTCGACAAATTCACCGTAACAGTTGTCAACTATACAAATAGTTTCAGGCGAAATTTCCTTTACAAATTCTATAAGTGCGCCTATATCCTTTGCACTGTATGTCGGACGCCAGCCGTAACCCTTTGAACGCTGTATTGTAACGGCTTTTACATTCATATGTGTAAGAGTAAATTTAATCTGTTCAAGGTCAGGTGTTCCGTCATGCTTTAAATCAATCTGAACATATTTTACGCCGAAATCTTTAAGTGAGCCGTTACCCGCCTCACCTTGTATTCCGATTACTTCTTCAAGCGTGTCATACGGCTTGCCCGTTATCGAAACAAGTATATCATTCGGTCTTAAAACAGCAAAAAGTGCGGTTGAGATGGTATGCGTACCGGATATGAAATTGTGACGTACAAGTGCGTCCTCCGCACCCATAATGTCCGCATATACTCTGTCAAGCGTATCTCTTCCCAAATCGTCATAACCGTAGCCTGTCGTAGCAACAAAGTGACTGTCAGATACACGATTGTCCGCAAATGCTTTCATAACTCTAAGCTGATTTATTTCACAAATATTCTCTATATGCTTAAACTGCTCCTTGATACTCTCCTCCGCCTCACTTACCAATTTAAGCGTCTTGTCCGATATACCGAAATTATCTTTTATAAATTTATTCTTATCCATAAGTAAATATGTCCTTTCAAAGCTTTATACTAACCTATTAATTATATCACTTATAATTTTTTCCGTCAATCATTATTTATTGGTCTTGTAAAAATTGCACTAATATGGTATAATAAAAATATCTATATTAAGGAGCTGAAATTAATATGATTACTATAATAGCAAAATTCAACGTTCTAAACGGCAGTGTTGACGAATTCAAAAAATGTGCTGTCAATGTAGTGCGTGACACACGCAAGGAAAAAGGCAATCTTGCGTACAAGATATACCAAAGCAGAGAAGATGCAACAAAGTTTACATTCATCGAAGAATGGCTTAACGACACTGCAATAGAGCAGCACAACAACGCAAAGCATTTTCTTCAATTTCTTGAGGACATCAAACCGCTTACAGAGGGTGACGTTCAAATCGAACAGCTTACAAAAGTACCGTCTGTATTTTGCTGATTGAGGGATTTATGGATATTTACGATAATAACATTAATGTACTTACAAATTATATAGCCGATGGCTCAAAAGGATGTAATTCAAATGCAGTCGGAGTTGAGCTTGAGCATTTTGTAATTGACAAAAACGGCGATTGTGTGCCGTATATCAACGGTGTTGAAAATATAATCGAACAGCTTGCTCAAAACTTCCCCAAACACGTTTACAGCGAGGGTTTTCTTATCGGTCTTTCGTGTGATAAATACAACATCACTCTTGAACCGGGTGCACAAATTGAAATCAGTATAAAACCGACTGAAAATATTTGTGAGATTGAAAATATTTACGGCGAATTTTTATCGGTGATAAATCCGATACTTGATAAATATTCATACAGACTTACAACACTCGGTTATATGCCTAAAAGCAAAGCAAAGGATATATCGCTTATCCCGAAAAAACGTTATGAATATATGAACAAATACTTTAAATCGGTCGGCACACGAGGAATAAATATGATGCGCGGTACCGCGTCTGCACAGGTATCTATTGACTTCGCCGATGAAAAAGACTGCGTTCAAAAATTCAAAAAAGCAAACATAATAAGCCCTATTCTTTCACTTATATGCGACAACGCACCTGTTTTTGAGGGCAAGCCGTTTTTGGGAAATACGTTGAGAACATATATTTGGAATGATGTTGACAATGACCGTTGCGGTATTGTTCCGACAGTGCTTGACAGTGATTTTTCATTCAAGAAATATGCCGAATACATTTACAATTCACCGGCTATACTCACTGTAAACGGTGACGATATAGAATTTACCGCCGATAAAAAAATATGCGATATTTACAAAGATACTCCTATTGACGAAAGCATAGCGGAGCATCTTCTTTCTATGTTCTTCCCTGACGTAAGACTTAAAAAGTATATTGAAATCAGACCTGCCGACAGTATGCCGATTAAGTATGTTTTAGCTTATGCAACGCTTATCAAAGGTATTTTTATGTCTGATTTTTCACCTGATGTTTCACTAAGTGACATTACTCAGGCAAAGAACAATATAATATTAAAGGGTTATAATGCCGAAGTTTACGGAACCGACGCACATACGTTGGCTATGAAATTGTGCAGTGCGGCATATAACGCACTTGATTCAAGCGACAGAGAATATCTTCTTCCGCTTAAACAGCTTATAGACAACAAACAAACATTAAAGGAGACGATTGACCTTGCAAAAGGCAGAGGAATTTTATAAAAAACTTGTAGACGATAATTTCGAGGAAAGTCTGCAAAGTGCAAAAAAGCAACAGGAATATATTAAAACTTCAACGGCACGTTATCACGGCTATTTTGTACACACGCTTTATATGCCGAAAATGTTTACGGAAGAAATGGCGGCATACTTCAAAAAAGCCGCCGATAGTATGTACAAAATACTTGAAAAAGTTATTCATGAATATCAAACTAATGCCGAATACAGAAAGCTTTTCGGTTTTGACGAAAAATTGGAAAGGCTTATTCTTCGTCCAAATCACTATGAATGTGCCTTGCCTATCGCAAGAATAGATATATTTTTTAATGAGGACGATTTTTCGTTTAAGTTCTGCGAATTTAACGCGGACGGCTCAAGTGCAATGAATGAGGATAAGGAGCTTAACCAAGCCATTCGTCTTACAAGCACTTTTGATAAGTTTACCGAAAAATACAATGTGAGAACATATGAATTGTTTAATTCATGGGTTAAAGCATTTATGGATATTTACCGTACATACGACAGAGCGGTAGAAAATCCGCATATTGCAATAGTTGACTTTTTCGGCGGTGACATAAGCCGTGAATTTATCGCATTTCAAAAGGCATTTGAGGACAGCGGTTTGACGTGTGAAATATGCGAAATAACCGACCTTTCATACGAAAACGGCAAACTTCTTTCGCCAAGCGGCAAGCAAATAAATGCAATCTACCGCCGTGCGGTGACTTGCGATATTATGCGTAATTACGATAAAGTTCAGCCGTTTATAAAGGCTGCCGAAAATAATGATGTATGCCTTATCGGTGATTTTAAAACACAGGTTATTCATAATAAAATCGTCTTTAAGGTACTTCACGATGATATGACTTCCACATTCCTTACCGACGAAGAAAAGCAGTATGTCAAAGATCACATTCCGTACACCGCATCACTTACACAAGAAGAAATCGATAAACACGATGTCCTTAATACAAAGGATAAATGGGTCATAAAACCAGAAGATTCGTATGCGTCAAAAGGCGTGTATGCAGGTGTTGAGGGTATGAGTGACCACGCGTGGAAAGAAGAAGTTTTGAGTAACGTTGACAATCACTACTTACTTCAAGAATACTGTACCCCTTATGCAACTTGGAATATCGACATCACCCACGATGAAAACGCAAAATATAAAAAATACAGTAATATAACGGGTATGTATGTGTATAACGGCAAACTTGCCGGTCTGTATTCGAGAATTGCAAAGAACAGTATTATTTCAACTCAATACAGTGAAATGTCACTTCCGACGATTGTGGTAAGTGAAAAATAGCACACAAAAAGGCGAGCCAAACGGCTCGCCTCAGCGTGTAGACAAAAGTGTCTACACGCTGGCAGAGGTCGAGAAATCAGTTCGG
>OLPG01000414.1_pt1 | contig 42533 bp, 42 predicted proteins | sample 1672311 | NCBI WGS metagenome assembly OLPG01 (sample SAMEA3136670, study PRJEB25190) | human gut metagenome | biome: human gut; feature: human-associated habitat; material: faeces | place: Austria | collected 2013 | reverse complement strand
CCACCTTCGTTTCGAAGGTGGCCCGCTTGCTTATCCTGAAGGATGTTGAAACCCTGAGAGAGGGCCGGCTCCGTCTCGCCGTCGTTCGCCCACGTTTGGCTATCATGGCTCTACTCCAGCACGTCCTTAAGCGTTTTCAGCAACGTGGGAATCTCGATGGGCTTCGAGATGTGCCCGTTCATGCCCGCTGGCTGGGCGCGCAGCTTATCTTCCTCGAACGTGTTCGCCGTCATGGCGAAAATAGGCAGGCTGGCATGCGCTTCGTCAAGCTGACGGATGCGGCGCGTGGCCTCGTAATCGTCCATGATGGGCATCTGGATGTCCATGAGCACCAGGTCGAAGTACGCTGGCTCGTGCCACGCTCACCTGGCCAAACCTATCGACATGAACCAGCTGAAGGCCACGCTGGTTAAGCTGGTCAACTAAACCGAGCTAGCTTTTGTTTGTAAGCGCTCCTGGTCGCGCCCGCGCGCCTCCAGGGACGTTTTCGCGTTCGGGCAGTCTTGCCGCTGACCTGAGATTTTGCCACGCCTGCGCGACGCAAAACCCTTTCTGTTTCTAAATCACCCCCATTTACCGGACAAATCGGCCCGGCCTCGCAGACGTGGCGGTCTTACCGGCCGGCAATGCTAAAGTGTCCAACTGTGTCCGACGTCCGGGCACCGCATGACGCCTCATTCCGGGCGCTGTGCGCGAAGGTCGAACTAAGACGAAAGGGGGAGGCAGCGTGGCACTGATCGGGTTCCTTATCCTGTTCCCGTTGCTTGTCGCCGGCGTGCTTTTGGTGGCGCGCAACGAAACGGCGCGGCGCGTGATCGTGTGCGCGGCGGCTGTCGTCATCGGCGTCGGCTCCATTTGGCTGGTTATGGCCAACCTGGGAACGCCGTGGCTGCAGATTGAATTCTCTTCTGGAGCGGTCGATGCGGTATGCACCGTCGTAGGCGTGGTGATTGCCGGTGTGGTCTTGTACTTCGGCGTGAAGTACAAAAACGCGCTCGCATGCATCCTCGCCGTGGTGCAGGTGGTAGGTTCGCTCGTGTTCGAGCTGGTGTTCGCTCACGGCATCGAGGTGCAGTACGGCCTGTACGTCGACAGCCTCTCGCTGCTTATGGCGTTCATCATCGGCGTGGTTGGCAGCGGAATCTGCGTGTACGCGCTCGGCTACATGGAAGACTTCCAGGCGCACGAGCCCGCCGGCGCAAAGGATCGCCGCCCGACGTTCTTCGCGCTTATGTTCCTGTTCCTTTCCGCCATGTACGTCATCGTGTTCTCGAACAATCTGCTGTGGCTGTTCACCGGTTGGGAAATCACCACGGTGTGCTCGTTTTTGCTTATCGGATACACGCGCACCGAGGAGGCCATCCGCAACGCGTTCCGCCAGATCGTCATGAACCTGGCCGGCGGCATCGGCTTTTTGGTGGGCCTGTACGCCATCGCCGTGCAGTTCGGCACGCTGTCCATGCTGGAGTTTTTGCAGCTGGGCTCGGCATTCCCCGTGCTTGCGGCGCTGCCGGCAACGGCGCTTGCGTTCGCGGGCATCACGAAGGCCGCGCAGATGCCGTTCCACACGTGGCTGCTCGGCGCCATGGTGGCACCTACTCCCACCTCCGCGCTGCTGCACTCTTCCACCATGGTGAAGGCCGGCGTGTTTTTGCTCATCAAGCTGGCGCCCATCTTCGTGGTGTGCCCGGTTCCCGCGGTCATGACCATCCTGGTGGGCGGCTTGACGTTCATGTTGTGCAGCTTTATGGCCATCTCTCAGTCTAACGCCAAGCGCGTGCTGGCGTACTCCACCATCGCCAACCTGGGCCTGATCGTGGCCTGCGCCGGCGTTGGCACGCCCGAGGCCATCTGGGCAGCGGCGTTCCTGGTGCTGTTCCATGCCGTTGCGAAAAGCCTGCTGTTCCTGTGCGTGGGCACTGCCGAGCATCACATCGGCAGCCGCAACATCGAGGACATGGACCTGCTGTTCGAGCGCATGCCGCGCCTGGCCCGCTTCATGATGGCCGGCATCATGGTCATGTTCGTGGCGCCGTTCGGCATGCTCATCGCGAAGTGGGGCACGCTCGTCACGTTCGCCGACACCGGCAACGTCGCGCTCGTCATCATCCTGGGCTTCGGCTCGGCCGCAACGTTTTTGTTCTGGGCGAAGTGGCTCGGCAAGCTTTCGGGCATTGCGGCGCATCCGCTGAACGTCGAGACCACCGTGCACCGCAGCGAGTGGATTGCGCTCATGCTCATGGCCGTGCTGTGCCTGCTGTGCTGCGCAGGGCTTCCCGTCATCAGCTGGTTCGTGGTCGATCCCTACATCACCAGCGTGTACGGCACGTATCAGCAAGCCGTCAGCGATGCGAACCTGTGGGTCGGCGCCATCCTGTCGGTGGTGGTGTTCGTCGTCCTGTTCGCCGGCCTGGGCGCCAAGCAGGTCAAGCAGGCGCCTGTATACCTGTCGGGCATCAGCGTGAACAACGCGAATCGCACGTTCACGAACTCGCTTTCAGGCGAAACCATGGCAACGGCGCGCAACTGGTACCTTGAGGGCATCTTCGGCGAAGCGAAGATCACGCCCGTTGCCACCGGTGCTTGCACGCTCATCATCGTCGTCGCGTTCGCAGCAGCGCTCGTGTGCTCCTGCGGCATCATCTAGGAAGGGAGTGGTCTCATGTTTCTGATTCCGATCATCGTGGGCACCATTGCCTTCGCCGTGTTAGCACCCATCGTCGGCTGCCTGCTGGCCGGCCTTGACCGAAAGCTGTCCGCTCGCATGCAAGGCCGCGTGGGCCCGCCGATCCTGCAGCCGTACTACGACGTGCGCAAGCTGCTTGAAAAGGATCGCGCCGCCGTCAACAGCGTCGAGGGCACCTACATCACGTGCGCGCTGGCGTTCGCCGTGCTGGCCGGCGGCATCTTCTTCGGTGGCGGCAACCTGCTTCTGTCCGTGTTCGTGCTGACGCTTTCCAGCCTGTTCTTCATCCTGGCGGCGTACTGCACGCGCAGCCCGTACTCCGAGGTGGGCGCTGCCCGCGAGGCGCTGCAGATCATGGCCGAAGAGCCTATGAGCTTGTTCATCGCCGTGGCGTTTTTCCTGGCCACGGGGTCGTTTGACAGCGCGGCGGCCTTCACGCTGGACGCTCCGGCCATCACGGTGGCATGGCTGGCGTTTCTGGGCTTTTTGTTCATCCTCACCATCAAGATGCGCAAAAGCCCGTTCGACCTCAGCTATTCGCACCACGCGCACCAGGAGCTCGTCAAAGGCGTCACCACGGAGATGTCCGGGCGCACGCTGGCGAAGGTGGAGGTCATGCACTGGTGCGAGAACGTGCTGGCGCTTGGCTGGATCGGCCTGTTCTTCGTGTGGGGCAACCCCGTCTCCATCGTGGTGGCCATCGTCGCAGCGGCGCTGGCGTTTTTCCTGGAGATTCTCATCGACAACAACTTCGCCCGCGTCAAGTGGCAGCTGATGCTGAAAAGCGCGTGGGCGGTGGCACTGGTGGCCGGCGGCATCAATATGGCCGTGCTGGTCTATCTGTAAGGAGCGCGTATGGCATATTTCGCGAAATCGCCGTGGGTCATCCACTACGATGCGTCAAGCTGCAACGGCTGCGACATCGAGGTGCTTGCGGCGCTGTGCCCGGGTTTCGACGCTGAGCGCTTCGGCGTCGTGAACACCGGCAACCCCAAGCATGCCGATATCTTCTTGGTCACCGGCAGCGTCAACGAGCGTAACATCTCGGTCGTGAAGGAAATCTACGACCAGATGCTCGAGCCGAAAGTGGTGGTGGCGTGCGGCATCTGCGCATGCTCCGGTGGCATCTTCCACGACTGCTACAACGTCATCGGCGGCGTTGACCAGGCCATTCCCGTTGACGTATACGCCCCGGGCTGTGCGGTGCGTCCCGAGGCCATCATCGATGCCGTTGTCGAGGCGGTCGGCATCCTCGAAGAGAAGCGCGCCGCAATGAACGAACAGCGAAAGGGGGCGTAAGGCAGCATGGCCATTCCTGCAAACTATCAAGAAATCTCCATCGAAAGCCTGCCTGAGCTTTCGGCGCGGCTGAAGGCCGAAGGCCACCGTTTCGTGCAGGTGCTTGCCGTCAACACCGAGGCCGGCATTGACGTGCAGTACACGTTCATGAAAGACGGCGTGCTTGAGGTGTTCACCATCAAGGGCGTGCAGAAGGGGATGCCCATCCCCAGCATCACCGACAACTTCATCGCCGCGTTCGTGTTCGAGAATGAGATTCACGACCTGTTCGGCGTCGAGATCCGCAACATCGCCATCGACTTCAAGGGCAATTTCTACGCCGTGGCGCAGCGCGAGCCGATGACCATCATCTCGCCTGCTCAGAAGGCTGCCCGCGACAAGGCGAAGAAAGCAGCCGCCGCTAAGGCCGAGCGTGCCCGCCAGGCTGCCGCGGCCAATGCGTCGTTCGTGACGGAGCATCCGTATGCGAAGGCGAAGGTCACGGGCGTGGCTCCTTCCGCCGCCGCTGCCGACATCGAGCTGAAGATGGCCGGCGCCGACCCCGAGAAGATCGCCCGCGTGAAAGCCGCGCTTGCCGCGAAGGCCAAGAAGGCCGAGCAGGAGGCCGAGGCCGCCAAACCGCAGGTGTTCGACGAGCAGCTTGAGGCCAAGCTTGCCGCCATGGACCCCGAAAAGGCCGCGAAGGTGCGCACCGCCATGGCGCGCAAGGCAAAGCTTGCCGACATGGACCCCGAAAAGGCTGCGCAGGTGCGCGGGGCGCTTACGAACGAGGCGAAGCTGGAGTCCCAGCGCGCCGTTGGCCAGCAAACGCCGCAGAAGCAGGCCGAGCTTGAGGCCAAGCTTGCCCAGCTCGACCCCGAGCGCGCGGCGAAGGTGCGTGCAGCGCTTGATGCGCGCGCCCGTCAGGAAACGGCGAAGGCCGAGCACGACGAGAAGGTTGCCGTGCTTGAGGAGCGCTTGAAGAACATGGATCCTGAGAAAGCGGCGCGCGTGCGTGCGGCGTTTTTGGAGAAGCAGCGCGCGGCTGGTGCCGGCGCCGACGGAAAGGCAGGTGAGTAAGCATGGGAAAGGCAACGGTCATCCCGTTCGGCCCGCAGCACCCGGTGCTTCCCGAGCCTTTGCATCTTGACATCGTGGTGGAAGACGAGACGGTCCTCGAGGCCATCCCGCAGATCGGTTTCGTGCACCGCGGCTTGGAAAAGCTGGTGGAAACGCGCGACTACAACCAGTTCATCTACGTTGCCGAGCGCATCTGCGGCATCTGCGCGTTCGGCCATTCCATGGGCTATGCCGAAACGGTCGAGCAGCTTATGGGCGTGGAGATTCCCGAGCGCGCCGAGTACCTGCGCGTCGTCTGGCACGAGCTGTCGCGTATCCACTCGCACGTGCTGTGGCTGGGCCTTGCCGCCGACGCGTTCGGATTCGAAAGCCTGTTCATGCACTGCTGGCGCCTGCGCGAGCGCGTGCTCGACATCTTCGAGAAAACCACGGGCGGCCGCGTCATCTTCTCCGTGGTGAAGGTGGGCGGCGTGCAGCGCGACATCGACTCCGACATGTTCGCCTACATCAAGCAGGTGCTTGCGGGCATCACCGACGAGTACAAGCAGATCGTGGCAACGCTGCTTACCGATACGTCTGTGAAGAACCGCCTGGTGGGCGTGGGCTACATCAGCCACGACGACGCCGTGGCGCAAAGCCTTGTCGGGCCGTTCGGCCGTGCGTCGGGCGTGAACTACGACGTGCGCATGCTTGGCAATGGCGCATACGGCAAGCTATCCGATTTCCAGCCCGTGCTTGACAACGACGGCGACTGCTATGCGCGCGTGAAGGTACGCTGCCAAGAGGTGCTGCAGTCCATCGACATCATCAACGAGATGATCGACACCATCCCTGCCGGCGATATCGCCGTGAAGGTCAAGGGCAACCCCACGGCCGGCGCCGAGGCGTGCAACGTGCTTGAGCAGCCGCGCGGCGAGTGCTACTACTATGCACGCGGCAACGGCACGAAGTACTTGGAGCGCATGCGCATGCGCACGCCAACTTCGCAGAACCTTGCAGGCATGACGTTGGCGCTGAAGGGGTGCGATCTGGCCGATGTCAACAACATCGTGCTGACCATCGACCCCTGCATCAGCTGCACGGAAAGGTAGTGGCATGGGCGGATTCAAACTTGGAAAGATGACGTTCGGTTCGCTGTTCAAAAAGCCCGAAACGGTGCTATACCCGGTGCAGAAAAAAGAGCCGCCGCGTGGGCTGAAGGGCCATGTGGTGGTGGACGTTGACACGTGCATTCTGTGCAGCCTGTGCCAGAAGCGCTGCCCTTGCGGTGCCATCGAGGTGGACAAGAAGGCACGCAAGTGGACGATCGACCATTTCCGTTGCGTGCAATGCGCCAGCTGCGTATACGAGTGCCCGAAGGGGTCGCTGACCATGGAGCCCACGTACGCCGCCGTTTCGCGGAGCAAAAGCGTGCACGTGTTCGAGGTGCCCGAGCGGCCGAAAACGGCGTAAAAACGTGTAGATGGGCAGCAATAGGTTGCTTAACCGTAACGTTTTATCGCGGGCTGAGTTACTATAAACTGATAGCAGATTGCAGGCGGGGCGCTGCGGCGCCCCGCCTTTATGTAAGGCCATGGGGTAGGGAACGCATGTCAGCGAAAAACAACGAGCAGGTAACCGATCGTATTTTCACCATTCCGAACGTCATATCTTTTATCCGGCTGTGCATGGTGCCCGTGTACCTGGTGCTGCTGCTCAACGGATACGATTTGCTGGCCACGTTCATGTTCGCGCTGGCCGCTTGCACCGACTGGATCGACGGGCAGGTGGCGCGCCGCACGCACTGCGTGTCGAAGCTTGGCCAGCTGCTTGACCCGGCCGTCGACCGCATCCTGATGATCTGCGGCGTGGTCGGCCTGCTTTTGGTGGGTCGCTTGCCCGCTTGGATTGTTGTGGTAGTGCTCGGCCGCGATTTGCTGATGCTTATCGGCGGTGCGTACCTGCTCAAGCGCTATAAGCAGCGCGTTGCCGTCATCTATCCCGGCAAGGTTGCCACCACGTTTCTGTTCGTCGGGTTCGCGGGCCTGCTGCTGAACATGCCGCTTATCGGCGGCCTGGGCTGGGTCGACGTCGCGTGGCTGCCCGGCTTCAACGGCGTTGCATGCTCGTGGGGCATCTGGTTCGTGTACGCCGGCTTGCTTTTGGGCCTGTGCACCACCACGTACTACGTGCTGGCGGGCTACCGCAAAATGCAGAAGGCGAAGCGTCTTGAGGCGAAAGGTCGTCTGTAGTGGCTGGTGATCAGGGGCAGGTGCCTTCGGCGCGCAAACAGCCTACGCGTCGGGTCGGCGAAACGCGCTCGCGCCAAAGCTCATCTGCGGGCCGGCCTTCGCACGGCCAGCACTCTCGAACAAACGATTCAACATCTGCCCGCTTGAATAGGCAAGCGGGCTCTTCGCGTTCTGCACGCTCTTATGAGCGTGGCGCGTCAACACGTGGCGTTTCCCAAGGTCAAAGGGTGCAAGGACGCGCGCAGCATGCTAGCGCTCGCAACCAGCCGTCCGCTCGCGGAAGGCAGCGCGACAAGGCGGCTGCTCCACAAGCTCGCCAGCGTTCTGGCCGTCAACAAGTTACCGGCACCGAAAACGCCGGGTTTCGACAGCCCAAGCTGTGGGTGAAGGACGACGCCAAACGGCGCTCAGCGCGCAGCCGCGATCGTCAAGCATCGTCTCGCTCGTCGGCGGGCGCGTCTGCTACGGTAGGGGTTTTGCGCTCCATCGGCTCTTCCGTGCTAGGTTTCCTGGCTTCGCTTATGCGCCTTGTCGGCAAAGAGTTCGCCTCGTTGGTTCGCAAAAGCCGCGTTGCGGGCGTTGCCGTGGTTGTTGCGTGCTTGCTTGCGGTCGGCGTTGGCGTGGATGGCTGCACCACGGCCGGCCGCGCCTATCAGGGCGTGCATGTGGGTTCCGTTGATGCGTCGGGCATGACGCGCAATGAAATCATTTCAGCTGTTGATGACGTGTATACGCAACCGCTTCGTGCGGCAAGCGTCACCGTCTTCGCATCGGACGAAGCCGCGGCTCAAACGGCCGAAGCGGCTTCTCAGCAAGATCAGCAGGACGCTGCCCTGGCCGAGCAGATGGCCGTCGACGAAGCGAAGGCTTCGAAGCAGGCGTGGGTTACCGATGGGGCGGGCCTTGGCGTCGCCATCGATGCCGAGGGCCTTGCTGACGCCGCCCTTGCCGTCGGTCGCGACTCCGGCGGCGCGCTGTCGCGTCTTGGCGCGCAGTTTTTCGGGAAGGACATTTCCGTAACGCCTACGTTTAACGATCAGCTTGTCGATGCGTTCGCAGCCGAAATAGATGCGGCCATCGGACAGCCGCATGCCGACTACGACATAGCCGTTTCGGGCGGCGTTGCTTACGTGCAGCCTGGCCATGACGGTTTGGAAGTGAATCGCTCGTCGCTGTGCGACCAGCTTGCTCCTCTTCTGCTGCAAGGCGGCGGTCAGATGGTGGCCCACACCGATTATGCTCCGCTGCGCATTACCGAGCAGGACGCCACGCAAGCCGCCCAGGCGGTCACCTCCGCGCTTGCCGGAGGTGCCGAGTTCGACTTCGAGGGAAAGGCGTGGGAAGCTTCGGCATCGGAAGTGGGCGCGTGGGTTGCAACCACCATCGAGGGCGAGGGCGATTCGTGGCATCTGCGCCCCTATATCGACAGCGATCTTGCTAAGTCGTCTATGCTCTCCGGCATTCGGCAGTCTTCGGGCAACGCGCTTTCCGGGGTGTCGTTTTCTGCTGCCCAGGACGGGACGGTGACGGTGAGGACAAGCGGCTCGGGTTCGTTGCCGCTGGTGTCGGACGCCGCTTCGGCGTTGACCTCGGCGCTGTTCGGCTCCGGCAGCGACATCAAGCCAGCGCAATCTACGCCGAAGGTTGACGTTGCTTCTACTGCCATGCCTGCGGAACTGTCTCTTGATGATGCGCTTGCCTGCGGCGTCGTCGGGCCTATCGGTACGTATACCACGCAGTTCACGACGGGTGCCGGCACGGAAAACCGCAATCACAATATCGCGCTGGTCTCTCAGTTGCTTGACAACTCGATCTGCGCTGCAGGCCAGACGTGGTCGTACAACGACATAACGGGCAACTGCGATGAGGAAAAGGGCTTTTTAGGCGCTGGCGCCATCATCGATGGCGAATACACCGATTCGGTGGGTGGCGGCATCTGTCAGGTTGCCACCACGGTGTTCAATGCCGTGTACGAGTCGGGCCTGCCCATTAAAGAGCGGCACAACCATTCGCTTTATATCGCCAGCTACCCGCAGGGGCGCGATGCGGCCGTCAGCTATCCCGAGCTTGACCTTGTATGGCAAAACGATACCGCCAACGATGTTTTGGTAAAGGTCTCGTGCTCAGAAGGGTCCGTAACCGCTACACTGTATGGAGTCGATTCCGGTTACCAGGTATCCACCGAAACCGGTCAATGGGAGAAGGGCAAAACGCATTCGTCTACCACGAAGGTCGACGATACGCTGGCCCCGGGTACCAGCTACGTGAAAACGCGCGGCACCGATGGTTCCACCATCGAGGTCACGCGCACGGTCAAAGATGCCGCTGGCAACATCGTGCGGCAAGACCTGTTCGCTTCTGTGTACGACCCGGTGAACGAAGTGGTGGTCAAAGGGCCGGACACGGCGGCGGGGTAACTTCATATCTAAGCGGCGATACGTTTTACCGCAAGCCAGGCGCCGCGCACAAAGAAAGGTAAGAGAAAGGTGTACTTCCAGCCGGAAATTGAGACGATGCCACGTGAGGAGCTGCGCGACCTGCAGCTTGAGCGCATGAAATGGTGCGTACAGTACGCATACGACAACGTTCCTTTCTACCAGAAGACGTTTAAGGAAGCCGGCGTTGAGCCGGGCGACCTGAAAACGCTCGAAGACATCACGAAGTTCCCCTTTGTCCTGAAGCAGGACATGCGCGATAACTATCCTGACGGCCTGTTCGCCGTACCGCGCAGCAAGGTTGCCCGCATCCACGCCTCCTCTGGCACCACCGGCCAGGCAACGGTTGTCGGCTCTACCGCCAACGATCTGAAGCATTGGGGCGAGTGCTTCGCGCGCGGCCTTGCCATCTGCGATTGCGATGAGAACTCCACCATGCAGGTCTCTTACGGCTATGGCCTGTTCACGGGTGGTCTGGGCGCGCACTATGGCGGAGAAACCGCCGGCTGCGCCGTCATCCCCGCCTCTTCTGGCAACACGAAGCGCCAGATCCAGATGCTTAAGGACATGGACGTCGACGTGCTGTGCTGCACGCCTTCTTACGCTCTGCTTATTGCCGATACGTGCATCGAGATGGGCATGAACCCCGCCACCGACCTGAAGCTGCACGCCGGCATCTTCGGCGCCGAGCCCTGCAGCCAGGGCATGCGCGAGGAAATCGCCGAGAAGCTGGGCATCCAGTATTGCGACGTGTACGGCCTGTCCGAAGTTATGGGCCCGGGCGTGGCGTTCGAGTGCAAGGAAATGAGCGGCCTGCACCTGGCCGAGGACCATTTCTTCGCTGAGATCATCGACCCGCAAACGCTTCAGCCGGTTCCCGACGGCCAGTATGGCGAGCTGGTGTTCACCACGCTGACGCGCGAGTGCTGCCCGCTGGTGCGCTACCGCACGCGCGACATCACGCGCATCATCTCCGAGCCGTGCGCCTGCGGCCGCACGCACCGCAAGATCGACAAGATCATCGGCCGCTCCGACGACATGCTCATCCTGCGCGGCGTCAACGTGTTCCCGTCGCAGATCGAGCAGGTTATCACCGGCTTCCCCGAGATCGCCACGCAGTATCAGATCATCCTCACCACGCGCGGCCCGCTCGACCACGTCGAGCTGCGCGTCGAGACCGTGCCCGAGTTCCCGTTCGACGAGATTCGCAAGCTTGAGGACCTCAAGAAGCGCCTGGCCGCCGAGCTGAAGAGCAACCTGCAGATTGCCGTGGACATCAAGCTTGTTGAGCCGAAGTCCATCGAGCGCAGCGAGGGCAAAGCAAAGCGCATCATCGACCTGCGAAAGGAGCAGTAGGCCATGATTTCCCAGCTGACTATTTTCCTTGAGAACGAAAAGGGCCGCTTGGCCGCCGCCACGCGTGCGGTGGCCGTTGCCGGCAGCAACATGCACGCGCTGTATCTGGCCGACACCGAGGACTTCGGCGTAGCCCGCATGCTGTGCGACAAGCCCGAGGCTACGGCCGATGCGCTGCGCGGTGCTGGTTGGCGCGCAGCCGTCACGCCGGTGCTCGGCGTGCGCGTGCCCGACGTTCCGGGCGGTTTGGCGAAGCTGCTCGAGTTTTTGGACGAGCAGAACGTCAACGTTGAATACGGCTACTGCATGTCCGTCGAAGGCGGTCACGCGGTCGATGTGTTGAAGGTGGCTGGCGACGACGAGGTCGAGCGCAAGCTCGCCGACGCCGGGTTCGAGCCGGTTGCTCCGGAGGATCTCTACGTTGTCGACTAGCTTTACCTTTCATAGGCAGGCTTGCAAGCACGCACGCGCACTCGCGTGCGTGCTTGTGTTCGTGCTTGCATGCACGCCGGTGCTTGGCTGGCCTGCGGCGGCTCACGCTGATGTGCGCAAAGCCGATACCGTATACGGTGAAACGGTGGATGCACGCGGCCTGGCTGTTGCGCAGTGCCCGAACATCGATGCCGAGCGTGCCATTGTCGTAGATGCCGATGGCACCGTGTATTTCGAGCGCAATGCCGATGAGGCGGCTAACATCGCGTCGGTCACGAAAATCATGACAGCAGCGGTTACGCTTGATGCCGTTGATGCGGGCTTGGTGTCGCTTGACACGAAAGTGACGGTGTCGGCCGATGCCGCCGAAGTGGGCGAGTCGTCGGCCGGCCTGCAGGAAGGCGACGTCATGACGCTGGAAACGGCGCTGAAGGCGCTGCTGGTACCTTCGGGAAACGATGGCGCCATTGCGCTAGCTGAAACCGTCGGAGCTGCGTTGCAGACTTCGGGGCAGGCAAGCGGGAACTCTGCGGTGGATGCTTTCGTTGCGCAGATGAACGCTACGGCCGCAAAGGTCGGCTGCACGAACACGGTGTACGAGAATCCGCACGGTCTTGATTTCGACCAGTATGCGGGAAACCTGCACAGCACCGCTGCAGACCAGGCGAAAGTCGTTGCGTACGCCATGCGCAATCAAACGTTTCGATCTATTGTCGGCGGTGGTTCCACCACCATCACGGTAACGCGCAGCGGCGCTGCGGCCGATGTGTTCCTGGAAACCACCGACGGATTCTTCGATATCAACGATAATGCCATCGGCGTGAAAACGGGCTATACCGAAAAGGCCGGCGCGTGCTTTGCCGGCGCGGTGAACAAAGATGGCGAAGAGCTGTACGCCATCGTGCTGGACTCGTCTTCGGAAAGCCAGCGCTTCTTCGATGCCGATGAGCTGTGCGAATGGGTGTTCGATCACAAGCAAACGTACCAGCTTGCTCATAGTGATCAATCCGCCCAAATGAACGGCGCTTCTGTGCCGCTGGTAGCGCAGGTGGCACATAACGACTGGATCGACCGCACCATCCCGGCCACGTTTGCCGACCCTGCGGCCGCCGTCGAGGTGTTCGACCTTAACGGCAACGTCAGCCAGTCGGTTACGTTCGACAACGTTTCGGGCGACGTACATGCGGGCGACAAGGTGGGTACCGTCACGTTCAAGCAGCGCAACCAGGTTGTTGCCACGCAAGATCTGGTGGCGTGCAAAGACGTGCCTGCGCCAAGCGTGTTCGAATCCATCGGCATCGCGTTCGATCGCTTCATGCGCGGTTTCTCCGGCGCGGAAACGGTTGCCACATCACAGCTGCTCAACACCACGCCGCTTATCGTTGACAAGACTTCTGCCGTTTAACTGCAAACACGAAGAAGGAGATTCACCATGGCGAATGTGTGCCCTGTTTGCAACAACCCTATCGATCCGCAGGACGCGGCTTGCCCGCAGTGCGGCTTCAAGCTGCAAGGCTCTACGCAGCGTTTCGCGCCGCTTACCTTCGGTGAAGACGCGCTTATGTCCGCAGCGAAAACGAAGCCCACGGCGGTGCTGCACGTGGTGCGCGGGCCACAGACGGGCGTGTCGTTCAAGCTGGGGGACAAGCGTCTGACCATAGGACGCAGTCCTCAGTGCGATATTTTCCTGAACGATATGACGGTGTCGCGTATGCACGCCTCCGTGTATCCGTGCGATTCGGGCTACGAGATTTCCGATGAGGCGTCGTTTAACGGCGTGTGGGTGAACAACAACAGCGTCGACACGTACCTGCTTGCCGACGGCGATGTTGTGCAAATCGGTGCATTCTGCCTGGTTTATAAAGAGGAATAATGAGTCATTTTAGGCTTTAGGAGCGAATAGAGCAGGGGAAGACGGGGCGCTTTCCCCGAAAGACGGGAGCACTATGGAACTGTTATCTGGCAACGAAGCAATCGCGCAAGGCGCGTGGGAGGCGGGGTGCCGCATCGGCGTGGCATACCCCGGCACGCCTTCCACCGAAACACTTGAGACGTTTGCGAAGAAAGACGGCGTGTATGCCGAGTGGTGCATTAACGAGAAGGTAGCCGTTGAAGTTGGCGTGGGTGCAAGCGCTGCCGGCGCGCGCGTGCTTGCAACCATGAAGCACGTCGGCGTGAACGTGGCCGCCGACCCGCTGTTCACCACGTCGTATACCGGTGTTGGCGGCGGTTTCGTCGTTTTGGCGGCCGACGACCCGGGCATGTACTCGTCGCAGGACGAGCAGGATTCGCACTATTATGCGCTTGCTGCCCACATTCCCATGATGGACCCGTCGGACTCCGCTGAGGCGCTTGCGTTCACGCGCGATGCGTTCGACTTGTCCGAGCAGTTCGACACCCCGTTCTTCATCCGCTCTTCCGTGCGCGTGTCGCATACGCGCACGCCTGTCGAGTGCGGCCAGCGCGTCGAGCACGACCTGGTGCCTTACGAGACAAACCCGGCGAAGTGGGTCATGATGCCCGCGTTCGCCAAGCCGCGCCGCAAGGTGCAGCTTGCCCGCTTGGAGCAGCTTGAGCAGTGGGTTGAGACGTGCCCGTACAACAAGGTGGAGCACAAGGGTACCTCCATTGGCGTCGTGTGCGCGGGTGCGTGCTATCAGCATGTACTTGAGGCGCTCCCCGAGGCGTCCGTGTTCAAGCTGGGCGTTTCCTACCCGCTGCCCAAAGAGGCGCTGCGAGATTTCGCGTCCGAAGTCGATGCGGTCTACGTGGTGGAAGAGGCTTCCACGTACCTTACCGACGCGGTGCGCGCGCTGGGCATCGACGTGGCGAACTTCCCCTGCGGTCTGCCGCGCGACGGCGAGATGTCGCCGGGCCTGATCCGCGCCGCGTTCGGCGTTGAGGCACCTGCGCACCAGGCTGCGCCCGACAACCTTCCCGGCCGTCCGCCCGCGCTGTGCGCCGGATGCCCGCATCGCTTGGTGTTCAAGGAGCTTTCGCGCATGAAGGCCGTGGTCACGGGCGATATCGGATGCTATACGCTTGGCGCGCTGCCGCCGCTTTCGGCCATGGACACCACCATCGACATGGGCGCTTCCGTTTCCATGTCCCACGGCTTCGAGCTTGCTTGGGCAGGTACGGAGCATCGTCCTATCGTGGCCGTCATCGGCGACTCCACGTTCGCTCATTCGGGCTTGTCGGCGCTTATCAGCACCGTGTACAACAAGGGCGCCGGCACGGTGTGCGTGCTCGACAACCGCACCACGGCCATGACCGGTCGCCAGGGCAACCCGTTCAACGGCGAAACGCTGCAGCACCGCCCGTCGCGCGAGCTTGACATGGAAGGCGTCATCCGCGCCATCGGCGTCGAGGACGTGCGCACCGTCGACCCGAACGACATGAAGGCCGTTCGCCTGGCGTTGCGCGAGGCCACACGTTCCGATGAGCTGTCCGTCATCGTGTTCCGCAGCCCCTGCGTGCTGATCGACCGCATCAAGAAGCCTGTCTACGTGGTTGCCGATACGTGCACCGCGTGCGGCGTGTGCTCCACGCTTGGCTGCCCGGCCATCGCCACGCGCGAGGAAGACGGGCATGCCATCATCGACGCCACGCAGTGCATCGGGTGCGGCCAGTGCGCCCAGTACTGCGCGTTCAAAAGCATCGTTTCCACGGCCAAGGAAGGGGAGTAAGCCATGTCGAGCGCTACCACCGTTTTGTTGTGCGGCGTCGGCGGACAGGGTACCGTCCTTGCCGCTGACCTGCTTGCCCGCACCGCGCTTGCGTCGGGCTACGACGTGAAGGTTTCCGAGATCCACGGCATGTCGCAGCGCGGCGGCGCCGTTACCACCGTCGTGCGTTTCGGCACCGAGCCTGTTGCCACCATGGTGGCCGATGCAGGCTGCGCCGATTGCGTCGTGTCGTTCGAGACCATCGAGGCTCTGCGTAACCTGCCGTTTGTGCGCGAGGGCGGCTATCTGCTGGTTGCTGACGAGGCTATCAAGCCGCTACCGGTGCTTACCGGCAAAGCTTCCATGCCTGCCAACGCGCGCGAGAAGCTTGAAGCTGCGGGCGCCACGCTTATCCCTGCGGGCCCCATTGCGGCCGAGGTGGCCACGGCGAAATCCGTGAACGTCGTGCTGCTTGGCGCGCTTGCCACGCGCCTGGACTTCTCCGAGGAAGTGTGGGAGCAGGTCATCTCGCAGCGCGTTCCGCAGAAAACCATCGAGGCGAACATGCGCGCATTCCGTGCGGGCTACGAGTTCGCGAAGAAGGAGGCGTAAGTCCCCATGAGCGTCGAGCAGATCAGCGTGTTCGTTGAGAGCAAGCCGGGCCATTTGGCACGCGTCATCGATGGCTTCACGCAGGCGAACGTCAGCGTGCGCGGATACAGCGCTTCCGATACCGGCGATTACGGCATCGTGCGCTTCGTGGTGGACGACCCCGACAAGGCGCTTGAGGTGCTGCGCGATATGAACTGCGCTGCCACGAAAACGCCGGTGCTGTGCCTGCGCCTCGAGGACAAGCCCGGCGAGCTGGCGCGCGTCATGGGCGTGCTGTCCGCGTGCAACATCAACGTCAAATACAGCTATTCGCTCATCTCCACGTATATTTGCCTGTACGTGAAAGACCTTGAGCGCGCCGAGCAGTTGCTTGCCGAGCAGCCGGTCGAGCTGCTTGCTCAAGAGGATTTGAAGAACATGAGCGCTGACGTCGCCTAACGCGCGGCAGGAAAGAGTTTTGACGATGATCGATATTTCGAAAAAGGGTGCGGCCCTTGCCGCTGCCGCTGCGGGCAAGTTCGATGAGCTGCCTATCCACAACCCGGATGTTGAGTGCTGCTCCCGCGAGCGCATCCGCGCTATTCAGCTGGAGAAGCTCATCGCCCAGGTTGCATGGACCTACGAGCGCGTCGAGTGGTATCGCAACCAGATGGACGAGATGGGCGTGAAGCCCAGCGACATCAAAACGCTCGAGGATGTTCGCAAGCTGCCGTTTACGGACAAAAGCGCCCTGCGCAAGACGTTCCCGTACGGAATGTTCGCCGTTCCGCTTGAAGAGGTTGTCGAGCTGCACGCCTCTTCGGGCACCACGGGCAAGCCGATCGTCGTTGGCTACAACCGTCACGATATGGATGTGTGGAACGACTGCATCATGCGCCTGGTGCAGATGGCTGGCGTCGTGCCTACCGATCGTGTGCAGATGGCATTCGGCTATGGCATGTTCACCGGCGGTTTCGGCCTGCACTACGGCCTGCAGCGCCTTGGCTGCATGATGATTCCCGCTGGTTCGGGCAACACCGAGCGTCAGATTCAGATGATTCAGGATTACGGCTCAACCGTGCTGGTGGCTACGCCGTCTTACGCGCTGCACGTGTGCGAAGTGGGCGAGCAGATGGGCTTCGATTGGGAGAAGTCCACGCTGCGCGTCGGCCTGTTCGGCGGCGAACCGTGTCCGCAGGCCCTGAAGGCTGAGATTGAATCCCGCATGCATATCGTGTGCACCGACAATTACGGCCTTACAGAAGTTATGGGCCCGGGCGTGTCGGGCGAGTGCCTGGCATCTCGCGGCATGCAGCATATTGCCGAGGACCACTTCCTGTGGGAGGTTGTCGATCCGAACACGGGCGAACCGGTGCCCGAGGGAGAAATGGGCGAGCTGGTGCTCACGCCGCTTGACAAGCAAGCTATCCCCGTGCTGCGCTATCGCACGCACGACCTCACGCGCGTCATCACGGAGCCGTGTGCGTGCGGCCGCACGTCGGCGCGCATGCAGAAGGTTCGTTCTCGCTGCGACGACATGCTCATCATCCGCGGTACGAACGTCTTCCCCAGCCAGGTTGAGGACGTGCTTTCCGGTATCGAGGGCGTTACGCCGCATTACCGCATCGTTGTGGATAACGAGACCGGCCTTGACCGTATGGTCGTGCATGTGGAGCTGAAGCCCGAGGCGTTCAGCGATTCGTTTGAGGAGATGGATGCGTTCCGCAAGCGCATCGAGAAGGAGCTCAAGAACGTTATGCTGGTTGCTTCGAAGGTGAAGCTTGTCGAGCCCGGTGGCATCGAGCGTTCCATCGGCAAAACGAAGCATGTAGAGGACCTGCGTAAGTAATGGCTTGTCCTTCCGAAATAGTCTGCAAGGTACCTGCGAACCGTCCCGTTGTGGGGCGGTTCGCTCCGTCTCCTACCGGCCGCATGCATGCCGGCAACATTTTTGCGGCGCTGATGGCGTGGCTGGTGGCGAAGTCCCAAGGCGGCAGCATCGTGCTGCGCATTGAAGACCTGGATAGGGAGCGTTCGAAGGCGTGCTATATCGATGCCGTGCAGCGTGATTTCGAAGCCTTGGGCCTTACCTGGGACAAGGGCCCGTATTTTCAGCATGATAGGGACGAGGCGTATCGAGAGGCGTTTCGTCTACTTCAGAATAAAGGGTTGGTATACCCGTGCTTTTGCTCGCGGGCGGATTTGCACGCAGCATCGGCGCCACATCGCGGTGAGAAGTTTGTTTATCCCGGAACATGCAAGAATCTAACGGACGAACAACGCAAAGAACGCGCTTTGACGCGAAAGCCGGCGCAACGGTTGATCGTTCCGGATGCCGTGTATGCATTTGCCGATTTGGTGCAGGGGGGCTATCGGCAGAATCTTGCTACCGAGTGTGGTGACTTTCTTGTTCAGCGCTCCGACCAGGCATTTGCCTATCAGCTTGCCGTGGTGGTCGATGACGCGGCTCAAGGCGTGACTTCCGTTGTTCGGGGCGTTGACTTGCTGTGTTCAACGCCGCAACAGTTGTATCTTCAGGACGTGCTTGGCCTTGAACACCCCGAGTATGCCCATATCCCTCTGGTTGTTGCCGAGATGAATCGTCGCTTGTCCAAGCGCGATCACGATGCCGCTATCGATGAGCTGCTTGCTCGCTTTGGTTCGCCCGAAGCCGTCATCGGGTACATTGCAGGTATTACCGGCATTGCGGCAACGTGTGAACCCGCAACACCGGAACAGCTGCTTAATGGTTTCTCTCTGGCATCGTTGTCTCACTTGTTCGCTGACAACGTTCAGATTGCTTGGCGTTAGACCTTGGTCCTGCCTTCGCTAGAAGAGCAGCGACAGCACGGTTAGCAGAATCACCAACGCAAGCACGTAGGTTGAAACGCGCACGTTGCTTGATTTGAACTTTGCTTTGGGGTCTTTCGTGGTGCCCAGTTTCGCGAACAAACGCACCGTCAGAACCAAGAACGCAATCATGGCCACATCGCAACCGATCGAGAAGATTTGCGACATCGGCGGTACGTTCAGTGATCGGCCAATCTCGAAGAACAGCAAGCATACGTCAGCTGCGAAAAATGCAAACGTTACAGTTGCTGCTAGTTTACCCAGCAGTCGAGCAGTGTGCTCTTGCTGCTGCTTCTCGAAGTTCTTCGAATCGTCGAACTTGAAAACCAACGATAGGTAGTTGCCGCGAAGCAATTGCATGCCAATGATGGCCGAAGCGCAACCAAGCACCACCGCTACAAATATACGAAGTGGTTCAATCATGACGTCCCCTTACCTTGATTCCCTTAACGGTATCCCCTGGTGCCTCTATAGCATAATCGCTGCATTGCTGGCGAAAATCGCTGCAGTATACCATGCGCCCAGTGCGATGTTCGCGCAGCAAACTTGCGACATGGCAGCTTGCCTGCTTTGCGGTGCAAGCGGATTAGCCAGCAGCGCTTTCAGCATAGGATATGCGGACAGAATCATGAAGGGAAGGGCAATAACCCCTTTGGTGAAATAGAATGCAACAAGTACCACGATGGCAATTATCCAGGTATATAGCACTGCGTGGTATGCCCTGCGTGCTTTTTCGCGCCCGAGCACTACCGATAAGGTGTGACGGTTTGCGTCGATATCCTTTTCGATATCGCAAGTGTTGTTCGTGAACATAATGAGGCCCACGCCCAAGATTTCCGGAAGTGCCCAAAGAAGTGCCACGGGAGTAAGGCTGCCGGAAAGCACGTAGTAGCACGCCAGCGGGATAAGCCCACCCATCACCACGCCGCTTACAATCTCGCCGATAGGCAGATAAGAGATGGGTGTTTTGCCGGCGGAGTACAACACCACGAATACAGCGCCGATGATGCCAATAATGAGCGGAATAATACCTGCTTGCCAAATGACGTAGATACCCAGGGCAAAAGCAGTGATCAACAGCCCAACGGCAAGCGCAAGTGCAGATCGTGGGTTCACGTTGTTGTAAAGTAGTACGGCGTCTGATGGGTCGACATCGTCATCGATAGAGTCAGCGCCCTTCACGTAGTCGTAATAGTCGTTAAACGTATTGACGGACGATTGCATAAGGATGCAGATGGCAAGCAAAACGCAGGACATGCTTAGCGATACGGTACTTCCCGTTGCGGCTGCGCAGGCAACGGCAACAGACGTAGGGAGAATAGCTGCTGGCCAGGTGTGTGGTGCAGCTAGATTGCATGCCATGGTAAGCGTGAAACGTCCGAATGATTGCTTGTCTTGATTGTTGGCGTTGGTCATGTATGGTTATCGCTTTCTTATGTCTGTTTGCCAGAGCGAGCTGCCGGCATTCTTGATACGTTCGATTGTTTGGGCTCTCAGCGTTCTGCCGAGTCCTTTGAGTGTGCTTGCAAGAAACCGCTTCGTGTCTACGTCGAGTTTTGACCCGGCTCCCATGACGGTTGCCATATTCGAGGCTAGATTTGTTTGAAATTCCGCCCAGCTGGTTGCATTTGTTTGCGTTATCAAATCGTAGATGGTTTGAATGAACCGTTCACGCTCAGCAGGCGTTTTGCTTCGTAGCCATGTGTCCAGCGCGTTGTCGAAGAACTGCGCCGATACATTGAGGTCTTGCTGGTAGACGAAATCATCACCTTCGACTTGCCACGTGAAGGGGCAGTGCTGAAAGAGAGCGAACGCCGATGCCTGCACCACTTGATAATCGTCACGACGTTCCAAAATCATACCGAATGCGGATGATTCGGGAACCATCTTATGCAGCTTTTGTTCATAAGAAGCGCTCGAGCGGCGAGGGGAGGGGTCTTCCAAAAACGAGGGCCCATCGTGATCGTACACGGCAATGATTTTCTGGTACGTAGCTCCATCAGTGCACAATGCCGCATACTGGGCTAAATTGCCCCCTTTGGAGTGTCCGCCTAGTATCAACGGACAATCGGTCGCAGACGATACGCCGGAGAGGTACGCCACCGCCGATCGTTGAGACGGTATGACGGCTTTGTATGAAAGATTGAAGTCTTCCTTCCAGCCGGTAAGCGTTCCATCGGTGCCACGGAACGCAACGTAAGCTACTTCGCTATGCTTTCCATAAAAGAAGAACGTTGAAGCGGAAAACTGCTTGTCTACAGCATCGGCCATTTCGTTGGCGAAAAAAGCAATGGTGACGTCGCGATAGCGACGGCTTGCGCGAAGCGCTGCGATAAACTGCGTGGTCTCATCAGCGTCTTTGAGCCAGCTTCCGCTTGTCAATTGCGTGTGATCGCAAAGTGCAAGGATGTCTGCAATCAAGACGCGTTGTTCGGTATGTGCATCAAGCGTAACGTTGGCGCCTGCAAACTGCTCAAGTGGGGAAGCGGTATCGAAGTTGAAATAGCACAAGGAAGAGAACACCAGCGAATCAACGGGGTTAAACGGCGATTCGGCGAATGTTCTTTGTTCGCGTTCGATATACGTTACGATTGAGTCCATACATTCCATTCTAAACGTTTTAGCTGGTTAGGGAGAGCATCATGAAAGTCTGCACGCCGATAACCATTCGTTATGCGGAAACCGACAAAATGGGCGTGGTATACCACGCTAACTACCTGCTGTATTTCGAGGACGCTCGCACGCACTTTCTTGAGGCGAACGGGTTTCCGTACAAAAAAATCGAAGATGCTGGGTACATGTCTCCTGTTGTAAGCTTTACCGTCAACTATGGCCAGCCTCTTCGTTATGGTGATGTTGCTATCGTGCGTACGTGGGTTTCGGAATCAAAGGGTACGAAAACCACGTATTCATATGAGGTATTCAAGGAAGGCGATGACTTGGAAACGGCTCGTCCTTGCTGCACCGGTTCGAGCGTACATTGTCTTGTGTCCTCGGACACGTTCAAGCCGGTAAGCATCAAACGCGAAATGCCCGAGCTGTTTGCGATCTATGAAAAAGTTTGCGAATCGTAACCTCTTTGCATAACGCTTAACTATGCGCTTTGGCATAACGCCTCGGGTCTGCAGGCATTTGCTCGAGAAGACCTGTTGCAAGTTAACGTTCGTTGACTAACTCTTGAGGATCATAACGTTGAGCATGCCTTCTGTCGTTTACGGCTTCCTGTGTTTCTTGGAAAGGTTTGCGGGCTGATAAGATTGATGCAATAGCCGCAGGGTTGATGCAATAGCCGCGCATTACGTCTTTTTAGTAACGCCATGAGCTCTTAGAATCATGATATCGCGATCTGTCTGCTAGAGAAGCAGCTGAGCGAACGCTGATTTTGCTTGCTGGTCAACTTCCCATTTCTTGTCTTGCAACGAAAGCGAGATGGTAATGGGGTCGTGCTGCTTGGGTTGAGTGTTTTGTAGGTAATCCAGCGAGTTCTCCGCTATGGTTTGAGAGAGCTCGTCGTCGGTGAGGTTCGTTCCCGTCCCGTTTGCTGAACTGGCTTCAGCGTTGCTCTTGAGGGTGCTTGTTGCATCCGACAAGTTTTTGCACGTGATAGTTACGGATGCTTGAGCGGTATCTTTATTGACTTCAATCGAGTTGATTTGATAATCGAACCCATCAAGTAGGGAGGTGCAGAATGCTTTTGCATCAATATTTACGTTTTGCAACGCCTGTTGCGTGTCTTCGGAAACGAGAGAGCTTATAAATTGATCGTCATGGCTTTTGATGGTTTCAAGCTCGGTAGTAAGGGTTTCGGTGATGCGCTCTTCGTCAGACGGCCCGCATCCGTTGAGTGCGATGATGGCGCAAGAGAGCAAAGCCAGCAGGCTAACGAAGATTAGAAGGCTCTTTGTCTGCAATGGGTGCATCTTGCTTGAATTCATATGAGCCTTCCTGGATGTTAAGTACATGGTGCAGAATCGATAGGGGTATGAGCAACTAATAAACGAACCTCTGTTCGGTATTATACTGAATATTACAAAAGGTTGCAATAGATCGAATCTAGTTAGGGAGAGAGATATGGCTACGGACAATCATGAAGAAATACGTGCTTGGGGCTGGCTTTTGTCCGAGTTGAAATCCATCGCTCAGCGCGAAGGCGTTGAAGTGACGCTTGACGATGAAGATCTGTATATCACAGCTCCACGGGCTGGGTATCCGTTGATTATGCGCAAGTTGTTAAGCGCGGCGGCCATTAAGCCGGAAGACGATGCAGTCATTCGCGCAATTGCCGATAATACCGAGCCTGGAGAAGATTACGGCACTACGTATCAAAGGCTAACCTTGGAAGACCAAGGTGCGTTGATGCTTGAATCTATGCGCTTTGACTCGAATATGATTTCAGTCGAGGATGCTGCTGCTCGGCTTTCTGCTTCCGAACAACGCGTACTGTCGTTACTGAAGGATGGAAAGATTCAAGGGCTGAAAATACACGGCGTGCAGTACATCTTCGATTCATCAATTCAAAAAATCCAGTAAACAGTTAGGGTGTTCCTAGAAGTAAGAGTGTCCAGTATGCGCATTGTCGACCCCAAGGGGCCTTGGCGTAATCATTGCACTACGAGTTTATTTAAAAATGTCTTGCGTGTGAGAATGTTCGGAACGCGGTTAGGTGATTAAAGAAGCAAATGACGATTAGTGACTATACAAATAGGTAATCCATTCACCTATTTTCGGTTAGTTTAACATAACATATATTATCGATAAATCGTTAGCATTCTTCTCGCAGGTTCGCAGGTTCGCAGGCTCGAGCTATGTTACAGAGCATCCGAGTTGAAAGGTTGCCTAAACGAGATAAGGAGCTTGCTATGTGCAACAGGTTCGGTTGTCCTGTTGCACATAGCAAGGTGCATACGTAGCTGCGCTTATCCCCAAGCTGATGTGCCAGCTGATGTTGCTGCTCCTAAGCTTCCGGCTGCTTCTCCATACTGCCCGCTTTGGAGCATTTCGAGTACTATCGGGTACATAAGATACATTGAGATGCCATTTAGGACGAAGGCAACAGCGCATATGATGAGCGCTGTTTTTGCAGACTTCTTCAATTTTAGTGCTGCTTGAGCGATTGAAGGTTCCTTATTCGCAAGTTCATTAAGCTTACGATACGCCAAACCTGCGCATATAAGGCCGATGGTTCCTAGAAGCATCCCGCCAATGAGCAAAGACAAAGGTCCTGCAATGTATGCGAACGTGATTTTGCTCTGCGCTGATCGCAATGCCTTCGTGTCTTGCACATTCGGCTGAAACGTTCGGTTTGCCTCTTGCGAATTGTGCTGAGTTGAATTGATTAGCCGAGAAGCCCCGTTGCTGCCAATGTCCTTGGCTGTACTCTGCTGAGGTTGGCTCTTCAACTCCTCATTGCTTTGCGTATTGTTTTGCAATGCATGAACAGGGTTACTGAGGGGACCATCTTGTTCGCTGCCGTTTACGCTGTTTTTGTCCGTTTCGTTATCTGCCATAGATTACTTCTATTCGCTAATTCCGCTGCTGCCAAAACCGCCCTCGCCCCGTTCGGTGCTTGAGAGCGCATCTACGGGCGTGAATGACATATGCGGTACCGGCATGACAACAAGCTGTGCAATTCGGTCTCCACCATGAATCGTAAACGGTTCATGTGGATCGGTGTTTTGCAAAATGACTTTGAGCTCACCACGGTAATTACTGTCAATGAGGCCAGGAGCATTTACTACCGTTATGCCGTTCTTGATAGCCAAACCGCTTCTAGGCAATACGAAGCCTGCATATCCTTCCGGGAGAGCGATTGCAAGCCCCGTGGGCACTAATGCTCGCTCAAATGGTTGTAATGTTAGAGATTCGGAAGCGCGTAAATCCATGCCGGCATCTCCGCTGTATGCATAGGATGGAATCTTAGCGGCTTCGTTAAGGGTTTTGATTTCAATTTGGACTTCGGTCATAAGCGTTATTTCAATCCTTCGAGTGCTGCCGCAAATTCTTCGACATTTTGGAAGTCTTTATAGACGCTGGCGAAACGTACATATGCGACGTCGTCGAGCTTTGCAAGCCTGACAAGCGCCATATCGCCGAGCTCTTTTGAGCCGATTTCGTTTTTAGAGGCATTACGAAGTTCTGCTTCTATACTGTCGATAAGTGCACCCAGCTGCTCAGGTGCTATAGGGCGTTTTGCACATGCAATAAGCAATCCTCGCATGAGTTTTTGGCGATCGTATGCTTCCGAAGATCCGTCGGACTTGATGATGATCAGCGGGCTATCACCGAGACGTTCGTAGGTGGTAAATCGTCTACCGCATGCGAGGCATTCGCGCCTGCGGCGGATGGTGCTCCCGTCGTCCGACGGACGTGAGTCAACTACTCTTGATTCAAGATTTCCGCATGCTGGGCATTTCATGCTGTGCACTCCTTAGGCTCGATAGCACGTAGCCTAACATACTAGATATGGGCTTTGACACCCTTGATAACGAGAGTGCACCAAATCGTAATACTAAATATATGGCGCTACCTGCGATTGATATTTGTAAACGCTAGAACAGAATTACGGCAAGTGCGATTGCAGTTCCGATTGCGGCAATAGCTGCCGTTTCGCGTCGGGTTGCACATTGAGGAGCAATGCCTTTTGCAGTTCCCGATGAAATTGAAAAAGACTCATCGAGATAGTTTGCAATCAAATGAATGCTCCGCACTGATGCATTGGCGAATCTACGAAGTGAATTGGCTGCATGGCGGGGCTGCTGTGGTACATCAAAGGGTTTTTGCTTGGGAAACGCAATGATGCGCGCGTGACGAATTTCGGCCTGAGGCTTAAGAGCTGCCGACCCAGCAACTGGGAAAAGACTTTCGCGATGTTGCATTTTCTTTCTCCTTTGCCCTTGCGTAGAACCTTTGTTCGCATATATAATAAGGCGAACAAAGGTTCATGTCAATAATTACTTGAAACATTTGTTCGTGTTGACTATAGGAGAAAGGAAGGCGCATGTCCGATAAAATTACGAAGCGCCAGCAAGCTGTTCTTGATGTGATTGAACAGTGCATTCGCGAAAAGGGCTACGGCCCCACTGTGCGCGAGGTGTGTCAAGCGCTTGGCTTGTCCTCCCCTTCTACCGTGCATGTGCATTTGAAGGCGCTTGAGGAAAAGGGGCTCATTAAGCGTGATCCTTTGAAATCACGTTCCATTGCGCTTACTTACCCGCTTGATCACACTGAAGAAGCAACAAGTATTCCGCAGGCTGAATATGACAACCTTGTTACCATTCCCCTTGTTGGCAACGTGGCTGCTGGTACGCCGATACTCGCTGAACAGAACATCACCGATAACATTACGCTCCCCACTGAGATTGTTGGTGATGCGCCTTCGTTCATGCTGTCGGTTCGCGGCGAAAGTATGATTGAAGCCGGCATTAACGATGGCGACTACGTTGTCGTAAAAGAGCAGCCCGTTGCGAGCAACGGCGATATCGTCGTTGCTATCATCGATGACGGGGCTACGGTTAAGCGTTTCTTTAAAGAGCAGGATTATATTCGTCTTCAGCCGGAAAATTCTTCTATGGAGCCCATCATTACCACTGATTGCTCTATTGCCGGTAAGGTGGTTGCGGTATTTCGCAGGCTGTAGGTTATAACCAGCTGCGGGGTAGAACCGGATGCAGGTTGTAGCCAGCTGCTGATTGCGTGTTTGACTGCTAACCGATGATGTCGGGCTGATGACTGGCAAACTGCGGGTGAAACAGCTGACAACGCTTCAGCTACCGTGAAGACTTACAGGTTTTTGACGTAATCGTCCTGCGAATGTTGTTCGATAACTTCGGTGGACGCGTTCGTTTTTTGATTGAACAATGTAGCTGTTCTGCAATTCGGCAGCTTCGCAACTCCCCTGTTGTTATCTCAGGTTGAATTGCAAAGCTGCCGTTGTTCTCTTGATGGTTTGCTAGTTTCGCTCTACGACGTAGGGGGCAAAGTCGTTCGCGAAGGCCGGTGGTGCAAGAATAGTCAGATGAGTTCCTGTTTCGGTATGGTTTTCGGTAAGCACCCTGCATCGTTCGTGGGCTATCGATACTAGGTTTCCCTTGTTGTAAGGAATCAGCACTTCTAGATGGGAATCATGGGCTGATGCGATGTGGGCGATTCTTTCAATAAGCTCATCAATTCCGAAGCCGTCTGCGGCCGAAACCAGCATCGCGTCGTATCGGTGCTTTAATGCTTCGCGCTGTTCTTCTGAAAGCAGGTCGCATTTGTTGAAAACCAGCAGCTTGGACAGGGATTGAGCGCCGATTTGGTCGAGCACTTCTTCTACCGCTGATATCTGTCCCTCGAATTCCTCGGATGAAGCATCCACAACATGCAGGATAAGGTCCGAACCGGTAATCTCATCAAGCGTTGATTTAAACGCTTCTACCAGCGTGGTGGGCAACTTCTGGATGAATCCAACGGTGTCGGTGAGCGTTATTTCTCGACCTTCGGGCAGTTCGTATTTCCTTGTTGTAGAGTCTAGCGTGGCGAACAGCTTGTCGTACGCTAGGACGTCTGCGTTTGTTAGACGATTCAGCAAGCTGGATTTGCCGGCGTTCGTATAGCCGGCTAGCGATACCTTGAACATGCCGCTTTCGTAGCGAGATTCTCGCTGAACTGCTCGGACTGCTGCTAGGTGTTCGAGCTCGCGCTTGATTGAGGTGATGCGTTTTCTGACCAAGCGGCGGTCAACTTCAAGCTGGCTTTCGCCTTCGCCAAATCGCGAGCCCACGCCGCCACCCATGCGGTTTGAGGCCAGGTGGGCCCACATGCCACGCAATCGCGGAAGCAGGTATTGATTCTGTGCGAGCCGAACTTGCAGCCTGCCTTCCTTGCTTGTTGCATGCAATGCGAAGATGTCAAGGATTAGAGCGGTTCTGTCGATCACTTTAAGGTCGCGATCAACGGATTTCTCGAGATTCGATTGCTGCGATGGAGTAAGCTCGTCGTCGAAGATGATAAGGTCGGCGCCGTTGGCGCGGCACAAGCTTGCTATTTCCTCCACCTTTCCGCTTCCTACGAACGTGCGTGGATTTGGGGCATCAAGCTTTTGCGTGGTAACTGCTACGGTGTCTGCGCCTGCGGTGTCGGCCAGGCGTTCGAGTTCGGCTAACGAAGAACTCAGCGGCCATTGTTGTCCTGGGCGCTCAACGCCTACCAGCACGGCTTTCTCTCGCTTCTGTTCGGCTACGCATCGCGCTCCTTTGACAAGCACGGATTCATATTCCGACATTCGAATACCTTCCTGCATATAGTTAAGCCTGAGCGCTATATGGAGATGGCTGTAACGTGCTCGCATGTAGCTTTTGGGCTTGAAAAACGAATGAACGCAAGCGCTGCTTGCGTTCATCGATACTACCACATTCGTATTGCTTGGCTGGGGTTTACACTTCCACCGTGCCCTGGAAAGACTCGACTGCAGGGCCCGTCATCATAACGTGGTCGTTCTCGTCCCACAGGATATGGAGCGTGCCGCCTCGAAGCACGATGTCATTTTCCCTGCCCGAGCGGCCGGTCAGCGCTGCAGCTACATTCGTGGCGCAAGCGCCGGTTCCGCATGCAAGCGTTTCGCCGCAGCCGCGCTCGAAGACGCGCATATCAATGGCGCAAGAACGAACATGAGCAAACTCCACGTTCGTCTTCTCGGGGAAAGCCTCGTGCGATTCGTAGTATGCGCCAATCTTGTTCAGATCAAGCGTTGCAAGCGACTTGTCGTTTGCGTTCGTGAACAGCTCGTCGCTCAGTTGCGCGAAATCATCGATGAAGCAGATAGCATGCGGGTTGCCCATGGAGACGCAGGTGAAAGCGAACGTACCCCATGGAGAGGTAATGGCAACGTCTTTCGCAAACGCCGCACCATCGGCGCTGGTAGCATTCGCCGGAACGTTAACGGGAACATCGCTGGGCTCAAGAATGGGATGGCCCATATCGACCGTGGCGCGCGTCATCTTGTCGTGATCGTCAACTTCGAAGCTGATGGGTTTCGGGCCGGCAAGCGTGTCGGCAATAAACTGGCCATCGCTTGCTTGAACGTATCCGCGATCAACGAGGTATTTTGCGAAGCACCGCACGCCATTGCCGCACATCTGGGCCAACGTGCCATCGGAATTGATGTAATGCATGTAAGCTGCGCATTCGCTGCGCTCTGACGGGCGAACCAGGATGACGCCATCGGCGCCAATGCCGAAATGACGATCGCACAGCAGTGCAACCTGTTCTTTCGTCAGGTTGATGTCACGTGAAAAATCATCCATAAAGACAAAGTCGTTGCCAAGCCCGTGAAGCTTTACAAAATCAAGTTCCATATAGTTTTCTGCACGCTCCTTGTTCGTGTACTAATCAGAATTAAGTTTATCAAGCACGGTGAACGCTTCTGCTGCGAGCGCGTCGGTATCCCCCGAATCTGCGCAAAGCCAGTGAATGCGCTTATCTTTGCGAAACCATGTTCTCTGGCGTTTTGCATATCGGCACGTTGCCGTTTTGATGGCTTCTATCGCTTCTTCGAGACTGCATGCGCCATCGAGCGCGCTGACGATTTCTTTGTAGCCAATTGCCGACGGTGCGGTAACGCCTTCGCGGAAACCATCTTTCAGCAGGCCTTTTACTTCTTCGACTAAACCCTGGTCAACCATGTGGTCAACGCGAGCTCGAATGCGCGTGCGCAAAATGTCCGGCTCAACGGCAAGTCCGATGAATACCGCCGGAACGTATTGCTCGATATGCGCAAGGCGCTCCTTTTGCTGGGCATAGGAGGTACCGTCTGCAAGCAGCTCGAAAGCTCGTACGACGCGCTTTACGTCGGCTGGTGGGATAACGCTTGCGCTTTGCGGGTCGATTTTCTGCAGTTCGCGCCACAACGCTTTGGTGCCATGCACGTTCGCGAAGGTGTTCCACTTGTCGCGAATAGCGTTGCCGATTTGCTCTCCCTCGGGAAATTCATAAGCATCGATTGCCGCTCGAACGTAGAATCCGGTCCCGCCAGCTAACACGCTTCGCTTTCCGCGTTTGTCGATAGCGCGAAAACAGGTGCGCGCATATGCCTGAAACAGCGCGGCCGAATACGGTTGACCGGGATCTACCAGGTCAAATCCGTGGTGCGGGACAATGCGCTCAGATGCGGGAAGCTTGCCCGTTCCAATATCCATGCCTTTATACACTTGCATGGAATCCGCGCTTATCACTTCCCCGTTAAGACGCGCTGCCAGTTGCTGTGCCACATCGGTTTTGCCCGATGCTGTTGGCCCGACCACGCATATGACGGGGCGTTTGAGCGTGAATGTTCCTGTTGTTTGCTGGGTGCTAGCCATTATCAACGATGGTTCCAGACAGGTACCAGGTTTTGGCTTCGTCAACCTTCACGTTTACGATGGAGCCTGCCAATGCATCTGCGGAAACGCCTTCGGGCAGCGGTGCGTGCACCGTTTGATTTTTCGGGCTTTTGCCGGCGATCAGCAGATTGTCGCGCTTCGATGTGCCTTCCACCAAAACGGGAACGGTGCGGCCCAGGTCAAGCTGGTTCTTTTCGTAAGCATGTTTCTGCACGATGTCGACAAGACGATCGAAGCGCTGCTGGATGACCTCGTGCGGCGTGTTGTCGACCATCTTTGCGGCGGGCGTGCCTTCGCGCTTTGAATAGATGAACGTGAAAACCTGATGATAGCCAACGGTGTCGACAAGGCGCGCCGTATCCTCGAAATCTTGCTCGGTTTCACCTGGGAAGCCGACGATGATGTCGGTTGACAGGGCGATATCAGGGCAGGCGTCGCGTAGCTTGTCGATGAGCTGCAGGTAATGAGCGGACGTATAGCGCCTGTTCATGGCTTTCAGCACGGCATCAGAGCCCGATTGTGCGGGAAGATGCAGAGCCGGCATAAGCGAGCGCAACTTGCCGAATTTAGCGATTACCTCGTCGGACAGATCCTTTGGATGGCTGGTTGCAAAACGCAGACGTTCGATGCCCGTTTGATCGAGCGCATCGAGGATTTGCGCAAAACGCGGGCTGCCGTACAAGTCGCGGCCGTAGGAGTTCACGTTTTGCCCCAGCAGCGTGATTTCCTTCACGCCTGCTGCGACATAACGTTCTGCTTCGGCAACGATATCCTTGATGGGACGCGATTTTTCACGGCCGCGTACATAGGGAACGATGCAGTATGTGCAGAAGTTGTTGCAGCCGATGGTGATGGGCAGCCATGCTGCCCAGGAATGCTCGCGTGCCGTGGGCAATTCGGTTGGGAACGACGTGGAAGCGTCAAGCACCTCAACCTGGTGGCCGCCTTCTTCGATAACGCCCTGAAGCAAGCGCGGAAGCGATGCGAGGTTATGCGTGCCGAACACGACATCTAGATGCGGCAGCTTTTTCGTAAGCTCTTCCCCATCACGCTGGCCAATGCAGCCCCCAACGGCGATGATGCGCTTCTTTAGAGGGGAATCATCGCGCAGCGGCACGTTTTTGAGCGAGGCAACCTGGCCATACAGTCGCGTGTCTGCAGCTTCGCGCACGCAGCACGTCATGTATACGAGGATATCGGCTTCTTCAACGGTTTCAACCATCAAGCCGCCGAGGCCTTCGAGCATGCCGCTGATGCGTTCGGAGTCGTGCTTGTTCATCTGGCATCCGAACGTGCGAACGCAGAAAGTCATGTTCATGAATGGGGTTTGCATACAGAGGTGTTCCTTGTTGTAGTTGTAAAAATGTTGAGACGATTGCTAGTCTTTAGCTGGCGTGGGCACAGCGGTTCCGTGCAGCTGACGCGATTCAACTGCGAAACGGATGGCGGTACGATATTCGCCATCGATAACGATGTCCGCGAATGAGGGAATGCAGGCAATCTCGATGCCGACAGGTGATAAAAAGCCGCGAGAAATGGCGATGGCTTTGACAGCTTGGTTCACAGCACCTGCGCCGACAGCTTGGATTTCCACCGGAATGCCGTCTTTTATCATGCCGGCAATAGCCCCGGCTACCGATGCGGGCGAGGACTTCGAAGAAACTTTCAAGCACCCGGATTGAGGTGCGTCATGTGCCGTGTCCATGCATTTTCCTTTTCGTGTTTCGTTCAGTGTGCGTTTATGCAATCGAGTGAAATGCAGGGTAAATTGTACCCATTCGGTCACCCGTCCGCAACATGATGTGGAGGCGCTGTGCTAGCGCAGCTTTATCAAGGGGATGCTGATGTGCAACGCGTCTTTCGCCACCCGGATGGTTGGCTCTACGTCGTCTTGCAGATAGTAGTCGCGCGCAAGGTTTCTAAACGCGGCTTGGATGTCGTTCGTGAATACGGCGGCGTCGTTTTGCGCAATCTTCAATCCGCGTGCGTCTTTTGCTTCGTGCTTGTTTGAAACCTTGATTGACGGCTGCTCATCCGAGTTTTGCTGCGCCGATAATGCCGACGAAATGCGCGCGAGCAAGGGCGCCAGCGGGGCGATTTGCCCATCCATGATTCTGCGGGCCGATCGCTCCGACATTTCAAGTCCTAGCTTTGCGGCAACTTTAGCGAACTGCGTCGGATTGGTGGTAGCTGCAAGTCTTTGGCATATGGGAAGGTCGTCGACGCCACCTGCTTGGTTTCGTGTCTCTGCGGTTATCGACGAAAGCCCTAAGGCGTACAGCGAGGCTGCGATATCGGTTGCCGATCCCAGGTACACTTGGCACGTTGCGCGCGATTCGATTGAAAACTCGCAGGCAGTGCGCATGATGTTCTTAGGTCCCCGAACGGATACCGATCCTGATTCGCCGAGGTCGAATGTGGGAAACGTTGACTGGTCGGTTTTCTCTGAAAGCTTATCCAAGTTCGTTTGGATAACGAAGGCGGAACCGCCCTCTTCTTGGGAGGCGACGATTTCGGCGGATTCGGCATTGACGGCAATGGAATACAGCGCCATGCCTCGCCCATGTATGCCCCATTTGTCCATGTGCATCGAGTCGAGTTTCGACGTGACGCGCGGTTCGAACACAAGTTTCCTCATATGAGCCGGCACACCATCGCCGTTGTCGATCATGACGATGCGGCGGTTGTTGCCGTCTCTGGTACAAGCGACGAAGACAGCAGAGGCGTGTGCGTCGCGAGCGTTGCGCAGCATCTCGATGACGATATCCTCGCTGCAGCGGATGTCTTGCGCTGCTTGGCGCCTTTCCGCTTCCGAAGACCTCAAACGAACGAAGCCACCTCCGAGGTCTGCTTCGACTCGGAGGTGGCTTTCGCCGCAGACGTCTTCTATAAACGAGGCAAGCGTGCCGTCGCTCATATCATTCGCCTTTCTTGCTACTTTGCGATGCCGATTGCGCGACTTTCGCGGATGACAACAACCTTTACTTGACCGGGGTACTGCATCTCGTCTTCGATGCGTTTCGCGATGTCGTGCGCAAGCACGGTGGTTTGAGCTTCGTCGACAACGTCCGGCTCGACCATGACGCGGACTTCGCGGCCGGCTTGGATGGCGTACGTACGCTCGACGCCCTTGTAGGAGTTGGCAATTTCCTCAAGTTTCTCAAGACGCTTGATGTAGGCGTCCAGCGTTTCCTTGCGGGCACCGGGGCGCGCAGCGGAAACAGCGTCAGCGGCCTGCACGAGCACATCGAGTACGCTGTTTGGCTCTACGTCGTTATGGTGCGCTTCGATGGCGTGCACGATGGAAGGCTTTTCGCCGAAACGACGTGCAAGATCAGCGCCGATGACGGCATGACTGCCCTCGACCTCATGGTCAACTGCTTTGCCAAGGTCGTGCAGTAGGCCTGCGCGCTTTGCGGGAACAGGGTCAAGTCCAAGCTCGGAAGCCATGACGCCAGAAAGATAGGCGACCTCCAGCGAGTGGTTCAGCACGTTCTGACCGTAAGACGTGCGATAACGCAGACGGCCGAGCGTGCGCACCAGCTCAGGGTGCAGGTCGTGAATGCCCGTGTCGAATGCAGCCTGCTCGCCAGCCTCCTGCACGCGCTGGTTCACGAGCTTTTCTGCCTTGCCGAACATCTCTTCAATGCGCGCGGGATGGATGCGGCCGTCGGCAATGAGGTTTTCCATGGTGACGCGGCCGATTTCGCGGCGAACCGGGTCGAAGCACGAGATGGTGACGCACTCCGGCGTGTCGTCGATGATGAGGTTCGTGCCCGTGAGCTGCTCGAACGAGCGGATGTTGCGACCTTCGCGTCCGATGATGCGACCCTTGAGGTCATCGGACGGGATATGGATGGCGGAAACGGTGGTTTCAGCCGTGTGGTCGGCGGCAACGCGCTGAATGGCCAGGCTGAGGATCGAGCGAGCCTTCTTGTCGGCCTCGGCTTTCGTGCGCGCTTCAGAATCGCGGATGATGGCGGCAGATTCGTGCGCCACTTCGTCTTTCAGCGTGTCGAGGAGCTCGGTTTTCGCTTCGTCAGCCGTCATGCCGGCTACTTGCTGCAAACGCATGCCGATTTCCTGCTCAGATGCATCAAGATCGCGCTGGCGACGCTCAAGCTGGCCCTGCATGGAAGAGATTTGGTGTTCGCGGGAATCGAGCGACTGTTCGCGAGAATCAAGCGATTCAACGCGGCGATCGAGCGATTCTTCACGCTGGTTGACGCGCTGCTCGGCGGCGCGAACCTCCTTCAGACGCTCTTTGTTTTCCGCCTGCGCCTCTTGGCGAAGTCGCAGTGCTTCGTCCTTTGCCTCAACGACTGCTTCACGGCGCAGCGTATCTGCCTGGCGTTTTGCGTCTTCCACGACGTTGTGCGCTTCTTCAGCGGCGCGCTTCGTCGAGGAGTTCGCAAGGTACTTCGTTACGATGAAGCCAACGGCGATGCCCACGATGGCGCCAACAACAAGCCAGATAATGGATTCCATGCGTTCCCCCTTTCGTATTGGGTTGGATAACAGTAGGTTTCAGGTTTCCATTGCATAAAAAATCCCGGCATGACCGGGCAAGAGCGTACGTGCGCAAAAGAACTGGACGTATATGTTTTTCGTTATATACAAACAGTGCCGCTGCGGGCACATGTGCTCTAGCTTGTTTCCATGATAAAGGTTCGTAAACATTTCGAAAAGGCCTGCACACCAAAAAGCCGGTTTCTCCAGGAGAAACCGGCTGGCATGGCGTTAGAGGAAGCGCCATCGTTATGCGTATGGTTGGTATTGCTATTAGAATTCGGCTTGTAACGAATTGTCGGTTTCGTGCTCTTCTGACCAAATACGAGCCGCCGAAGCCGACACGGATGCGCCGTAGCCTTTTTGCATGAGCTTGCGGTAGGCAGAATCGCGAAGTCGCTTCCCTCGGGGTGGTTTCGCGTCAAGGAAAGCCAACGCTCTGGCAAGTTCGTCTGGCCCTGTTTGCCCCTCGGTTGCCCCAAGATAAGCAGTTACGCTGTAAGGGTCGATATCAAGCGTTACGAGCTCTGCGGCTATCCCCTGCAACCCACGGCCTTGGGATAAGCGGCTGCGAACAAGCACGTCCGCGAAGCGTTCATCGCTGATAAGGCCGCAGCGCAATGCGCGCTCGATGGCGGCTTGTGCAATCTGGGAATCGAAGCCGTCTTTTTCGAGCCGTGTTTGCAAAGCCTTGCTTGCATGTTCTCGCATGCAAGCAAGGCGCTCGATCTTGCGAAAGGCTTGCTCTTCGGTAAGTGCTTTCGGCGCATCCTTGCTGGAATTCTGCCCAAGGGAATCGTATTCGTCCGATTGCATGGACGCCATACGCTTACGGCTCACCCGGTTTGGCTGTTTCGCGTGGCTTCTAGACCCGTTTTTACCCTTACTTTGCTGTGCGTCAGCGCTTGGGGAGTTTTCTATCTGACGGATCCTGCGCTTCAGCTCTTCAATCGAAGGCGCTGCTTGGTGTGGCATGCCTTATCGCTTTCCTTTTGGCTTTGCGACCGGGTTCACCGCGTCGAAGTCTTCCTGCTCGCGCGTGATGATGGGGATGTCGAACGCCTCCCTGACCTTCGTTTCAAGCTCGTCGCGCAAGTCGGGGTTTTCCTTCAGCGTTTTCTTCGCGGCTTCGCGGCCCTGGCCGAGACGCTCTTCGCCATAGGTGTACCAAGCACCAGATTTCTTTGCCACACCTGCTTCTACTGCCATATCGACGATGCAACCCTCACGGGAGATGCCTTCGCCGTACATAAGGTCGAACTCTGCCTGGCGGAACGGCGGGGCCACCTTGTTCTTGACGACTTTCGCGCGTACGCGGTTGCCGACGATTTCGCCGTCGCGTTTGATGGAGTCGATACGGCGCACATCGATGCGGACGCTGGAGAAGAACTTGAGTGCGCGGCCACCCGTGGTGGTTTCGGGGTTGCCGAACATCACGCCGATTTTCTCGCGCAACTGGTTGATGAAGATGCACGTGGTGTTCGACTTCGACAGCGAACCTGCAAGCTTGCGCAGCGCTTGGGACATAAGGCGCGCCTGAAGACCTACCGTGGTGTCGCCGATTTCGCCTTCGATCTCAGCGCGGGGCACCAGCGCCGCAACGGAGTCGATGACGACGCAGTCGATGGCGCCTGAGCGCACGAGCATATCGCATATTTCAAGCGCCTGTTCGCCGGTGTCGGGCTGAGAGATGAGCACTTCGTCGATGTCGACGCCGAGGCGCGCGGCATATACCGGGTCAAGCGCATGCTCGGCATCGATGAACGCAACTACGCCGCCGAGCGCCTGGGCTTCAGCGAGAATCTGCAATGCGAGCGTGGTTTTACCGCTGGACTCAGGGCCATAGACCTCGATGATGCGGCCGCGGGGCACGCCACCAATGCCAAGGGCGGCATCGAGCGGGAGTGCGCCGGTGGGGATGGCGCCGACGTTGAGGTCTTGTCCCCCATCGCCGTACTTCATGATGGCGCCTTTGCCGAACTTCGTTTCGATTTGGTCGGTGGTGACCTTGAGCATCTTGAGTTTTTCGTCGTTCATGCGCGAGTGACCTTTCTTCATGCGCTGTGCGAAATGCAGCACGTCTTATTATACGAACGTCTGTTTGCGAGTCAAGCGATTTAGCAAACATCGGTACGGTATTTCATGGTAGCGTGTAAATCTTGCAGACCTTTTGCCGATAGAGCGAGCGAAAGCACGCGAAACCTTACCGATGTGCACGGCCGTAGCACGTTTCCCCTTGCAAAACAGCTTGCAGCGATGCGCGGTAGCAACATCGCTGCAAGCTTTCATCTTGTTCCGGTTAATTATTTAGAAGCAGAAACGGCGTTTTCCATCAGGCGCAATGCGTGGCGTGTGGTCTGTCGACGTACCTGATTCCTGTCTCCTTCGAAGTGCACGGTTTGCGAGGAGACGTTGCCATTGCACGCAATGCCGAAACATACGGTTCCCACCGGCTTGTTCGGCTCGGCGCCGCCGGGCCCGGCGATTCCGGTAACCGCTACGGCCACGTCACACCCCAGCGCGCTGCATGCGCCAACTGCCATTTGCTCGGCAACCTGGCAGCTAACCACGCCATGCTTGTCAACGGTTTCTTCAGACACGGCAAGCTCGGATTCCTTGACGGAAACCGCGTAGCTGACAACGCCTCCGCGCATCACGTCGGAACTTCCGGGAACTGCGGTAAGGGCGGCGCTGATCATGCCGCCTGTAAGGCTTTCAGCGGTTCCGACCGTAAGGCCTTGCTGGCGCGCCTGGGAAAGCACGGATGCGGCCAAGCTTTCAAGCTGGCTGTCAGTAACCTCGATACCTTCGGCTTCCTTGGCTTCGTCGGAGGACTTCGCGGCCCCGCTGTTGCCCTCTCGTGCAACCTGCTTGCTTTCGGCTTCGCCACGCGAGGCCTTTGCTTTCTTGCCCTTGCGGGGCCCCAGGCCGATAAGATCGCGAGCTTTCGAGATGTAGTCAAGCATGGACACGATGGTAAGCGCAAGCGCCACGAACATGACGGCCCAGCTGAGCACCCACATCATGTCGGAGAACGCATCGAATAGCGTGCCCATCATGTAGCTGTCCTTCACGGTGAACATGACGATGGCTATCATCTGGAACACCGTTTTGAACTTGCCGTACCAGCTGGCCGAAATGACAACGCCTTTGCTCGCCGCCACCATGCGCACGCCCGATACGATGAACTCGCGGGCCACGATGATGAGCGCCACCCAGCTTGGCAGCACGCCTAGCTCGATAAGCGCCAACAGGGCTGCAACTACCAGGATCTTGTCGGCCAGCGGGTCCATGAATTTGCCGAAGTCCGTCACCTCGCCGCGCGAACGCGCAAGGTAGCCGTCAAGCCAATCGGTGCACGAGATAAGCACGAAGATGCCTGCGGCGATGAGGCTTTTCGAGTATTCAGCGATGTCGGGCAGGTTGAACCATTGCGGCCACGGGCTAAGCAGCGCCACCACGAACACGGGCACCAGGCAGATGCGCACAAGCGTCACGATGTTCGCGGGGGTCCACAGGCGCGTGATGGTTTCCGGCGCGGCTTCGACTTGCAGCTGAGCCATGGGCTATTCGCCTTCCATCTCGTAGAGCAGTGTGTCTGCGATTTTGACGCGAACGATTTCACCGGGTTTCCCGTGGTCAACATAGGTGACGCCGTCGACTTCCGGTGCTTGGCACATGGCGCGGCCGAACAGTTGGCCGTCCTCTTCGGTGCCTTCGACCAGCACGTCGACCGTGCTTCCCACGCGGCTGGCGATCAGCGGCGTGCACACGTCGTCTGCAAGGTCGCGCAGGCGTTGCGCGCGGAAAGCCTTATCGTCGTCTTCAACCTGGTCGGGCAGGTCGTATGCGCGCGTGCCCTCTTCGCGCGAGTAGGCGAACACGCCGATGTAGTCGAACAGGCCCTCTTCCACGAAATCGCACAGCTCATCGAAGTCGTCTTCGGTTTCGCCGGGGAATCCTGCGATGAGCGTGGTACGCAGCGTGACGTCCGGCACCATGTCGCGAACATGCTTCATGAGCTGCTCGTATTCCTCGCGCGAACCCTTACGGTGCATGGCCTTCAAGATGCGCGGCTGCACGTGCTGCAGCGGGATATCGAAGTAGTTGCAGATGTTGTCGTGGCCGGCAACGGTTGCCAGCAGCTCATCAGTGATGCCCTCAGGCTGGATATACATGATGCGGAACCAGGTATCGGGAAACTCGTCGGCTAGTTTGCCTGCAAGCGTGCCAAGGCTTGACGGTTCGTAAAAGTCTTGGCCCCAACGGCCCGTATCCTGCGCAATGAGCACGACCTCGCGTACGCCTTCGGCCACCCGATCGGCCACATCCTGGCGCACCTGTTCGTAGGGGAAGCTGTGGTAGCGCCCGCGGATATAGGGAATGGTGCAGTACGAGCAGAAGCGGTCGCAGCCGTCGGAAATCTTCACATAGGCAGATACCGCACGCGTGCCGTCAAGCGCGATGGCGCCTTCGGGCACCGCACCCAGCGTTGCGCTGCGCAGATCTTCCAGCACGCTGTCGGTAAGGCCGAGCGCGCCAGCAACGATGGACGAGATGTCGTCTTCTTTGCTACACGGGACAAACGCGCTTGCTTCCTGCAGCTCGTCCGCCAGCTCTTCACCGTAACGCGCCGGCATGCAACCTGCGACGATAAGCGCCGCACCTGCGGCTACGTTGGGCATGCCTGCAACTTCGAAAATGGCCTCGAGGCTTTCCTCGGTGGCGCTTTGGATGAACGAGCAGGTGTTCACGACGACCGCGTTGGCCGTTTGCGGGTCGTTTGCTATGGCGAAGCCGGCGCGGCGCAGCTGCGATTGCATGCGTTGCGTGTCCACTTCGTTTTTGGCGCATCCCATGGTGACGAACGCGACGGCGGGCGGGTTCGTGCTAGAGAAGTTGGTGTTCGGTTCCACGAAAATCCTTAGCGATAGTTGACGTACTGAAGCGGTTGGCCGTAGTCCTGGCCTTTAAGGAACGCGATGACTTCCTGCAACGTGTCGCGCGAGGCGGACGAAACGCGCAGCTTGTCACCCTCGATAGCCACCTTGACCTTGAGCTTCGTGCCTTTGATGTCCTTGTTGATTTTGCCGGCGGTTTCTTTGTCAATGCCCTCGACGATGGTGGCAACCTGGCGCACGCTTTGGCCCGTTGCCGCCTGGGGGTCGCCCCACTTCACGGCCGCAAGGTCGATGCCGCGCTTGATGAGCTTGCTGCCGATGATGTCGATGACCTGGCGTGCAACGAAATCGGCGGGCGCCGCCACGGTGATGGTCTTCTTCTGCTTGTCGAGCGTGATCTCGGCGCCGGAGCCCTTAAGGTCGTAGCGCTGCGAGAGCTCCTTTTTAGCCTGCTGGAAGGCATTGTCGACTTCTTGCATATCGACGCTGGATACCACGTCGAAGCTGGATTCTTTAGCCATGTCGGATCCTTTCGGTTTCGTGCTTGTAAGCGTGCTGAAGCGATGCACGCCGAGCTTATTGATAGGTGGTAGAGGTGCCGGTTCCCGTGTTGCTTGAGGTGTTGGCGCCTGTTGAGCCCGTGGAGCTTGCCGTGCCCGTTGCATTCACGGCGGTTCCCGTACCCGTTGCAGATTGCGACTGGGTAGAGGTGCCGGTTCCGGAATAGGTGCTGCTGGTGCTTGACGTGCTTGTGGACGTTGACGCGGTGCCGCCCGTAGACGTTCCGTTCGTGGTTGCGGACGTGGAGCCCGTCGTTGACGTACCGTTCGAACTTGACTTGTTCGTAAGGCCGTCCACTTTCACGTTCGGGTGATCTTGCGCCCATTGCGCCAGGTAATCCTGGAAGTTGACCGTGGCGGTGGGCATGCCCGTGGTGGCGTCGTTAACGAAATCGACCGCTTTGCCGTCCATGGTGACGGTGAAGCCGCTTGACACCCACGAGGCAAGGCTCCACGTGCCGGACACGTCGACCGTTTTGTCTACCGGGCCGGTAAGCATCTCCTCAGTGGCCTGGCCGTCCTGCGTGATGATCACATAGGCCGTCTGGCCGCTTGCCAACTTGTATTGCACCGTCACGCTGGTGGGCACGGTTTCAGTGGACTGCGTTTGCTGCGACGTGTCGTTCGAGGCCGACTCGCTGGTGCCGCTGCCGTCCGACGACGTGTCCGTGACGCCGGTGATGGGGACCTTCGCCACGTCTTGCGTGTTCGAAGCGCCCTTGTTGCCGAACAACAGCGCGATGATAACCACGAGCAGCACCAAGATGACTGCCGCAACGATAACGTACGGCAGGCGCGTTTGGTTTCCGCTGCGGCCTATGTTCTGCGATCCGGAATAGAAATTCGTGAACTGCGTGGTAACGGCGCCACCGACGCGACCTCCGCGGCGGCTTTCGCTTTCGGCGCGCGCTGCGCGAGATGCGAGCGGCTCGTGATATTCGTGCGTGCTGGCGTTCGAGCGGCTGCGGCGCGTGGTGCCGCCTTGCGTGCGGTCCGAGCGGCGCGAGGGCGTGCCGTCGCGGCCTTCCCTGCCCGCGCGCTGGCCTTCGCGCTGCCGTGCGCTTGCCTGGCGTGCCTCGTGGTGGGATACCGAACGGCGGCCTGAAACGTGCGCAGGCGACTCCGATTCGCCGCGCGTGCGACCGACCTGGTACGCGTACGCTTCGTCAAGGTACATGCGCGTGATGTCGCTGGGGTTAAGCCCCACCAGACGTGCGTAGGCGTTCACCATGTTGCGCGTGTAGCCGCGTGCCGGCAAACGCGAAAAATCGTTGTTTTCGATGGCTCGGAGGATGTCGGGGCGAATGCGCAAGCGACGGGCTGCCGACTGAACGTCGTAGCCTTTTCTTTCGCGAGCTTCGCGCAAGACGGTGCCGAATGAAACCTGCGCCATGTCTTCTCCTTATTAGTTGTCGCCGTCGTGCTGCTCGAACGCTTTCAGCGTTTCAAGCTCCATGGCGTCGACGAGCACTTCTCGAGGCTTGCTGCCGTTTGGCGGACCGACAACGCCTTTGTCTTCAAGCATGTCCATTATACGCCCAGCGCGTGAGTAGCCCACTTTGAGGCGTCGCTGGATATTCGATGTTGAACCCAGGCCGCTTGACACTACCAGGTCGGCTGCTTCCCAGATAAGCGGGTCATCGTCGGCGCACGTACCGCCGCTTGCGTCGGAGGGGCACGAACCAAGCGTGATGAGGTTCGTCGACAGAATCTCCGAATGGTATTCCGGCTCTCCCTGCCCGCGCAGCTGTTCGACCACGGCGTTGATCTCGTCCTCGGACACGTAGCAGCCTTGGATGCGCATGGGCTTGGCGTATTCGGGCTTGCTGAGCAGCAAGTCGCCCAATCCGATGAGGTTTTCGGCGCCGGGCGTGTCCAGGATGACACGGCTGTCGATGCCGCTAGCCACATTGAACGCGATGCGGTTCGTGATGTTCGCCTTGATGAGACCGGTCACCACGTTGGTGGAAGGGCGCTGCGTCGCCACGATGAGATGGATGCCCGCGGCACGGGCGAGCTGCGCGATGCGGCTGATGGAGAACTCGACTTCCTTGCCGACGTTCATCATGAGGTCAGCAAGCTCGTCAATAATAATCACGATATAGGGAAGCTGCGTAGCAAGCTCCTCGGGAACGGGCTCGTCTGCCGCCTCCGCGCTCTCAAGAGCTGCGTGCACTTTCGCGTTGTATTGGCCGATGTTTCTGGCGCCGACCTTCGAGAAGACCTTCAGGCGGCGCTCCATCTCGGCGACGCCCCAGGCGAGCGCGCTCGCCGCCTCCTTAGCCTCGGTCACGACCGGAACGTAGAGATGGGGAATCCCGTTATAGGGCGTGAATTCGACGCGCTTCGGGTCGATCATGATGAAGCGGACCTCGGCGGGCGTCGCGCGCATGAGGATTGACATGATCATGGCGTTGATGGACACCGATTTGCCGGAGCCGGTCGTGCCGCCGATGAGGAGGTGGGGCATCTTCGCGAGGTCGGTGATGATCGACGTGCCCTCGACGTCTTTGCCGATGGCCATAAGCAACGGGCCGCCATCGGCGTCTTTGAGGACATCGCCTAGGAAGACGGTCTGGCGAGTACGGTTAGGCACCTC
>OLPG01000408.1_pt1 | contig 42859 bp, 37 predicted proteins | sample 1672311 | NCBI WGS metagenome assembly OLPG01 (sample SAMEA3136670, study PRJEB25190) | human gut metagenome | biome: human gut; feature: human-associated habitat; material: faeces | place: Austria | collected 2013 | reverse complement strand
GTCAGCTTCTGACAAGGGGACAGGGCGTTTGACATATGGTTAATGGGGAAATGGCGGGATACGACAACCATTTCCCCAGGTCAAACCTACAACCCATAGAACTCCGTGGTCAGGGGGCGGGCGAACAGGTCGCGGGCGGCTGCGTTGGGGTCGGCGCCTTCCCACACCACGCCGCGCACCACCTCGGTGATGGGCAGCTCCACGCCGTAGGCCTCGGACAGCGTCTGCAGCGTTTTGCACGCCAGCGCGCCCTCCACCACCATGTGCGTGCGCTCGCGGTACTCGTCAAGCGTACCGCCGCGCGCCAGCTCAACGCCGAACGAGCGGTTGCGCGAGTGCTCAGACGTGCACGTGGCAATCAGGTCGCCCGCGCCGGCCAGACCCATGCACGTGATGGCTTGCCCGCCACACTTCACCACCAAACGGCTCATCTCAGCCAGGCCGCGCGTCATCAGCATAGCCGCCGTGTTGTCGCCATAGCCCAGCCCGTACGCCACACCCACAGCGATGGCGATGACGTTCTTGAACGCCGCGCACAACTCCACGCCCGTCACGTCGTCGCTGGTGTACGTGCGGAACGTCGGCGAGGCGAACAGGTCGCGGAACAGCACCGCCGTGTCCTCGCCCGACGACGCGATGACGGTGCCGGCCGGCTTGCCCTTGATGACCTCCTCGGCGTGGTTCGGCCCGGACAGCACGGCCAGGCGGTCGCGGTTGCCCAGCTCGGACTCGAACACGCCCACGGGCAAGTAGCCGCTGTCGGCCTCGACGCCCTTCGAGCAGATGATGATGGGGAAATCATCGTCCACCACGTCCCCGATGGCCCGCGCCACGCCGCGCAGCAGGTTCGACGGCGTCACGATGACGGCTGCCTTCGCGCGCAGCAGCGCGTCGCAATACGACGTGGTGGCCACGATGTTGCCGGACAGCACGGTGTCGGACAAGTATCGCGGGTTGACGTGCTCGTGGTTAATGCCGTGCACCACCGAGTCCTTGCGCGCCCACAAACCCACGTTTTGCCCGTTCAGCGCCAGCGTCTGCGCCAGCGCGGTTCCCCACGAGCCGGCGCCGATGACTGCAACTTTCATGTCGTCGTCCACTTCCCCTTACGCCTTCTTCTTATCGCCGATGCGGCGCTCGCACCCATGGCGCAAACGGTCGATGTTCTCGCGGTGCGCCCACACCACCGTCAGCGCGGCAACCGTGGTGCACAACCAGGCCAGCGGCGCGAACGTGGCGAACAGGAAATAGTACGCCGCGAAAAACGGGCAGGCCACCGCCGCCGCAACAGAGCCCAAAGACACGTACCGGGTGGCAATGACCAGCACAGCGAAGATGAGCAGCTCAAGGCACGCGCCCTGCCAGCCGAACGTCACGAACAGGCAGCCCACGGCCACGGCAATGCCCTTGCCGCCCTTAAAGCCCAGCCACGGGCTGAAGATATGGCCCCACGTGCAGCCCAAAAACGCCACGGTAACGAAGTCGTCGTAGCCGATGACGTGGCCCGACAGCGACATGCCGCCGCCGAACGCCGCCGCAGCGGCAGCCGCGATAAGCCCCGACACGATGCCCTTGCCGAAATCCAGCACGAACACCGCGCCGCCGCCCACTTTGCCCATGGTGCGCAGCGCGTTGGTGGTGCCGATGTTGCCCGACCCATGCTCGCGGATGTCGGTGTGGAAAAACACCCTCGAGATGATAACGCCCCACGGGATGGATCCCAGCAGGAACGACGCAACGAAAACCCCTAATGCTCCCAGCAGTTCCACAACGAATCTTCCCTAGTCCTTCTTCTTGAACTTCAGCTTCACCGGCGTACCCGTCAGGTCGAACGATTTGCGCAGGCGGTTCTCCAGGAAGCGCTCGTAGTTGTCGTTGACCAGGTCGGGACGGTTCACGAAGAACGTGAACTGCGGCGGGCACGTGGCCGTTTGCGTGACGTACTTCATGCGCAGGATGGCCTTGCCCTTGCTGACGGTGTGGCCGTTTTCGCGGATTTCGCCCAGCCATACGTTCAGCTGGTTCGTGGGGATGGTCTTGCAGAAGTTGTCGTAGGCCACGTTGACGGCATCCCAGATGCGGTGCACCGACTTGCCGGTCAGCGCGCACGTGGCAACCACGGGCGCGTAGCCCACGAACGTCATGCGGTCCTCGATCTTCTGGCGCACCTCGGCCTTGGCCTCGGGGCCTTCCACCAGGTCCCACTTGTTCAGCACGATGACCATGGCGCACTGGCGGTCGGCGGCGAAGCCGGCCACGCGCTGGTCCTGGTCCGTCAGGCCGATGGAGCCGTCGATGACCAGAAGCGCCACGTCGGCGCGGTCGATGGCGCGCATGGCGCGCACGAAGCCATAATACTCAACGTCTTCGTCAATCTTGCTTTTCACGCGCAGGCCGGCCGTGTCCACGATGGTGTAGCGCTGGCCCTCGTGCTCCACCACGGTGTCGATGGCGTCGCGCGTGGTGCCGGCCACGTCGGACACGATGGAGCGCTCGCCCGCCGTTAGGCGGTTCGTCAGCGACGACTTGCCCGCGTTCGGGCGGCCGATGATGGCGATGCTGATGCCCGGATCGGCGTCGTCCTCGTCGGTGACCTCGACCTTCTTCAGCTCCTCCACGATGGCGTCCAAAAGGTCGCCCGTGCCGTTGCCGTGCACCGACGAGATGGCCCACGGGTCGCCCAGGCCCAGCTGGTAGAACTCCCACACCTGGTCCATGGTGTCGGGGTTGTCCATCTTGTTCACGCACAAAAACACGGGCTTGGACGTTTTGCGCAGGATGCGCGCCACTTCCTCGTCGTCAACGTTGATGCCGGTGCGGCCGTCCACGATGAACACGATGACGTCGGCCTCGTTCACGCCGGCGAACGCCTGCGTGCGGATGGAGCCCTGGAACGCGTCGTCGTCGCCCATCTCGATGCCGCCGGTGTCGATGAGCTTGAACTCGACGCCGTTCCAGTCGGCGATGTGGTACGAACGGTCGCGCGTCACGCCGCGCATCTCGTGCACGATGGCCTCGTCGGCCTGGGCAATGCGGTTCACGAAGGTGGACTTGCCGACGTTCGGCCGTCCAACAACCGCCACGATGGGCAGAGACATATCGAATCCTTTTCGGTTGGTGAAAACTACTTCGGACGCGCTAGCTGCGCGCCAGGTCGACGAGTTCCGGAAAGAACCCAGTCGCGTTACAGGATACCACGGTAACCGGGGCCCCGGCGGCCTTCTCCATATCCTCTAACGTTGCGTCGTCAAGCGTGACGCCGTTGTCGTTGAAAATGACGGACGGCACCGCATAGCGCCAGCCCGGATGCGCGGCGGCGTCGGCGCGGATGGCCGCCGCGATGTCGCAGCTGCACAAAAGGCCCGTGACGTCGACGTTGCCGCCGAAGAACTCGTTCTTCACGAACAGCGGCTGCAGCACGTCGGCGGCGGGGCTTTGCGCAAACAGCGGGCCGAAGAAGTGCTTCGTGGCGAAACCGGAGATGTAGCGCACGCGCATGCCGGCCGCGCGCAGCGCCTCGGCCGCTTCGACGTCCTGACCCGCCTCGGCCGCGGCCTCCCAGTCGTCCACGAACGAGCGGATGATGCCCACGCCGTCCTCGAACATGCCGAAGTCGCCGTAGTGCTCGCTGGGCGGCAGGTTCGCCAGCAGCTCGTCGCCGTAGGCGTTTGAGTAGAACTCGTCGGCCGCGAACGCCCACAGGTGCCCGCGTTCGGCCAGAGCACGCTGTTGAGCAGGCACGATGGTGTCCATGGCGGCACGCGCGGCCACGGGGTCGTTGAAGCTTTTCGTGAAGCACGTCTGGTGCTTCGTGAACCCCAAGGGCACGATGCAGATGTCCAGGATGCCCGGGCGTGCGTAGGCCCACTCAAGCGTTTCGCGCAGCACGTCGCCGTCGTTCTCGTCGGGCATCAGCACGATTTGCGCGTGGAATTCGATGCCGGCGGCAAGCAGGCGGTCCATGACGTCGATGCCGTGCTGGGCGTGGCGGCCGATGATGCGGCGGCGCACCTCGGGGTTTGATGCGTGCAGCGACACGCGCAGCGGGCTGATAGCCTGGTCGATGATGCGCGCTTCGTCTTCGGCCGACAGGTTCGTGAACGTGACGAACGTGCCGGACAGAAAGCTCAGGCGGAAGTCGTCGTCGCGCAGCGTCAGCGACGGGCGCATGTCGTCGGGCAGCTGGCGCATGAAGCAGAAGATGCAGGCGTTGCGGCACTGTTTCACGCCGTCGAACACCACGCCGGAAAATTCGAAGCCCCAATCTTCACCTTCGCAGCGTTCAAGCTCCACTTCGCCAGCTTCGCCGTCGGTGTCGATGTAGCCGAGCGTGATGAAATCGTCGGCGGTAAGCCAACGCCAGTCGATCATGTCGCGCACGGGCTGACCGTCCACGCTAGTGATGATGCAGCCCGGCGTGAACCCAGCGTCGTCGGCGGGGCTTTCGGGCAACACGTACTCGATGACGGCGCGCGGAGGCTCGGGCGCACGACGACCGCGACGCCTCTTCGCCGCCTCAACCGCCACGTCCTCGGGAGGATACACGCCCACGCTTCCACCGCCTTTCCATCCAAAAATGGGACAAAGGGACTGTCCCTTTGTCCCATTCGAAATTTGCTCAGCCGAACATAGTAGCGCAAGCCAACCAACGCACCCACCCCCTCCGCGGATTCTGCGCAAGAAGGATGCGAGGACCGAACGTTGCCAAAGAGCCTTTGACAATTGAAGACACAATAAATAGTAGCGGTTACAACAAACTGTGCCACAACCGCTTACGAGCAAGTCGAAATGATGAGGAAGACGTGGAAAGCTGCTACTCTTGTCTACCGGCGGCGGCTAGGGCGTCGCGGACGGCTCGGTATTGTCGTTGGCTTACCGGCACCTGCGCGCCTGTGGTCATGGTCAGCGCCTCGCGGCAGCCGCGGATAACGTGCTCCATGTTCGCCAGATAGCTTTTGTGGCAGCGGACGAAGCTGCCGGGCAGCTGTTTTTCCAGGTCGGATAGCGCCGCATACGCATAGAGCTCGCGGCCGTCCACGTACGATACCAGCACCTTGCGGCCCTGGCTTTGCACGAACTGCACCTCATGCGGGTTGATGACGTGGGTGGATCCGCCGCTGCGCAGCATCACGGGCGCGGCAACACGACCAATCATGCCGAGCACCTTGTCAAGCGCGGCGCGCACCTCAACAGGTGAAAACGGCGTGAGCAGCAAGTACTGGTGGCGCGTGGAATATACCGCCGACGTGTACGCTTCGCGCGTGCAGGTGTAGATGACCAGGGGCAACGCATGATCGGCATCAAGCTTCCTCACCAAGTCGATGCCGCCCTCGTGCACGCCCCCGGCATTGATGGGCACCACCAGAATGTCAACGTGCGGCGCCCGCGACACGCGCTCTTCGGCAACCTGCGCACCACAGCACTCGAATTGCAACGTAGCCCTCGCAGGATGGCCCGCGATGAGCGTCTGCAGGCGATCAATGTTCGCTTCGTCATCTTCGATTGCCAAAATCCTGCACATAGACGCACCCCGCTGCTTCCGTCATACAGGCGCACCACCAGGGAAAACGCCTGCGTTCACATTTCTTGCAGCTAGCGTATCGCGGCTTTTGCGGAATTTGTTGTACAACAAATTGCAACGCGGCAAGTTTTTGGCAACAGACGCTACATCGCCTCTAGTGCGCGGACCACGGAGTCGATCTGGTTGTCGGGGGTGGAGGCGCCGGCGGTTACTCCTACGGTTTCGCAATCGGCGAACCAGGCGGGGTCCAGTTCGGCTGCCGATTCCACGTGGTGCGTGCGCGGGCATTCGGCGGCGCAGATCTCGGCCAGGTGCGTGGTGTTCGCGGAATTGCGCCCGCCGATGACCACGATGGCGTCCACCTCGCCGGCAAGCTTGGCAGCCGCCTGCTGGCGCTGACGCGTGGCCGTGCACACAGTATCCTTCACCTCAGCCTCAACGCCGCGCTCCTTAAGGCCGGCCAGCACGTCTTCCAGCGCATCGCGCGTCTGCGTAGTCTGCACCACCACGCCCACGTGTTCAGGCAGGTCATCCGGCAGATCGGCGCCGCATTCCGCAACGCACACGCTGCCGCCGGCCTCCTGCGCGTAAGCCACCAGGCCCTCAACCTCGGGGTGGCCCGCCTCGCCTACCACCACCACGAAGCCGCACTCGCCGCCAAGCTTGGCGGCCGCCTTCTGCGCACGCGATACGTGCGGGCACGTGGCGTCGATGACGGGCAGCCCCTGCGCCTCGCAGCTGCGACGCACTGCCGGCGTCACGCCGTGGCTTCGGATGATAATAGCCCCGTGCGTAGCCTCGTCCGGACGCTCCACGGCGCGCACGCCGCGCGCATCAAGTTCCGCAACCACCTGCGGGTTGTGGATAAGCGGCCCCAACGTGAACGCGCTGCCGTCGCCTTCGCTTGCCTTCAAGGCCAGGTCAAGCGCACGCTGCACGCCATAGCACGCACCAGCATTCTTGCTACGGAAAACTTGCATGTCGCATCCTTCCTACGCGGCCTTCGGCTTCTTCGTGGGGCGCGTCAGTTCGATGGCCTCCTCGGGTGTGTGCTCGGGAATGGGGTGCTCGGCGAACACCGCCGTGAAATCGCGGCCGTCGGGGAACAGCGCCACCATGTCCACCTGCTCGCGCGGCACCTGCTGGTGCAGGGCGAACACCTCGCGCATGGCGTACCACGTGCAGCCCTCAAGGCGGTCTTCCTTCGGCAGGAAGTCGAAATCGGACACCACGATGGGCTTGCCGTACTCCGCCGTGATCTTCGGGAAGCGCAGCCGCTCGCCCTTGCGCTTGACGTTCTCGGCGTTGCGCACGCACATGGGCACGATGGGCGCCTTGCCCATCTTCGCGATGAACGCGGCGCCGGAGTGAATCTCGGGCTTCTTGCTGCCCTTGTCGCGGCGCGTGCCCTCGGGCAAAATGCCCACCAGCTGGTTGCCTTTCAACATGTGAGCTGCGCGTTTGATGGCCGCGCGGTCGGCGGAATCGCGCTTGATGGGAAACGCCCCCACGCGCGAGAGGATCTGCCCCACCAGGCCGCCGGCGTTGTCGAACAGCGTGTCGCGGCCCATGAGGCGCACGAACTGGCTGGGCCGCGCGCCCATATACATCAGTACCACGTCCAGAAACGACGTGTGGTTCGACACCACCACCGCACCGCACTTGTCCTTGAACGCGCGCAGGTTCTCGCGCCCGTCGATGCGATAGCGGAAGCAGATTTTGAACACGAAGCCGATAAGCGCATACGCGAGATTGGCGAACCAGTGCGGAATCTGCTTCTCGTCGGTGGTGCCGCCCAGCGCGCGGTCCCACATGTCCTCGTACTTCAGAAACACGCTCATGCGCGGGCGCCCTTCTCTTTGGCAAGCTCGCAAATACGGTCGATGACCTGGTCGATCGTGCGGCCCGTGGAGTCCATCTGCACGGCATCGGACGCAGGCTTGAGCGGGCTGGCGTCGCGAGAAGAGTCGATCTCGTCGCGGCGCACGATGTCGGCAAGTACCACGTCGTAGTCGGTGGAGCCCACGCCGCGGCGCTCGTTTTGCGCCACGCGACGACGAGCACGCTCGGCCGCCGACGCGGTCAGGAACACCTTCAGCTCGGCCTCGGGAAACACCGCCGTGCCGATATCGCGGCCTTCCACCACGTAGTTGCCTGCGCGGCCAATGCGCTGCTGCTGGGCCACCAGCGCCGCGCGAACAGCGGGAACGGCGGCAACGGGGCTGACGGAGCGGTCGATTTCCGCCGTGCGGATGGCGTCGGTGACGTCGGCGCCGGCAATGGACACGCGCCGCGGCAGCGGGTCGCCCGCCTCGTGCGTGAACGCGATGTCGTTGTCGTGCGCAATCCGCGCAAGAGCCTCGGCATCGTCAAGCGACACGCCTTCGTCAAGCGCCTTCCACGCAACGCAGCGGTACATGGCGCCCGTGTCCAGGCACGAAAAGTCCAGTCGACGCGCCACCGCCTTCGACACGGTGGATTTTCCCGCCCCCGAGGGGCCATCGATAGCGATGATCATCGAGCAAGCCTTTCAATGTCGGTCAGAAAGCCCGGGTAGCTGACGCCCACGGCTTCGAGATTCTTGATGGAAACGGGTATCTTGCCAGTAAGCCCCACCAGCGACCACGTCATGGCCAGGCGATGATCGCCCAGCGAATCGAACTGAAGCCCCTCGGGGACCGCCAGGTCGGGCTGGCCTTCGATGTACAGGTCGTCGCCTTCGCACCACGCGTCCACGCCCAGCTTGGCAAGCCCGTCGATGATGGCGGCCAAGCGGTCGGTTTCTTTCACGCGCAGTTCGTTGACCTGGCGAAACACCGTGACGCCATGGGCATACGCCGCCACAAGCGCCAGCACGGGAATCTCATCGATGATGCCGGCGATTTTCTCGGCCGGAACCTCGCATCCGCGCAGGTGCGGCGTGTAGCACGCCTCGATGATGCCGTAGGGCTCCTTGCCCGCCGCGCCCGTGCGCGACACGCTGACCTCGGCGCCCATGCGCTCGAGCGTGCGTGTGAAGCCGATGCGCGCCGTGTTCAGGCTGACGTTTTCCACCTGGATGGTGCTGCCCGGGCACATAACGGCCGCGCACACCAGGAAAGCCGCCGACGACGGGTCGCCCGGCACCAGCACCTCGCTGGCCTGGGGCTGCGCGGGGCCGGTGACGCTGGCCGTGCGCTCGCCGGCCGTGGTGGCCACGCCGTATTCGGGCAGCATAAGCTCGGTGTGGTTGCGGCTGGGCGCGGGCTCGTTCAGCGTGGTGGTGCCGTTGGCGTACACGCCGGCAAGCAGCACCGCGGTTTTGAGCTGGGCAGACGCCATGGGGGCGTCGTAGGTGATGGGGTGCAGGCCGCCGCCAACCACCGTGATGGGCAGATGCTCCTGGCCGGCCGGCTCGAAGTGCGCGCCCATCTTCATAAGCGGCGCGGTGATGCGGCGCATGGGGCGCTTCTGCAGCGAGGCATCGCCGGTAAGCGTGACGCGGATGGGCCACGGCGCCAGGATGCCCATGAGCAGGCGCACCGTGGTGCCGGAGTTGCCGCAGTCGATGGGTTCCTCCGGCTGCGAGGGGCCCGCCGCGCCCCAGCCGGTGATGCCGCCGGCCAGGCTGCCGTCAGGCTGCTTTTCGAGGCTGACCTGAGCGCCCAGCGCGCGCACGGCCCCGATGGAGCTGCGCACGTCGGCGGAATCAAGCACGCCGGACACGCGCGAGGTGCCTTCGGCCATAGCCGAGAACAGCACGGCGCGATGGCTGATCGACTTGTCGCCCGGCACGTGCGTGGAGCCGCGCATGGGCGTGCCAAGCGGGTTGATGACGGTGATGTCGCTAGCTGACATGAGCATGCTCCTTCGGGGAAAGCGGCGAGAACGAAACGGAGAACCCGGCGTTGATGAGGTTCATGGACAGCTTGCCGATGTCGCCCTCGTCGGTAAGCACCAGCGACAGCACGGCCGAGTCCTCGGTGACGTGGTCGATCTCGATGGACTGGATGTTGCAGCCCACCTTCGACGTGATGGTGGTCACCTCGGCAACAACGCCCGGGCGGTCTTCCATGGGAATACGCACTTCCAGCAGGCGCTCGGTGCACGGAACCCACGCGGCGGGCAGCGCGCGGCGGGCATCGGCCGACTCGGCCAAAAGCTGCGTGAGCGTGGCCCGGTCGTTGGCCTCAAGCGCGTCGGCGAACTGGCCGATGATGCCCTGCATCTCGCGCAGGCCCGCATCAAGCGCGTCCTTGTTGTCGAACGCGATGCCGCACCACAACTCGGGCGAGCCGGCCGCAATGCGCGTGGAATCCTTGAAGCCACCGGCGGCCAGGCGCATGAGCGCGTCTTGGCCTTTCGCGTGGCGCACGGCCAGCTGCACCAGCGAGCTTGCCATGAAGTGCGGCACGTGGCTGACCACGGCCACGGCGGCGTCGTGCTGCTCGCGCGGCAGGCTGATGACGCGCGCGCCGATGGACGTGACCAGCTCGTGCAGGCGCGCGAAGTGCTCGGCCGGCGTGTCAGCGTCGGGGCACAAAATCCAGTACGCGCCCTTGAACAGGTCGGCGCGGGCGCCCTTGATGCCGTTTTTCTCGGAGCCGGCCATGGGGTGGCCCGGCACGTAATTGTGCGGATGCGGAAGCGCTTCGGCGGCCATGCCGATGATGCGGCTTTTCGTGGACGCCGTGTCGGTGATGATGCCGCGGTAGTCCCACGCGGCCAAGTCGCGCAGATAGCCCTCGACAACGCTGACGGGCGTGGCCAGAACCACCAGGTCGCAGCCATCTTCGATAAACGCGCGGAACTCGGAGGCGTCGGGCGCCGCCGTGGCGGTTACCCAGCCGCGGCTGACAGCCTCGCTGCGCGTGGCCACGTCGGTGTCCACGGCAAGCAGCTGCGCCTCGGGGCGCGCCTCGCGCAGCGCGGCGGCGAAGCTAGCGCCGATCAGCCCGAAGCCGATGACGGCAACCTTGTTAAAGCCCGCGCTTCGGTTGTTTTCAGTTGTTTGTGCCATGTGGCGAAAGAGACCTTCCAGATCCGATCTAGGGTAGGACGTTCGGGCACGCGCCGGCAGGCCCCGAAAACACGAATGGCCAGCCAGAAGCGCCCTGCTGACCATTGTAACGCAAACGTCGCCCGCTCGCCCAGCGCCCAGCACACCACCAGCATGGCAACACGATTGGCAAGCGTTACTTGATGGACGCGTGCAGGGCCGCTACTTCTTCGGGCGTCAGTTCGCGCCATTGGCCGCGGGGCAGATCGCCCAGCTCGATGGGGCCGAAGCTGTCGCGGTGCAGGGCCAAAACCCCGTGCTTGATAGCGGAAAGCATGCGTTTGACCTGGCGCTTTCGCCCTTCGCGCAGCACAACGCGCACCACGGTGCGCTCCTGCGAGCGCTTGCGCAGGATGGCGGCGCGCTGCGGGCTGGGCACGCTGCCGTTCGGCTCGTGCTCGGGCACAGCCGGCGGCACCTCAAGCATGGCCAGCGCGCGCTTGGCCTCGGCGCCTTCCACCAGCGCCGCACATGCCGGCGCCGTCATGCCGTCGTCAAGCTGGATGCCGCGCTCAAGGCATTCAAGCTGCTCGGGCGTGGGCTTGCCGTTCACCAGCGCCAGGTAGCGCTTCTCCACATGGTGCCGCGGGTGCAGAAGGCCGTTGCCCAGCTCGCCGTCGGTGCTGAACAGCAAAAGCCCCGTGGTGTCGAAGTCCAGCCGCCCGATGGGGAACAGCCCCGGGAAGCGGTCAGTGGGCACCAGCTCGGCCACCGTGGGGCGGCCCTGCGGGTCGGACATGGTGGTGACGTAGCCGGCCGGCTTGTGCAGCATGATGGTGACGGGGCCTTGCGCCAGATGCACGGGCACGCCGTCAACGGCCACTTCGTCAACAAGCGGATCGACTTTGCTGCCCAGCTCGGTGACCACCTGGCCGTTCACCGTCACGCGGCCGGCCGTCATGAGGTTTTCCGACCCGCGGCGGCTTGCCGCGCCGGCGCGCGCCAGGAACTTCTGCAGGCGCATAGGCACGATGCGCTCGTCAGGCTGCTGCTGATTGGGCTTCAACGGTTTGCTCATGATTGCACTCCCGCTATTCGTCATCTGTTTCAAAGGTTAGATTATCGAAGTCAATCTTATCGACCAACCCAAAGCTTGCAGCCATCGCATCTGCAAGCGTTTGTTGAGCGGCCTCGCCAGCAGGGCCAGTTTGCCCGCCGGAAAGCTGGCCGGCATCGCCTTCGTCGTCAAAGTCGAAGCGCACATCGGCAAACGGGTCGTCATCTTCGCCATCGGCCTGCGCGGCCGGCGCAACGTACACGTTCTCCGAACTTGCGCTCAACCGCTCGCGGATAAGCTCGCGCGTGGCGTCGTCGGGCGCGTACTGGTCCAAATCGGGAAGGTCGCGCACCGAGCGCAGGCCGAACTTCTCCAGAAAGCCGCGCGTGGTGGCGTACAGCGTGGGGTTGCCCGGCGCATCGGCCTGGCCGGCTTCGCGTACCAAGCCCTTCTCCACCAGGGAGTTTATGGAACTGTCGGAATTCACGCCGCGCACGCTGGCCACGCCGGCGCGCGTGACGGGCTGCAGGTACGCCACAATGGCAAGCGTTTCCATGGCCGGCTGCGACAGCTTGCGCGTGTCCCACGACAGCACGTAGCGCTCCACCAGCTCGTGATACGCCGGGTGCGTGTACAGCCGCCAGCCGCCCGCAACCTCGCGCAGCTGGATGCCGCGGCCTTCGCGCTCGAAGCGTTCGCGCAGGTCAACCAGCGTTTGCTCCACCAGCTTCGGGTCTACTTCCAGCATGTCGGCAAGCGTGATGACGCCCACCGGCTCATCGGTCACGAACAGCAGCGCCTCAACGGCGCCGGCAAGCTGACTTTCGTCCAAACCTTGAAACATTGCGGCCTTCCCTATTCCTCGCCTATCGACGTGAGGGCGTCTTCGCCATCGAGCAGAAGTTCGCCGGAGCCCTCGATATAGTCGATGTCGATGTCACCGAACAGCTCGGACTGCTGAACGGTTACCATGGAGCGCTTGTACAGCTCCAGCACCGCCAAAAACGTGACCACCACCAGCGGTTTCGGTGTCTCAGGCGTCACCAGCTGCGAGAACCGCAGGTGCCCCAGGTTCTTGATGCGCTGGTGAATGGCGCGCACGTGCACCTCCACGGGGATGGGCTTCGCCGCGATGTGCTCGCTTTCCAGCAGGAACACCTCGCGGCGCGCCAGCGCCTGCGCGGCCAAAAGCGCCAGCGAGTCAAGCGACACGTCGCGCAGAAAGTCGGGCATAAGCTCAAGGAAGCTGGCGTCGGGCCCGAACGGGCGCGAATGCATGCGGCCTTCCGTCACGAACCGCTCGTGCAGCGCGGCGGCGGCGTTCTTGAACTGCTTGTACTCCAGCAGGCGCTCCACCAGCAAATCGCGCGCTTCCGATGGCGCCAGCTCGGCGATGTCGTCGTCAAGCTGCATCTGCTCGCGCGGCAAAAGGCTGTCAGCCTTGATTTCCAGCAGCGTGCTGGCCACCAGCAGAAAGTCGCTGGCCACGTCCAGGTCAAGGTTTTGCAGGCGCGCCACCTCGGTCAGGTACTGGTCGGCAATTTCGGTGATGTTGATAGCCCCAATGTCAACCTTCTGGCGGCTGACCAGGTACAACAGCAGATCGAACGGCCCTTCGAAGCTGTCTGTGCGAACGCGATACGACACTCAAGCGCCCCGCTTTACGAAATGCGGAACGGGAACAGCAGATTGCCCACGTTGCCCGCCGTGACGTCCAAGTAGATGCCGAACGGGTTCACATGGATGATGTACGGCAGCAAAATGGCCACGATCATGAAGATGGGGAACGCATACTGCTGCACCTGGTAGTACTTCGGCAGCCACTTCACGGGCATGAAGAACGCGAAGATGGAGCTACCGTCAAGCGGCGGAATGGGCAGCAGGTTGAAGAACATCAGGTACAAGTTAATGAGCGCGAACATGGGCAAGAACATCAAGTAGAAGTAGTGGAAAAACTCGCTTTCCACCACCCATTGCGCCACAGGGCAGAAGCCGTACAGCACCCACGCCACAACGCCGGCAAGCACGGCCAGCAGCAAGTTGGCGGCCGGGCCGGCCAGGCCGACGATAAGGTCGCCCTTGCGCGGGTCTTTGAAGTACGCCGGGTTATACGGCACGGGTTTGGCGTAACCGAACACCGGCATGTTCATGGCCATCAGCAAAAACGGCATGATAACCGTGCCGAACGGGTCGATGTGCGCCAGCGGGTTGAACGACAGACGCCCCGCGCGTTTCGCCGTGGGGTCGCCCAGTTTGTATGCCGCGAAACCGTGCGACATCTCGTGCAGCACGATAGCGGGGATGAAGCTCAGGATAGAGCAGATGAGATAAGGAAGCGTAGTCATAATTTGTTCAGTATACCGTCATCTGCCGAAAGAAGAAACCGGGAAACGAAAGCTAACAAAACTGTAACCTGCGGAATGTAACCTGCGCGTACGAGCTGTGCGGCATACGATCGCAAAACTAAACGGGAGCGAAGAGATTTCCCCCTTCGCTCCCGCATTCGCCAATGAGGATGACGTTGCGCGCCGAAACTCCTTACGCGTTTTCGCGCTCGAACTTGTCCATGAACTGCACGAGCGCCTCCACGCCCGCCTTCGGCATGGCGTTGTAGATGCTGGCGCGCATGCCGCCGACGCTGCGGTGTCCCTTGATGTTCTCGATGCCGGCGGCCTTGGCCTCGGCGATGAACTTCGCGTCCAGGTCGGGGTTGCCCGTGACGAACGGCACGTTCATAAGCGAGCGGAACTCCTTCTTCGCCGTGCCGCTGAACAGCTTCGACTGATCCAGATAGTCGTACAGGATGGCCGCCTTCTCCTGGTTCATGCGCTGCATAACCTCAAGGCCGCCAAGACCCTTGAGCCACTGGAACACCTTGCCGCACATGTAAATGCCGTAGCACGGCGGGGTGTTCGACAGGCTGCCGGCGTCGGCCTGCGTCTTGTAGCGCATGATGGTGGGCGTGAACGGCAGCACGTCCTCGCGGATAAGGTCGTCGCGCACGATGACGATGACCACGCCGGCTGGGCCGACGTTTTTCTGCACGCCGCCGTAGATGAGGCCATACTTCGTCACGTCAACGGGCTCGGAGAGGAACATGCTGGACACATCGGACACGAGCGGGATGTTGCCGGTGTCGGGAAGCTTCGGGTAGCGCGTGCCGTACACCGTTTCGTTCTGGCAGATGTAGACGTAGTCGGCGTCGGGGGAAAACGTCAGACCGTCAACATCGGGCACGTACGTGAAGTTTTCGTCCTCGGAGCTGGCCACGCAGTTGGCCTGGCCGTACAGCTTCGCCTCCTTGAACGCCTTCTTCGACCAGTTGCCCGACACGATGTAGTCGGCAACCTTGTTCTGCATGAGGTTCATCGGGATGGCCGCGAACTGCTGCGTGGCGCCGCCCTGCAGAAACAGCACGCGGTAGTTGTCGGGGATGCCCATGAGGTCGCGGATGTCCTGCTCGGCCGTTTCGATGATGCCCTTGAACGCGGCGGAGCGGTGCGACATCTCCATGACCGACATGCCCGTGCCCTGGTAATCGAGCATTTCCGCAGCGGCAGAGGACAGCACCTCCTCGGGGAGCACTGCCGGACCGGCCGAGAAATTGTACACACGAGCCATGCTGAACCTCCTTGGGTTTGCGGTCAGGGATGCGGTGCGCGGTGCGCGCTGCCGCGTTGCGCAGGTTTGCGTTGTGCTCAGTATGACGCGCAAACATGTTGAACCTACCGGCGATGCGGGAATTGCCCGCAGGCGGCGAAAGCGCGGCGCGGGCGGCGAAAGGTGGAGAAACCTTGAAACTTTACAGGTGACTTGTCAGCTGTAAAGTTTTGGTGCCATACTGCGGCGTCATATATAAGGTACGAACCCTCTGGAGCATCATCATGAGCGAAGCGAACGCCCCCCAACAGCGCGCCGATCAGGCCGCCGGCACCATCGAGGCGCTAACGAAACAAATCCAGCAACTGAAGGCGCAGCGCGACGCCGTGATTCTGGCGCACTACTACGTGCCGCCCGAGGTGCAGGACGTGGCCGACTACGTTGGTGACAGCTTCGCGCTGGCAAAACTTGCCGTTGACCTGCCGCAACAAACCATCGTGCTTTGCGGCGTGGAGTTCATGGGCGAATCGGCGAAGCTGCTGAACCCCGAAAAGCGCGTGCTTTTGCCCGAGCCGGGCGCCGACTGCCCCATGGCGCACATGGTGCGCAAAGCCGACATCGACCGCGTGCGCGCCGAGCACGACGACCTTGCCGTAGTGTGCTACGTCAACTCCACGGCCGAGGCGAAAACGTGGTCGGACGTGTGCGTGACCTCGTCAAACGCCGTGAAGATCTGCCGCGCGCTGCCGCAGCGCAACATCCTGTTCATCCCTGACATGAACCTGGGCCGCTACGTGGCCGAGCAGCTGCCGGAAAAGCACGTCATCCTGAACAAGGGCTACTGCCCGCGTCACGTCACCATCAACCGGCAGCAGGTCATCGATCTTGAAGAGGCCTACCCCGAAGCCGTGGTGATGGCGCACCCCGAGTGCCCCGCCGACGTGCTTGACGAAGCCGACTTCATCGGGTCGACGAAAGGCATGATCGAGCACGCCACCGCCTCGGACGCGCGCGACTTCATCGTGTGCACCGTGGTGGGCATCCTGCGGGAGCTTGAACGCCGCAACGCGGGCACGAGCAAGCGCTTCCACTTCCCCGCCACCACGCCGCGTTGCGTGAACATGGACCAGGTGACGCTGCCGAAGGTAGCCGCGTGCCTGCAAAACCCTGCGCCATACGAGGTGCACGTCAGCGAAGAGCTAGCCCCCGCCGCCCGCGTGACGCTAGAGCGCATGCTGGAATACGCAGCGAAGTAGATGAGAGCGAAATGAACGATTTACCTGCAGAAAGAGCGGCTGCCAGCATGAACGGCAACCGTTTTACACCGGTGATTGACACAAGAGCCCAGGGCAGCAGCGAACAAGCTTACGGCCAAAACGAGCCCCCAGCGACGCCCCACCAAGCTGAGGCAGCCAATGTAATCGGTAACCAGTTTCAACCGGTCGCAGAAACAACCGCTGCCACCGAAGCACCCACATCCCAAAGCGCTTCCATAGCTCCGGGCACCAGCCCGAAAGCAATCACCTGCGACGTGGTCATCGTGGGCTGCGGCGTGGCCGGGCTGTACTGCGCGCTTAACCTGCCGCGCCAGCTTTCCATGGTGATGCTGGCGAAGACCACCGTCGACGAGTGCGACTCCATGCTGGCGCAAGGCGGCATCTGCGTGCAGCACGACGCTGACGACTACGCGCCGTTCTTCGAGGACACGCTGTGCGCCGGACATTTCGAAAACCGCTGCGAAAGCGTGGATCTGATGATTCGCGCCAGCCGCAGCGTCATCGACAGCCTGATTGGCTACGGCGTGCAGTTCGAACGCGACGAGGCCGGCCAGCTGCGCTACACGCGCGAGGGCGCGCACAGCCGCGCGCGCATCTGCTTCCACGACGACACCACCGGCGCCGAGATCACCACGAAGCTGCTGGCCGCCGTGCGCAAGCTTGGCAACGTGCGCATCCTGGAAAACACGCGCATGAACGATATTCTCACCAGCGAAAACGGCGCCGACGGCCAATGTTGCAGCGGCATCGCGGCATTCGACGCCGCCGGACGCGCGCTGCGCATCAACGCGCAGGCAACGGTGTGGGCGTGCGGGGGCATCGGCGGCACGTACGAGCGCTCCACGAACTTCCCCAGCCTTACCGGCGACGCGCTGCACATTGCGCGCGCCCACGGCATCGCGCTTGAGCACGCCGATTACGTTCAGATTCACCCTACCTCGCTGTATACCACCGAACCCGGCCGCGCATTTTTGATCTCGGAATCGTGCCGCGGCGAAGGCGCTGTGCTGCTTGACGTGCACGGCAGGCGCTTCGTCGATGAGCTGCAACCGCGCGACGTGGTAAGCGCCGCCATATGCCGCCAGATGGAGCGCGAAGGGTCCAATCACGTGCGTCTTTCGTTCGCCAGCGTGCCGAAAGATGAGATCACGGGGCATTTCCAGCACATCTACGAGCACTGCCTGGCCGAAGGGTACGACATCACGCGCGAGCCGATTCCCGTGGTGCCCGCGCAGCACTACTTCATGGGCGGCGTGCACGTCGACCGCGCCAGCGCCACCAGCATGCCAGGGCTATACGCCGCGGGCGAGACAAGCTGCAACGGCGTGCACGGCAAGAACCGCCTGGCCAGCAACTCGCTGCTTGAGTCGCTCGTGTTCGCACAGCGCGCCGCTTGGGATATCGCGCGCCGCCGTGGGCTTGCGGCGCCGCATCCGCAGACGTACGCCGAGCACCCTGCCGGCGCCGACGCGCAGGCATACGAGCATCTCTGCGCGCTAGCAAGCGAAAAGCTGCAGGCTGCAAGTGGGCGGGAAAGCGAAGAGACACAGTCGCACCTTGCGACGGGCAAAGCGGACGCACAAAACAACGACACCGCGCACGACGACACAGCTCACGATGCACATAGCGCCGCATCACACCGCAACGACGCCGCGAACGGCGCGCACGTTGCGACATCAAGCTGCTACGACTCCGCCAGCGATGCACAGGGCGTTGCGTCCAGCCGCCCAGATTCAACGCACCCGACGCCCTGCGCCGCCAGTCCCGCCCACACCACCGCCCGCCAGAAGGAGGCCGTTGTCGCATGAACTTCATCACGCTGACCACCGTTGCCGAGCCGCTCATCCGCCAAGCGCTGGCCGAGGATATCACGAACGAAGACGTGTCCACCGCCGCCATCATGCCCGACGCGCGCCCGGCGGCCGTTGACCTGATTGCGAAGGCCGACGGCGTGCTGTGCGGCCTGGACGTGTTCGAGCGCACGTTCGCCATCCTGGACCCCGCAAGCCGCGTGCAGCGCTTCGCGCAGGAGGGCTCAACCGTTTGCTCAGGTCAAGTGCTTGCCACCGTTGCCGGCGACGTGCGCGCGCTGCTTTCCGGCGAACGCGTGGCGCTAAACTACCTGCAGCGTATGAGCGGCATCGCCACGTACACGCGCCGCGTGGCGCGCCTGCTTGAAGACAGCGGCACCACGCTGGTGGACACGCGCAAAACCACGCCGAACATGCGCGTGTTCGAGAAGGAAGCCGTCCGCACGGGCGGCGGGCGCAATCACCGCTACAACCTCTCCGACGGCGTCATGCTCAAGGACAACCACATCGCAGCCGCGGGCGGCGTGCGGCAGGCCGTGGCGGCGGCACGCGCCTACGCCCCGTTCGTGCGCAAGATCGAGGTGGAGTGCGAAACGCTCGACCAGGTGCGCGAGGCCGTGGAAGCCGGCGCCGATATCATCATGCTCGACAACATGGATCACGCCACCATGGCGCAGGCCGTTGCGTTCATCGACGGGCGCGCCGAGACGGAGTGCTCGGGCAACATCGATGCGGACAACGTGCGCGCCATCGCCGATCTGGGCGTCGATTACGTGTCCAGCGGCGCGCTGACACATTCCGCGCCCATCCTGGACGTGTCGCTCAAGCATCTGCGCATGCTTGACGAAGCGGGTATAAATGGCGAAGGTGAAGCTTCCACCTGCGCAAACGCAGAATGCGGCGAAGGCAAGCAAGCCGAGCAAGCTTCCCCGTCGCCCTTGTGCGACAATAGCTTCACGGCACATAAATGCCCCGAGCACCCAACCGTAAAGGCAAGGCGATAGCATGACGAAAGCGCAAACCCGCCGCGAGGCGCTTCTGCGGCTGCTGCGCGAATCCAGCGCGCCGCTTGCCGGCGGCGCGCTGGCCGAGCAGCTTGGCGTCAGCCGTCAAATCATCGTGCAGGACATCGCGCTTTTGCGCGAAGCGGGAGCGAACATCGTGGCCACCACGAAAGGCTACGTGCTGGCCGATGCGGCAAGCGCAGCAGAGCAGCCGGAAAGCACCGACGCAGAAGGCGCAGCGCCAGCCGAGCCGTTCGAGCGCACGTTCAAGGTGCACCACGGCGTCGAGCAAACGAAACACGAGCTTGAGACCATCATTTCCGCAGGTGGACGCGTGAAAAACGTATCCATCAGCCATCGCGCCTACGGCCGCGTGACCGCGCCACTGGACATTGCCACCCAGGCCGACATCGGCCGCTTCATGCAAGATATCGAAAGCGGCAAGTCCTCGCCGCTGTGCACCGCCACCTCGGGCTACCACTACCACCTCATAGCAGCAGACAGCGAAGAGGCACTCGAAACCATCGGCCGAGCCCTAGCCGACGAAGGTTACCTTGCCCCCTTGCTGCCGCACGAACAGGGATAACCGCAGGAGTGAATCCCAACAGCCCCTACTCCCAGGTTTCGGGCATGCCTTCTATCAGCATGAACCTGGTGGCGCTGCCGAGAACCAGCTCGTCGCCGGCGTGCACTTCCACCGGCACCGTCGTGCGCGCACCGGCGCCGCGCGGGGCTTCCACGACCACTTCCGAGCCGTCTTCGCCGCTGATAAGCACGGTGCCGTTAGAGCTACCCATGCCCTCGACGCACCATTTTCCCCGTTCGTTGCACCAAACGCGCAGATGATGGCCCGAAACGTCCGGCTCCACGTCGGCGATATCGTCGGGCCCCAGCGCAAGCGCGCCGATCTCGATGCCATCGGACAGCGGCTGCACCCAGTGCAGCGCGCCCGACACCATGCCGTTCACCACGCGCAACAACCCCAACGCCTGCGCCTGCGAACGCGGGTCGGCCGGCGCCGATGCGCACGGCCCCGCCTCCATAACGGCAGCCGGAACGGTTTCAAGCCGCCCGCCGTGCACGCTGCGCACGTAATCGAGCACGTAAGCACACGAGCGTTTCACGTTCGCCGAGCAACCGGCCGCCACAAACAGCACGCACGCCAGCTCCGCACGCTCCTCTTCGCTGTATCCCGACCCCGCCACCAGACGTTCCTGCACGTTGTCATACAAAGCCAAGTCCTGATGACAGCCACGCAGGGCCTGGCGCATCATGTCGCCGCCCGGCCCGGTGATCACGTCAAGCACGCCGCGCGCCGAAAGCTTCTTGCCCTCGCTTGAGCGCAAACGAGCGCACACGCGCAGCGCCGCCACGCCCCAATCGCTGAAGTAGCGGTCCTGCAGCGAGCCAACGGGCGCGTGCACGATGAAGCGCGACACCCACGTGCGGTCGTCCGAGCGCGAAAGCGGGCTTTTCCCATCGGCAAGCGGGCGGCCGGACAGCACCAAGCGCGCCAAATCCTTATGGCTGATGCCGCCGTAGCGTTTCATCGTTTCGAACAAGGCGCCGCACGGCGTCAGTTCCACAGCCATCCCGTTACGCTCCTTCGCATGCTTGCGCGCCGCCCGCACCGGGCTGCGCATCGTCGATCTCGTATTCCGGCTCAACTTCGGCTTCCCCAGCATCCCGCGACGCGGCCTCAAGCGCCGCCGCACGCGCAGCGGCAAGAGCGGCGCCATCAAGCGCCGGGCCGCCATCCGGAAGCGCACGCAGCCGTTTGACCTGCGGCAATGCAACATTCAATGCATAATCGGCCACCAGGACGAACCATCCAGCCGCCATGGCGGCCACCAGTGCCGCCGCCAAGCCATCGGCTTTCTGCGCCAGCTGGAACTGCAGGCAGCCCAGCAGCTTGAACTCCGCTGCGCCCGCAACCGCAACACCGGCCGTGCCGCGCAAAAACCCTGCGCGCGTGCGCGACCCGCCTGCCCGAAGCGCCAAGCCGGCAAGCGCAGGCACCGCCAACGCAGCCGTAACCGCCACTCCCGAAACCGCGCCTTCCCAGAAGGCGCCGCCCAGCGAAAACGAAGCTGCCGCGCCGTTCACCAACACGCCAGCGGAAATGGCCACCGCGGCAAGCGCAACCGCCGCCACGCCCTTCGACGTTATGCGCGCAAGCGAAAGCGCGCCGTTCGGCGCATCGGGAAACCCGCCGATCAAGCCGCCGGGCACACAAGGCACCAGGGGCTTTCCCGAAAGCGAGCGCTCGACGTTTTCGGCATAGTGCACGGAAAACGACGACAGCGCCTCACGCACGGCCGCGGCCGCCGGACGGTCGGCCTGCTCGCGCGCCAGGCAGTCGGCAAGCACCTCGGCGAACATGCGGTCCACAAACGTGAGCGCATCGGCCGCCTCCGCAACGCTTGCCGGCGCGGGCAGCTTGTCCTGCGCCTGCTGCACGGCCACCGCAGCCTCGGGCTCGCGCGCCAACACGTCCACCAGCGCATCGGCGTCCTCGTGCGCCATGACCGCCGGCGGCGCAGCCGCAGCCATTTTCGCGCGATACGGCGAAAGCGCCCGTCCATCGTCCGACAGGCCATGCAACTCGTACGGCACATGCCCGCTGGCCAGGCGATACACCACACTTGCTGCCGCATACACGTCGATAGCAGATGATTTCCGCAGCTCATCAAGGCCCGGAATATCGTCGCTGAGCATCTCGGGCGGCGCATAGTCGGCCGTGGCCCCGCGGAACACCGCGTTTTCGCGCGTGAACGACGTGGCAACGTCCACATCGGCAGACGACCCGAAATCGATGAGGTACAGGTCGAACACGCCTTCCTCAACCTGCTGCGCCAAAGTCAGGCGCGACGTGCGGACCATGACGTTGCGCGGGCTGATATCGCGGTGCACGAACCCGCCTTCGACGAATCCCATGCGCGCCACCAGGTCGAACAGGTCGCGACCGATGCGCGCCGCCACCAGCGGCGACACCCGACCTGCCCCGTCCACGGCAAGCGTGCGGCGCACGCGATCAAGCGTGACGCCTTCGACCCACTCCATGACGATGCACGGAACGCCGACAACCTGGCCGCGGCCGAACAGGCGCGGAAAACCCTTCAAGCCCGAAAGCTTCGCGTGGCATTCATACTCGCGCTCAAACGCCGCCCGGGCAGCGCGAACGCGGCGCGCATGCTCCTCGTCAGATTCCGCACCATGACGCTGCGGGTCGGCCAAAAGCTTCAACGCCACGTGCTCGCCCTGCGCGTTGCGCGCATGCTCCACGCGCCCCGTGCCGCCGCTGTGGCCTTCGCCTTCCAGCACGAACAACGTGACGAAACGACGCCGATACGCCGCGCGATCGGCATCAGCCAGCACAAACGGCGCCTCGAAACCCTCAACGTGCGCGACGCGCATAGCCGGCGCGGCAGACGCAACCGCAAGCGACCCTGTTCGCGCATTGCGACCGCTCGCATTTCCACTCCACCCGCTCATAAGCTGATACTCGCAAGCACTTCGTTGAGCTGGGCGGCCGTTACGCTGTTACCGTTTGCATCTTGGTCGTTCCAAATGGGCTCCATCCAACGGTTGTAACCATCGGCGGGGTTCGCATACGCCAGGTTGAGGTTCCACGCGTCGTAATACGGTGTAAGCGCCTGGTCAAGCGCAATATAGGCACGCTGCAAGTTGCCTTTCTGATCGATCCAGCGCGACCCCTCGGGACAGTCGTAGTTGCGTAGCATAAGGAAATCGGTAAGCGTTTGGCTATCGATAGCCGAGCACTCGTCGTAATCCGCCTGGCGCACGTCCAGCGAACCATGCAAGGCATCGCTGCCGAACGAGCCGATGGCCGCGTTCAGGCGCGACACGTAGGTGTTCACGCGGTTCAAATGATCAACCAACAGCGCGTGGACCCGAGCTTCTTCTGCTTCAGAAGGACCCGAGGGCGAAGGCGTTTCCGACGATCCGCCGGACGCAGAGCCACCTGAAGAGGAGCCTCCCGACGTCGAATCGCCGTCAGCCGCGCCCGCGCCCGACCCCGACCCGGACGAAGCGGAGCTGCCGGAATTCGATCCCGCATTCGAAGCGGCGCTGGACGAAGGGGTCTTCGAAGCCTCCACGGCCTTCGTAAACGACGCGTCAACCACGCCGGACGGCGAACCCGCAGCAAGCGACCCCGCACCCAGCACGCCACCGAACGCGCCAAGCCCCAGCGCTGCCGAAACAGCGCTCTGTTCAGCAACCTCTTGTTGGTCAACGGGCCCAACATTGCGGGAAGGCCCATCGGACGAAACGACGCTGAGTTTCGCGGCATCGTCGGTCGACGCAAACGCAAGTCCCAAAGGCACAAGCGAAGGAACCGGCGGCTCGTACAACAAGCCGGGGATGGTTGAAACGTACCCCGCCACACCGCCGACAAGCAGCGTGAACGAAAACAGCGCAAGCGCCGTCATAGACGCAGGAACGCCCGCTTGCCAGCGCAAACGCCGCGCGCGACGCGCCGGTCGGTTCGTGCCGGAAAACGTTGGCGTGGGGCTTGGACTTGGAAGCGGGCTGGCGCTGCGAGCAGTCGAAGGCCTTGCCGCGCCCGAAGCCTCGCCGCCACCCGCAAGTTCGCCTGCGGTCTTTCTTTCGCCGCAAGACGAAGCAGCTGCACCGTCGATTCGCTCGGCAGCATCGCTTTCGCCGCGCGCCGTTTTGCGCTCCTCGTCCATATCGCACCCCCCTTCGCTTGTTCCCGGTTACCGTCTCGAAAGCGCCAAGGCCGACCCGGCTTTACGCCATGTTCGGCCAGCCCTGTTGCCGCAGTGCCTCGTACGCGGCAATTGCTACCGAATTGCTTAAGTTTAAGCTCCGCATACCCTCGCGCATAGGGATGCGCACGCAGGCGGAAGCGAATCGTTGCATAACGGCCTCGTCAAGCCCGCGGCTTTCGCGCCCGAACGCCAGATAGGCGTCCCGCCCGTAGGACACGCTGGCATAGCTGGCCTGCACGTGGCCCGTGAACAGGTGCAGCTCGTCGGCCGCATGCGCCTCGAAGAACTCGTCGGCGCACGACCAGCGCACGATGTCCACGTCGTCCCAATAGTCGCAGCCGGCGCGCGCCAGGTTGCGCTGCGTCACGGCGAACCCCATGGGCTCCACCAGGTGCAGCCGCGCGCCGATGCACGCGCACGTGCGCGCCACGTTGCCCGTGTTCTGCGGAATCTCGGGTTCCACCAGCACGATGTTCAGCACAGCCTTCGCCCTACCCTTCCGCCGCCTGGCGCGCCATCTCGGCTTCAAGCTCTTCGTTGAGCATGAACCACTCTTCCTCGGCGGCCGCGATGCGCTGCTTGAGCTTGGCATGCTCGGCCACGGCGTCCGACGAGGCGTCCTCGTTGATGTAGAAGTCGGGGTCGGCCATCTTCGCCAGCAGCTCTTCCATGCGCGCGTTGTCGCGCTCCATCTGCTTGTCCAGCTCGGCGATGCGCTTGCGATGGTTCTTCAGCGCGGCATAGGCGCGATTGCGCGCCTCGGCCTCGCGGCGCTTCTGCTCCTTCGTCTTCGGCGCGCTGCCGCGCTTGGCCGTCAGCTCGCCGGCCGCGGGCTGTTCGGCGGCGGGCACCGGCGCCTTAGCGGCGGGCGCGGACGCCTTGCCCTTCGCCTTGCCGCCCTTGCCCGAGCCGCCCTTGCCCATCAGCTCGTCCACCAGCGACTCGTCGGTGGGTGCCGGGCCGTCAAGCTGGCCGGACTTGAACAGGTAGTAGTCGTAGTCGCCGTCGTACACCGTCACCTTCCCCGGCTTCACTTCCACGATGCGGTTCGCCACGCTGCGGATAAGGTGGCGGTCGTGCGTAATCAGCAAGATGGTGCCCTCGAAGCGGTTGAGCGCCTGCTCAAGCACGTCGGCGCTGGCGATGTCCAGGTGGTTCGTGGGCTCGTCCAGGCACAGCAGCGGTTTCGGCGCCACCAGCATCTTCGCCAATGCCAGGCGGCCCTTCTCGCCGCCGGACAGCACGCTGACCTTCTTGTCCACCGCGTCGCCCTCGAACAGAAACGCGCCCAGCAGGCTGCGCACCTGCGAGATGTTCCAGCCCGGCGCCACGTGATCGAGTTCCTCGAACACGGTGTTGCCCGCGTGCAGCTCTTCCAGCTGGTGCTGCGCGTAGTACGTCAGCGCCACGTGCACGCCATAGGTGATGGTGCCCGCATCGGGCTTCATGACGCCCGCGATCATCTTCATAAGCGTGGACTTGCCCGCGCCGTTCGGACCCACCAGCGCCACCTTGTCGCCGCGGTACATGGTGAAGTCGAAGTTGTCGTACACACGCTTGTCGCCGAAGTGCTTCACCAGGCCGCGGCAGCGCACCACCTCGTCGCCGGTGCGCGGCGGCTGCACGAAGTTGAAGTGGATGGGCTTCTTCTCTTCCGGAATCTCGATAAGCTCTTCCTTCAGGCGCTCAAGACGCTGCGCGCGCTCCTGCGCCTGGCGGGCCTTCGTGGCCTTGTAGCGAAAGCGCTCGACGAACTCCTCCAGGTGCTTCATTTCCTCAAGCTGTTTCGTGCGTTGCTGGCGCAGGCGCTCGATGCGCTCTTCGCGCGCCTTGAGGTACGCGGAGTAGTTGCCCTTGTACAGGTTGACGCGGCCGTTGGCCACCTCGGCCACGCGGTCGACCATGTTGTCCATGAACTCGCGGTCGTGGCTGACCACGATGACGGTGCCCTCGTAGCCGCGCAGGAAGCCTTCGAGCCACTTGACCGATTCCAGGTCCAAGTGGTTCGTGGGCTCGTCGAGCATGAGCACCTCGGGGTTGCGCACCAGTAGCTTCGCCAGCGCGATGCGCATCTGCCAGCCGCCCGAGAAGTTCGTGGTGGCCTGCTGCAGGTCGCCTTCCTTGAAGCCCAGGCCGAACAGCACGCCGCGCACCTTCGCCTCGATGGTGTAGCCGCCCAGCGTCTCGTACGCATCGCGCGCGCGGCCGGCCGCGCCAAGCTGGCGCTCGGTGGGATTTTCGCCCAGGGAGTTCTCCAGCTCGCGCAGGCGCTGCTCGGCCGCCAGGATTTCCACCTGCGAGGACATGACTTCCTCGAAGATGGGGCGGTCGGGCATCTCGATGGCCTCCTGCTCCAGGTAGCCCACGCGCGCGCCCTTCGCGAACAGGATGCGGCCCTCGTCGGCGTCTTCGCGCCCGCTGATGATGTTGAGCATGGTGGTTTTGCCCGCGCCGTTCGGGCCGACAAGCGCCAGGCGGTCGTACTCCTCCAGCTTGAACGTGACGTCGGCGAACAGCGTGCGCCCCCCGAACGACTTCGTCAGATGCTCAACCTGCATGATCATGGTGCAATAACTCCTTTTCTTTGTTGCAGCCTTTCATCATACCGGAGATGCACCCCGCATGGCCCCCAAACCACCCAACCTGACCGAAATGAGCACGAGAAAGAACAAGCGCCGGGCAATGGCCAGCAGCGAAACAAACCTATTTAATTCAGGATCTCAAAAGCGGCCATTGTTGGGCAATTTTCCGAAAAGCTGAATGAATGCGGGACATATTTCGACGAAGCTGAATACCTCAAGCTCGCCCCTCCACGGCGTAGCGCAAGGCGTTATTCCAAAATTGCAAACCCCAGGTGAAAGGCTTGCTCAAACGCCAAGACGCAACAGCGCCCCCAACAAATCCGCCACACTCAATGGCGAACATTCAAGAAATCGAAATATTGTCCAACAATGGCCACTTCTCTCATTTCCTGAATGCCGCGGTATTACCTTGCGGCTAACGAACATTGAGCATAAGTGGAAGACGGCAGTGGTGCGGAAATAATTTCAGGCTTATAGGAAAAAATGCTTGCCGATTTTATTGGCTTAGAGCCCTTAGGGTTTGAGACCTCAAGACTCGAGAACCTCGATAAAAAAAGACGAACCGCTTTCGCGGTTCGTCTAGGAGCTTTATGGCTCCCCGGGTAGGATTCGAACCTACAACCCTCCGGTTAACAGCCGGATGCTCTGCCGTTGAGCTACCGAGGAATTTCGGTGCGCTTTCTTCTTTCGTGGCGCAAGAAAGTATTATAGACATTTCAATTTTCCGCGCAAGCCCCTTTTTTTAAAATTTTTTCCGGATCGGGTTTTGAAGGCGCCCACGCCCCAAAACCCGCCCTATGCCCTCGCAAACGCATGAAGTCGAAACCACACGCTGACGACAGGGTCAGCCTCGCCACAAGACGGCCTTGGCCCCTGCAGCATTCGCCAGAAAGGAAAGTGGCCTCCCGTTTCTCCGTCCAGGAAGCGGGAGGCCACTCATTGTCGAACTCCTTGCAAGATCAACGGTAGCGAATTGCTTGCAAACCAGCCATCGCAAAAACCTGCGCGCAACGCCACGGGGCCGCGCTTATTGCAGCTTCGCCTCGGTCTCCTTCATGACCTTCTCGTAGTTGGCGATTTTGTAGTCAAGGCGGTCAACGCCGGCTTGCATTTCCGCAACGCGCGTGCGCATAAGGTCGCGCTGCTCCTCAAGCAAGCTGATGCGCTGCTTGATGGTGCTGTCGCCTTCCTCGATAAGCCCCATGTACTCGATGAGCGACTCGATGGACATGCCCGCGCCGCGCATGCACTTGATGAATTGGATGCGCGCGCAGTCTTGCTCGGTGTAGTCGCGGATGCCGCTTTCGGTGCGGCGCACGTGCCGCATAAGGCCGATGCGCTCGTAGTAGCGCAACGTGTCGGCGGAGATGTCGTACTGCTTGCTCACTTCGGCGATTTTCATGCGTTCCCCTTTGATGCGTTTCTGCTGCGCTTATTTCACCACTTTAAGGTTGCCCCATGTCAAGGTTTAGGGAACACAAAAACGCGAAATGTGCCGGAAAGTTGCGGCGCTTCAATATGCGCATCGCCATCGACCCTTGCGATTAAACGCGCAACGATTGCATAATAGTGCCCACAATCATGCAACGAAAGGAGCGAGCATGCCAACATGCGTTCCCATAAAAGATCTTCGCGACACTGCGGCATTCGATCAGCTGGTTGAGACCAGTCCTTCACCCGTAACGGTGACGAAAAACGGATACGACCGATTCGTCTGCGTGCGAAGCGCGGACTACGAACGGCTTGAGCAAGCAGACGCACGCGCTCGTTTGCTTGAAAGAATCGTTGTTGCCGAACAGGAAAGGTCAGAAGGACTATCCACAGACGCGTATGAGGCAACCACGGCATTACGGGAGAAATATGGCCTATAACGTCCGCATCCAGCCAAGCGCGCTGATCGAACTTGACGAAATCGTCTCCTACTTGATGGTGTTCGGGCCGCACACGGCGCAATCGTTTCTTGACAATTGGGAAGCCATGCTCGACGAGCTGCGCGACGGCATTGTGGAACACGCACTATCCAGATTCGAAGTGCTCGCGAAGCTTGGCTACCGCACCGCATTCGTGAAAAACTACATCGTGCTGTTTTTCGAAGAAGAAGACACCCTCACGGTTGCCCATATCTTCCATCAAAGCCAAGACTATGCGCGTTTAGTGCTGAACGGCAGCTAGAACGCCCTAATACATGTCGAAGGCGTTCCAGAGCAGGGCGTTTGCTGTGATCATTACCACGAGCGATCCGAACAGGAAATACAGCGCGATGCGGTACACCGACACCGTCTCGCCGGCGGCGCTGGCGTTCGCCATGGCGTGCGCGCCTACCTGCCCCACGGGCGCCACGCCGTGCGCGCCCAGCTGCGTGGTCCAGCCCTTCGACAGCGGCTCAGTCGAGCGCACCTGCAACAGCTCCAGGAACACCAGCGCCGCGGCCAGCGCGAAGTACAGCCCGAAATCGCAGATGTAGCGCATAAGGATGCCCGCGCCCTGCAGGTCGAACACGCACAGCGCCACGGCCACAACCACCAGGCACGCCCACAGCGGCAGCAGCCCCTTCGCCTTCAGCGCGTGGCGCACGCGCGGCAGGGCCAGCAGCACCAGCGTCATGGGATACAGGAAGAAGTAGCCGCCGAACATGGGCTCGTAGATGGTGACGCCTTGGTACGACGGGTCCATGTACGTCTGGTGCAAAAACGGGAACTGGCTGCCCAGCGCCGGCGGCTGCAGCAGGTACGCGTACAGGCCGAACGGGATGCGGTCGGCGTGGAACCCGCGGTGCGTCATGTCGTTCGTGGTGAGGTTGTAGTTCGCGCCGAAATCCAGCGGGCTGCCGAAGCGCAGGAAGTTGTACGCCATCACAACCAGCGCCACCACCGCAAACGGCACAAGCGCCGCGCGGAACTCGTGTAAGCACGCACGGCGCGCCTGGGCGTTGCCGCGCGCGTCGCGCAGAAACGGCCAGAACAGCACCAGGCCGAACACGGCGGCCAACACCATCTGCGGGCGCGCCGCCAGCGTCAGCGCGATAAGCGCCGCGCCGGCAACCACGCGGCCGCGCTCGATATACCCGCGCGACGTGCCGCTGATCCACAGCCCCAGACCCCAGCTGACCAGCGCCAACCCCATGGCCTCGGGCAAGAAGTACATGCTGGGCGCGCGCGCCAAAATCAGCCCGCCGCCCGCCACGAACAGCATGATGTCCAGCACGGCGAACAGCCCCAGCGACGTGCGCGGGAACCACCGCCGCACCACGTTCGTCAGCAAGTACGCCAAGCCGGCCGCATACGCGCAATCGCAGATGGCCACGCCCAGCCACGTGGGGAAACCGGTTCCCGTGGCCAGAAGCCACGGCACATAGAACACCAGGCACGGCAGCACGCCGAAGTACACGTAGTACTTGCCCTCGAAATACGCGTGGTCCCACAGATACGGCACGCCGGCCGCGGCGCGCGCCGCCGTGTCGTAGGGGTTGTCCATGGCCTGCAACGCCGCGCTGGGCACGTCGTCAAGGTACAGGTGCCCCTGGAGCAGCGCCTGCGCAAGCTTTTGGTACTGGAAGTAGTTTTCGGTGCTGGCGGTTTGCGTCAGCGACAGGAAGTGCGTGTTCGACATGACCAGCACGAATATGATGACTGCCTGCACGGCCACCAGGCCCACAACCATCCACCCGTGGCGCGTGATGCGCCCGTCGAACACGCGGCTGAACAGCATCGACTGCGGGCGCACGGCATACAGCAGCAACAGCACGGCCAGAATGTACGCGAAACGCACCGGGTCGATGTCAAGCGGCACCTGCTGGTTGAGGCTGACGCCCGTAACGGTGATCGGCCCCACATCGGCCAGGTTCGTGAACGACACGTAGACGGAATGGCACTTCCCCGCCGGGTCCAAGCTGATGTACGTGCTGGCCGCATCGGCCGGGTCCACCGTCACCGAAGGCAGCTGGTAGTAGTTCGCGTTGCCCTCGTCGGCAAGGTACATGGTCACCTGCAGCTTGCTATCGGTGGCTTTCGCGGCCGTCGCCGGGTCGTTGAGCACGGGAGCGAAGTGGATGCTGCGCACGGTGTCGTCAAGGCCGGTCAGCTCGATGGCGTTGTTGGAGGCATCAAGCGCAATGGTGCCCTCGCTGCCGGAGGCCACGCCGTTGACCAGGTACGACCCCACCTCGGGATACGTCATGGACGTGAAGAACGCCAAATTGAAGCCGAACACCTCGATGGCCACGGCCACCAGCACGCACACAAGCAGGCCGGCGAAGCGCTTCGCGGGGCTGGTGTAGGCGCCCGCCGAGCCGGCAAACCCCATGTCGCCGGTGTCGGAAGGCGACGCCCAGCCCGAACGCGGCTGCGCCGCAGCATGACGACCCGGGCGCGTGTAGGCGTTAGCGGCGCCGCGGCCCGCACCGCCGGCAGCTGCCGAGCCACCCGGCATGCGTGAAGTGCCGCCATCAGGGCGCGACCAGGGGTTTTGCCGCCCGCCGTTAGTACCAGCTCCGCCAAACGAGGAACCATATCCCCCGCGAACGCCGCTGGCATCGCGTCCGTTCGCGGCGCCGTAAGCGCCATCGCCCGCAGCGCCCCGCCCACCGCCGGCACCCGACATGCGCGCCGTGCCGCCAGCATACGGCGCCTGACCGCCCACCGCACCCGAGCGCGCGCGATTGCCGCCATGCGCCGAATAGTTCTCGCGGGCGTATTGCTGGAACTCCGGCGAGGAAACGCCAGGCTCGAAAGGGTCATGATACTGTTGATTCCGATTAGCCATAGGCCGGATTATACTTCCGATAACGAACCCGTCCGAAACCCTGGGAGGCACAATGGACGAAAAAGACATTGCGATTTTGCGAAACGCGAACATCGACTACGAAGATATCACCGACCGCTTCGAAGGCAACGAGGCGCTGTACCTCAAACTTGCCGAGCTCTTCCTGTCCGACCCGCACATGGCCAACATCGAGGCCGCATTCGCCGAAGGCAACCTCGACGAGGCCGAGCGCGAATCGCACGCCCTGAAAGGCGTGGCGGGCAACCTGTCGCTGACCAGCTTGCACCAGCTGGCCACGCGTATGAACGACCTGCTGAAAGCCCACGACGAGCAAGCCGCCACCGAGCTTTTGCCCCAACTCGACGATGCCTACACCCAAGCAACCCAAGCCCTACGCGCCGTGCTAGGGAAATAGCCGCCGGTATCTCTTACCCCCGCCAGCGCCACAAACAACAAGCGGCCAACAACAGAGGCAAACCGAACTGGCACCAGCTAACATCAGAGCAGCTTTCCCGAGTTGTTTACCTCAGGAACAACAACAGCCCCGCCTCTCGTCCCAAACCATACCAGCAAAATGCGAATCGTACACAAAAGGGTGGCAAGCATAGCGCCTTCCACCCTTTACATCAAAGCGCCGTATCCAATTGTCCTAAACGCACAATTACCGAATCACAACCGCTTGAGCTCCTGTCGTCCAGTAGTTGTTGAAGAAGCTGCTGGCAGACCTTGTGACACTACCGGAAATAGAATCAGCCACGTACACAATGCCTCGTTCCTCATCGTATCCCTGAACAACAATCGAATGGCTGCCGGTATAGAAATTGTACAAGCGCCCTCCGTACCACTGGGAAGCCTTAGCGTACTCGGCTCCCCCATTGTTAACCGCTCCCCACACTTGAACCGGTATGCCGTACTGCAAATACCAATAGATATCGGAACGTGAAGACCCCGTTACATCCTGGGCGCGCAGAGAACTGCCTCGAGCGCTGAGATACCGATTTGCCGCATCGCAAATTGCAGGGGGCCATACAACCGCCCATCGCATAGGCCGACACGAAATTCCAGTCGCTGAAGCTCAAATAAGAATTCCAAATCGTCGTATTGCTAGCTGGGAACCCGAAGTACCGAAGCATATTCGCCAACGCAACCGATTCGCAGCCGTCGGGAAGATTCGGGTACTGATCCATCGCGGGAACGTTAACCCAAGCACCAACCATGCGGCCGCTACCGTTGAACTTATAATCAACAGAGCCCACATACTGCCACTTCGAAGCGACCATCCGACCACCGTTGCTGGAGTCCAGGTAGTACCAGGAGTTGCCATCCTTCAACCAACCCGTTGCCATAGCGCCGTTGCTTCGCAGGTAGTACCACTTGCCGTCGACCTGCTGCCAGTCGGCGGCCATCTGGAACATCGACTTGTCGAGCCAGTACCACGAGCCGCCCGAGCTCAGCCAGCCGGTCTCGAGCGCGCCGGAGGAGTCCGACCAGTACCACTTGCCGCCGTCCAGCGCCCAGCCCGTGGTCATGGCGCCCGAGCTTGCCAGGTGGTACGTGGCGCCGCCGACCTTCTTCAGGCCCGTGGCCATCTTGCCGCTGACGGGCTCCAGGTAGTACCATGCGCCGCCAACACGCAACCAGCCAGTCTTCAATTTGGTTTCGGAAACGGCGTAATACTAATCGCCATCGATCAAGTTCCAGCCCTGCTTGTAGCGAACCGGCTGGGGTTTCTTAGAGGCTTCAGACGAAGAAGCCCCCGTGCGGCTAGCAACCGAGTCCTGCACCGCAGCCGAGCCGGCCGAGCCGTCGCCAACCCCACTCTGAACCTTAACGGCCGAGTCCTTCGGCACGGCACCGGCGTCGTCAGCCGCATAAGCTGCGGAAACGCAGCAAACAGCCAACGCCGCCGAAAGCGCGAACGTCCATACCAACTTTCTCACATGCGCGCCCATACCCATTACTTCCTTACAGCCGTCGGATCCCATAGCCCATTTGCGTCGACGTAATAGCCGCCCACCCATCGAGACGTGGCCATAGCGCCATCGCCCATAACGTAATAGTTACCGATCCATCGCGAAGACGCCATGGCGCCGCCGCGGGAGCCGTCCAGGTAGTACCACTTGCCGTCCACCTGCTGCCAGCCGGTGGCCATCCGGAACGTCGACTTGTCGAGCCAGTACCACGAGCCGCCCGAGCTCAGCCAGCCGGTCTCGAGCGCGCCGGAGGAGTCCGACCAGTACCACTTGCCGCCGTCCAGCGCCCAGCCCGTGGTCATGGCGCCCGAGCTTGCCAGGTGGTACGTGGCGCCGCCGACCTTCTTCAGGCCCGTGGCCATCTTGCCGCTGCCGGGCTCCAGGTAGTACCAGGCGCCGCCGACGTATTGCCATCCCGTGGTCATAGCGCCAGAACTTGACAAGTAATACCAGCTGCCGCCGGAACGAACCCAACCGGTCTGCATCCATCCGGAACTATCGAAGTAATACCACTCGCCATCAATCTGAGCCCACCCATTTTTTGGGTAGGAGCCGTCTTTGTAGCGGTACCACCAAGAACCGTTCGAATACACCCACTGGTCCCCGTGAACAAGAGGACCCGTAAAGTCGAAATTCACGTCAACATCTTTGGTGATTCCGGAAACCGAGCTTTGTTCGTCAGCCTGCCAAACGTCGTAGTGCTTGCCATAAGTGCATTGCCAGTTATATTGGGCCACCCAGCGCGGCCACTTATCATACTCGGAGCTTGTCAGATAGTGCGTCCACCAGTTCGTATTCGCATAAACGCCCGGAGTGAAACCCGCAGCGGAAATAGCCGAGCAGAACGCTTTGGTATTAGAAAGCAGCTGATTATTGCTAATGTTCGGACTGCTTCCGCCTTCTTCCAAGTCGTAATACACGGGATACGACAAATCAACCGGGCTCAAACCGGCCGCGTCAAGAAGCCGCAGCACATGCGAGGCTTCGCTTCGTGCCATGCTGGTGTTTTCAGCATACGAATACAAGTAGACGCCAAATGGAATGCCGTACTTCTGGCATCCGCGAACATTCGCAAGAAATTGGTTGTCGTCCTGCTTGGCGTAATCAGAGCCATAGCCGCACCGAATGATGGCGAACGTTACGCCAGAGCTTTTAACCTTCGACCAATCGATAGGCCCTTGGAACGTGGAAACGTCAACGCCAAAGCCTTTAGCGCCCCAAACAGTGGTGCCGTTGCTGCCATAGTACGTCCCGCCGCTTTTCCACCAGGTGTTCCTGCTGGAAGCATACAAAGCTATCCCGTCTTCGTTCCCAGCATCTCCGACGTAATAACCATCGGAGAATCGCCAGCTTGATGCAGCTTTGCCGGACGCCGCATCGAATTCAGGTTCCGACTCGTATACGTTATTGATGATGGGGCCGACATCGAAGCCAATATCCTCGGCGTGCGCCGACACCAAAGGGCAACTGGAAAGAACCAGCGTCGCAAGACCAATCGCCAGAGCTATTGGCATCCTAAAGCACTTTGTCATGAGTCCCTTCGCTCCTTTTTATGCTAATAACGGTAACGATATTACCCAATTATTTTATATGGAAACCGTTTTGCGTAAAAGGGAGGGGCTATGACAAGGAGAATCGGCGAACGTCATCCGCACGCACCAGCGCCATTGCTGGTAACAGCAGCATTAGCGCTGCTACTTGCCGGGGCCAATGCCGGCCTTGCGTGGGCAGACGAGCTACCGGCGAACGAGCCTGCCAAACAGCAAACGCCTCAAGCGGAAGCTTTGCCGCAAGACGCCGGAAGCAACGCTTCCGCCAACACCACCAGTACTCCGGACGCTTCAGCAAAGAACGGCACGGAAGCTGCGGACGCCGCAGCTTCCGCAAGCGCCTCAAGTGCCGCAACCAGCAACGGCGCAAACACGGTAAGCGAGCAGGCGCAAAGCACGAACAACCGCCAAAACGTCAACACCGGCAGCTCAAGCAACGCCAGCAAGGCTCCCGCTCAACCTGTCTACGACTATCTCCAAAGCAAAACCTCGCCCCACCTCACCTACACGAAAGACGGCAAACCGTGCAAAACGTACGGGTGGGCGCTCGTCAACGGTTCCTGGTATTGGTTCAACAACAGCCCGTACGCATCCGAAAACTGCTGGCGCTACGTGAATGGCTCGTGGTATCACTTCGATGCTGCAGGCGTCATGCAAACGGGCACCTACGCCACGTCCGACGGCTCGCTTTGGCACTCGAACTCGTCCGGCGCCATGATCACGGGAAACAACGGCTGGGTTCGCAGCGAGGGCCATTGGTATTGGGTGGCCCCCAATGGGAAGCTGTCCACGGGCTGGAAATGGAGCAACGGTTGGTATTGGCTCGACAAGAAGACGGGCGCAATGGCAACTGGCTGGGAAAAGGTCGGCGGAAACTGGTACCTTATGAACGGCTCGGGAAAAATGCTCACCGGCTGGCAATGGCGCGGAGCCTGGTTCTATCTGAACGGGTCTGGCAGCCTGCATACGGGCTGGCTGTGGGATAACGGCTGGTACTGGATCGACGAAAACTCAGGCATGGCAACTAGCTGGGTCAACGATAACGGAACGTGGTATCACTGCGCCAAATCCGGAATCATGCAATCTAACGCATGGGTGCTCGACGAAAAGGGCCTCTGGCACTGGGCTGGCGGAAGCGGCGCCATGCAAAGCGGATGGATCTACTACAAGTCAATCTGGTATTACCTCGACCCCAAAGACGCACGTCATCCTACGGTCACGGGCACCAAGTCCATCGCAGGGAAAGACTATCAATTCAACTCCGATGGGGCCATGAACGCGAATAAGTGGGTCGTCATCAACGCGAAAACCGAGAAAGCAAGGTACGCCTCGGCAAGCGGAGCCCTTACCGCAAACACCATCATCAAGAACAAATCGATTGTGCTCACCAACGAAAAGGGCACTCCTTTAAGCGGGTGGACGAAAATCGACGGACGTCAGTTCTACGCAACGCCCGATAGCGGGAAAGCGGCAACCGGCTGGCTGAAAATCAAAGACACGTGGTACTACTTCAACAACCAGGGCGCCATGCAAACCGGCTGGGTTTACACGGGCGGCGCCTGGTACCTCCTTGAAAACAACGGAGCCATGCGGACAGGCTGGCAGAAGGTAAGCGGTACGTGGTACTACCTCGACAAGCAATCGGGAGCCATGCACACCGGATGGCTTAAGGATGGCGGCACATGGTATTACCTGTACGGAAGCGGAGCCATGGCTACCGGATGGGTCTACGTTGGAGGCGCTTACTATTACCTCAACAGCAGCGGAGCGTGGGAGCCGAACGCCGATCCGATGTATCGCAAGGCGCAAGGTTACTCCAGCAACACGAATTGGCTGATTCTGTGCGACACAACCAGAAACCAGGTCTGCATCTATTGGGGCAGCAAAGGAAACTGGAAGCTGCAGAAGAACTGGACCTGTACTACGGGCGCATGGGATACGCCCACCGTCCTTGGCCAATACACCGTCGGCGCCAAAGGGTACGTATTCGGCTCCGGCTTTAGCTGCTACTACTACACGCAGTTCTGCGGCAACTACCTCTTCCATTCGGTAACGTACTACCAGAACACGTTCAGCATCATGGACGGAAGGCTTGGCATGAACTTGTCGCACGGCTGCGTGCGCCTGCAAATCGACAACGCGAAATGGATTTACGACAACATCCCCTCCGGAACTAAGGTCGTAACGTTCTAATCATTTCGCAATATCGCAGTAAAACGGGGGGCGCTTCGAGCGCCCCCCGTTTTCAATTCCGAGCGATTTTAAACTAGCGCAAGCATCTTGCCGGCTGTTTCAGCCAATGGCTCATAACACGCCATCCGTTCAACACCCGCATCACGCACAACAGTGCTCAAGCAGCTTCCCTGCTGCGCAAGCGCGCAGGGCTCTTTAACCGCCGCAACAAGACCATTCCGTTCCAATTTCTTTCTATTTATCGATTTTCCGAACATATCCTCTTCCATATGTTCGCAATCTTGCTATGATAGTTAAAAAGCGAACAACAAAGGATTCGTCTCATGGCACTTAAGCATAACCACTTTAAAGTCATCTACGCCTATAGCAAGCTTCCCCATGCAACGCAACGAGAAATCGCGAACGCTACCGGCCTGGGACTTGCCACCGTCAACGCCGCTTGCAAGGAATGCGAAGCCGCGGGGCTTATCAGCGACGGGCGCCTGACCGTAACCGGCATCGCGTCGTTGAAGCCGTACGCCGTTGACAACGCCATCATCCTGGCGGCCGGTCTTTCTTCGCGCTTCGCACCCATTTCCTACGAGCGCCCTAAGGGTTTGCTGCGCGTTCGTGGCGAAGTGCTGATTGAGCGCCAAATCGAGCAGCTCAAAGCCGCGGGCGTTACCGACATTGTTGTTGTCGTCGGATACAAAAAAGAATGCTTCTTCTACCTGGAAGACAAATACGGCGTCAAGATCGTCATCAACAACGAATACGCCGTTCGGAACAACAATTCTTCTCTGATGCTGGTCAGGGAGCTTCTGGGTAACACCTACATCTGCTCTTCGGACAACTATTTCGAGGAGAACCCCTTCGAAAGCCATGTTTGGAAGGCATACTACTCGGCCGAATACGCCGAGGGGCATACCGATGAATGGTGCTTGAAAACCGGCACGCACGACCGCATCCGAGGCGTAAAAGTCGGGGGCGAGAACGCGTGGTACATGATCGGCCACGTTTTCTTCGATAAAGAATTCTCTGCGCGCTTCCGCGAAATCCTTGAAGACGAATACGATTTGCCGCAAACCCGCGACAAGCTTTGGGAAGACCTGTACGTCGAGCACATCAAAGAGCTCGACATGCGCATTCGCCGTTACGATCCTCCCATCATCCGCGAATTCGACTCCCTTGACGAGCTGCGCGACTTCGATCCGCTGTTCCTGGAGAACCTTGATTCCGAAATCTTCGACAACATCGTTGCCGTGATTGGCTGCAAGAAGTCCGAAATCCACGACGTTTACCCGCTTAAACAAGGTCTGACGAACCTGAGCTGCCACTTCGCCACCAACGATGGCGAATGGGTGTATCGCCATCCCGGCGTGGGAACGGAACTGCTTATCAACCGCACCGCCGAGAAAACCGCGCTCGAAACCGCCCGCCAGCTCGGCCTTGACGACACGTTCGTGTTCGAAAACGCGCGGCGCGGCTGGAAGATTTCGAAATACATCCCGCACTGCAAGAACCTCGATGCGAATGACGACAGCCAACTTGAAATCGCGATGGTTATGGCTCGCAAGCTGCACGAGTCGGGCGCAAAAGTCGAGCGCAGCTTCAGCTTCTACACCGAGGGCAAGCGATACGAGTGCATGCTGAAGGAACGCGGCCCTATCGATGTTTCCGATTGGCAGGAGATGAGCAGCCAGGCTGATATGCTCAACACCCTTATCAGCGCGGAAGCGGCCGACCCCGTGCTTTGCCACAACGATTTCTTCGGGCTGAATTTCCTTGTGGCCGAAGACGACCGCGTCAGCCTCATCGATTGGGAGTACGCGGGCATGGGCGATTATGCGAACGACTTCGGCACGTTCTGCGTGTGCGAGCAGCTTGACGAAGAGCGCATGCACAAGGCACTGGGGTATTACTTCGGCCGCACGCCCACCGCTTCCGAATGGCGCCACAATCTTGCCCAGGTCGGCTTGGCGGGATGGTGCTGGTATGCCTGGTCGTTGCTTAAGGAAGCCGAGGGCGAGCACGTGGGCGAATGGGCTTACATCTATTACCGCTACGGCAAGACCTACCTGAGGAAGGCCTTAGACCTTTATAACCAAAGCGAACAGTAAGCATCGGGCAAGCACCAAGCGGAAAGGGCCAGATATGAATTCCTCGATCGAAACGCTTCGGGCCAAGCGGCGCAGAAGCTTCATGACGCGCGGCATCGCGTTCGCCGTTGCTTCGGGCATATGCTACGGACTTTACACGGGTTTTCTCACGCTTGCGGAAACGCAAGGCGTATGGGGCAAATGGTTCGCCGGAAGCACATGGGGCAATGGCAACGAGGCCTTGAGCGCGTTCGCCATCACGTTCACGCTTGCAGCGCTTGCCGCCGGAATCAACGACTTGTTCAGCGGCATATGGTCGGTCCTCGTTTGCGCAAAGAACCATCAGCTGGGCGATTTGCGCAAAACGCTTGCCTCTAAGCCCGGCCGCGTGATGATGCTGTGCGCCGCAGTTGGCGGCCCCTTCGCCACCATCGCCTATGTCATCGGCCTCAACTCCGCCACGGCCTCGGGAAATCCCGGCGTTATCGTGCCGATTGCAGCGTTGAACTGCGCAATCGGGGCTATTTTGGGTCGCATCCTGTTCAAGCAGAAGCTCAGCGCGCACAAAGTGCTCGGCATTGTGGTGTGCCTTGCCTCTGCAGGCATGATCGGCGGCGCAAGCTTCGCGTCCATGGGGCCCGATGCGCTGCTTGGATGCCTCTTCGCCTTCCTGGCGGCATTCGGATGGGGCTTTGAGGGCTGCGTTGCGGGATTCGGCACCATCCTTATCGACTACCGCATCGGCATTGCCATCCGCCAAATGACCGCTGGCGTGCTTGAGCTTCTCATCGTCTTCCCCGTGCTTGCGATTGCGGGAGACGGGGTTGGAAGCCTGGTGAGCCTGGCCGGCGCTGCCGCAACAAGCCCCACGCTGCTGATTTTCGCCATTTCCGGCCTGTTCGCCATGCCGGCGTTCTCGTTCTGGTACAAAGGCAACTCCATGTGCGGCACGGCGCTTGGCATGGCGTGCAACGGCATGTATGCGTTCTGGGGACCGCTGTTCATCTGGCTTATCATGGGCGTGCTGGGCATCGGCGGGCTTTCGGCCGATTACCCTCCCCTCACGGCAATCCAATGGCTGGGCGCCGTCATCATGGTAATCGGAATCTTCTGCATCGCCGTAGAGCCCCGCAGCCTCTTCGGCAAGAACAAGAAGGGGGAATAATCCCATGAGCAGTAATCTAATGCCGCTGTATTTCGCCATCATGAAGCACTTCGAAAGCGGAAAGGCCGATTGTGCCGAAGGCGTGATGGACGCGCTGCGAAGCGATTACGACACCTATAAGCTGTTTACCGAAAAGGACATCGAGGAGTCGCTGGCCACCGCGAAAGAAAACGGCCTGCTTGACGAATGCGATTGGCAGCTTGACAGGAACGGCAACCTCAAGGTTTTCTACCAAGCCAACGATTTCGGTAAAGACATGATTGCGAAATACCTGTAGCAAGCAGGAAGCAAACAACAAGGCGGGCGACATCTTTGGGGTGTCGCCCGCCTTTGCTTTTCTGTTGACATTGCGTCAGCGTCCACAGCCCCCCGACATCGCATCGCAAGCCAGAGGCAGCGCAACCCCGACGCTTGCTGAAAGGCCGCAAAAACAAAACGCGCGAACGTGGCGTGCGTGCCACGTTCGCGCGTTTGCAATTCCTGCCTGCGGAGGCCTTATGCTGCCGCTACGCGGGGAGAGGCAACGATGGTTTCGAGGTCGCCGCCGGCCTCTACCGTCTCGATGACCTGGGCCCACGTGGCCTCGTCGCGATAGGCAAGCCACAGGTTGATGTCGGGGTCGATATCGCCCTGGTACGGGCCCGTGCCAGACGTGAACTCGATCTTGTCCGCATTCTGCGCGAACACCTTCACCGTCTCCACCAGGTCAGCCGCATTCCAATCGGTGTCGCAGTTGTCGACAAGCGCCTGCACATGCAGCGCGGCGTTAACGGGATCGGCGGCAACTTGCTGGATGCCCACCTGCACCAGCTGACGGTCCTGAATCTGGCGGCATGCGTCCAGGTCGTTGGCGTACTGCTTGCGAGAACGCGCCAAAACCAGCGCCTCGGGGCCGTTCAGCTCCTGCGTGCCGGCGTTCAGCGCAATGTTGTCGCCCGAAACAATGTCCACCAACTGCATGTTGATGGGCACGTTCGCCGTCACGCCGCCCAGCTGGTCGACGAACTTCTCGAACTGCACAAAGTCCATGTCCAGGTAGTACTTCGGGGTGACGCCGGTGAGCTTGGCCACTTCGCTCTCAAGCGCCTCGATGCCGGCGATGTGGTACACCTCGTTCAGCTTCATCTTCTGGCCGTTGTACTCGGTGGACGTGTCGCGCGGGACGGAAATCAAAGCTACCGAATAGGTTTTCGGGTCGATGCGCGCAAGCATCAGCACGTCGCTGCGGCCGGTGCCGTCGGAATACTCCGGCTTCGTGATCTCAACCGTGCCCGTGCGCGAGTCGTTGCCTACGATCATCACGTAGAACGGCTCCGTTTCGGCCTTGGCGGTCTGCACGCTGTCGGAAACCTCAAGCGTCTCGTCCTCGTGAACGTTCGGCTCGGCCTTCTTTTGGCACCCGGCCAGCAAGCACAGCGCAAGCGTGCAGCAGGCCACGATCGCCAAAATCCTCTTTCTTGTGTTCATTCCCGTTTCCTTCCTTGCAAATCCTTGTTACGGAATGATTGCCGTTGAATCTACGTCGATGCCTTTCGGGTTCTCCCCGGCATCAACGGATTTCATGATGGTTGCCCAGCCCTCGGGGTTCTCGTAGCACATCCACAAACCGCCGGCTTCCTCGTTGTAATCGCCCTTCGACGGCCCCGAGGTGCTGTACACGGTCATGCTGCCCGAGCCGCCCGCAAATGCCATAGCAAGCGAAATGATGTCCGCCGTGCGCATGTCGGTTCCCACGAAACCGGCGACGCTCAAAATGGTGTTGGGCATCTGATACACCGGCTCGCTGAGCACCTTGTTCATAATGGCAAGCGCAAGCTGGCGAACGTTATCCTGGCGGTGTTCGTCCTGGTCAACCTGGTATTCGTGGCGGGCGCGGGCAAACAACTGCGCCTGCTGGCCGTTAAGCACCTGCGTGCCCGGCTCAAGCGTGACCGTCTCGCCCGTCAGGGCATCCTGATACGAAAGCTCGATGTCCACGTTCACCTCAACGCCGCCCAGCTTGTCGACGATGTCCTGCAATTCGGAGAAGTGAACCTCGGCGTAATGCGAAATGCTCACGCCCGTAAGCTGCGAAACCGCCTTGATGGACTCCGGCGCGCCGCCGATGTTATACGCCTCGTTGATTTTCATGAGCCGGCCATCGGACGTGCGATACGGCGTGTCGCGCGGCACGGTGACCATGGTGATCTGCTTGTTCGCGGCGTCCACGCGCATAAGGATCATGACGTCGGAGCGCTGGTTGTCGCCGGATTCGGCCGCCTTGTCCGACGTGCCCGATCCCTCGCGCGAGTCCGACCCCAACACCAGCACGTAGAACGGCTGGCCCATTTCGGCAGGAGTCAGCGCGTCGCTGACCGCAATGTCCTGCTCGGTACCCATCGAAAGCGCGCTGTCAAGCTGATGAGAGAACCACAGGCCGTAAGCGCCCACGGCGAAAACGCACACCAGCACCACCGCCAGGGCCGTCAAGCCGACGCGCTTGAGCAACCGCGCGCGGCGTCGCTTGCGCGCAACCTCCACATACGCGCGCTGCGCGTTCGCACGCGACTGAA
>OLPG01000371.1_pt1 | contig 46183 bp, 34 predicted proteins | sample 1672311 | NCBI WGS metagenome assembly OLPG01 (sample SAMEA3136670, study PRJEB25190) | human gut metagenome | biome: human gut; feature: human-associated habitat; material: faeces | place: Austria | collected 2013 | reverse complement strand
CCCCTTTGTCCGCGCCGCCAGCGTACGCCCGGTTCGGCTACTTCGCCGTCTTGGTAGGCTTGCAGCAGGCGCTCAAGCTCGGCCACGCGGCGACGGATGTCGGCGCCGTCGTCGGTGTCGGCCACGCGCGTGCGGTGCGGCACGCGCTCCACCACGCGACGGGAGCTGTGGATGTCAAGCTCTTCCTTCACGGCCGCAGCCGCCGACTTCAGCGGCTCGTGAGCAGCCAAAATGAACCCGTACGAGTTGTTGATGAGCGTGTAGCCAGCAATGCCTGTGGTGGGCTGGTACGCCTTCGAGAACCCGCCGTCGATCATGAACACGCGCCCGCCGCACTTCACGGGGTCCTCGCCGTCCTTCACCTTCACCGGCACATGCCCGCACACGATGTGCGACGTTTCCGGGTCCATGCCGAAGTCGCGGAAGATGCCGGCGATGACCTGCTCGTCGTCGATGAGCGTGTAGAACGGGTTCTTCACTTCCTTGCGCGCGGCCTTGTCGGCGATGAGGTACAGCTCAAACGTGGCCATCTTGCTTTTCGCGAACAGCGGGCTGCCCTCGCCCAGCCACAGGTACCACAGAAGGTCGCGGCCGCGGCGGCGCTCGTCGGCGTCGTGGCTGTAGAACGCCGCGCGCACGTAGCGCTCCATCACGTCGTACAGCGCGCGGCCCTTGTACGGCGTGCCGAACACGTTGACTTCCTTCAGGCTGCCGTCGGCGTTGAGCGGCACGCACGCGTGGAACATGAGGTTGCCGTTGCAGATTTTGTACAGGCTGCCCGCCTCCAGGAAGAAGTGCATGTGGCGCTGCAGCTTCTCGCAGCCGGTGAACGCGGCCTCCAGGCGGCACATCACCTCTTCCTCGGCCGGCGTGAGCGCGAACGGGTTTGCCGGGTCCACCGTGGGGAACACGGTGTCGGTGAGCGGGTACGTGATGCCGTCCACCACCACAGTGCCGGCTTCGTAGTCGATCTTGTCCAGCAGCTTACGGCTTTCAAGCCCGAACTCGGGGTATTCGTCGATGAGCGCGGTCTCCACCTTGAACTGGATGATGGCCATGGCCTTCTGGATTTTCACGTTCATGGTCAGCTCGGACGGCGGCAGGTCGGGGTTGCCCTTCAGCGCGAAGCCGGCGCACGGGTCGTCGCGGTAGGCGTCCAGCGCGAAGCTGGCTAGCGGCAGGATGTTGATGCCGTAGGCGTCTTCCAGGATGGACAGGTTGCCGTAGCGCGCGCAGTTGCGCACCACGTGCGCGATGCAGCCGCGCTGGCCAAGCGCCGCGCCCATCCACACGATGTCGTGGTTGCCCCACTGGATATCCACGTTATGCTGCGCGCGCAGCGTCTCCATGATGACGTCGGGGTTCGGACCGCGGTCGTAGATGTCGCCGATGATGTGCAGCTGGCTGATGGCCAGGCGCTGGATGAGCTGCCCAAGCGCCTCGATGAGCGCGATGCCGCGGCCCGTGCGCACGGCCGCGTCGATGATGCCGGCGTAGTAGGCTTCCTTGTCCACGCCGTGGTTGTCCTCGTCCATGAGCTCTTCGATGATGTAGGCGAACTCGGCGGGCAGCGCGCGGCGCACGCGGCTGGCGGTGTACTTGCGGGCCGCGCGCTTGCACACAGCCACAAGGCGCGGCACCACCGTGGCGTACCACGCGCGCTCGTCGTCGACGTCGGCCAGGATGAGTTTCGCCTTTTCGCGCGGGTAGTAGATGAGCGTGGCCAGCTCGCGCTTGGCGGCTTCGGAAAGCGATTCGCCGAAGGCTTCGTCCACTTTCAGGCGGATGGAGCCCGAACCGTTGCGCAGGATGTGGCTGAACGCCTCGGACTCGCCGTGGATGTCGGAGCAGAAGAATTCGGTGCCTTTCGGAAGGTTCAGGATGGCGCTGAGGTTGATGATCTCGGCGGCGGCGGCCTCGGTTGTGGGAAACGATTGCGCCAGCAGTTCCAAGTAACGCTTTTCGGTTGCTTCCATGAAAACCTCCTCGGGGCGCCGCGGCGCCAATCGCACAGTGATGCCCACATGGTACCGCGCCCTAAGCGCCCCCGCAGCCAACCGCCCGGCACACGGCACACCCCAGCAGGCGCCCGGTGGCGGAACAGCCGCGCACGCATCCAGCCGGCATCCGTCCAGCCCCGGCAGCATGCGAACCCCGCACAGCCAGCACACCAGCCCTCGCGCGCGCATCCAGCAAGCGCCGGCATACGAACGCCCACCCCGCGCGGCGGCGAACGGGTCGCCAGGGATTCCGTTTTCGGGAGAAGTGGGAGCAAAGTGCGAACAACCCGCTTCCCACTTCCCCCGAAAACGGCACAGGCTTCTCGGCGAACCCCACAGAACTGCAAATTTTTCTTCCCAGTTCTCGCCAATTTGGAACTGCATGACGCCTGCCCGCCGAGAAACCTTATCCGTCAATTCCCACATCGCTCCAAAACAGCATTCCTGGCCAGCGCCTCTTTCCCAGTTCGCAACATTTCGGCACCTTCCGTGCCCCAGACACCCCCGCAGCCAACCGCCCGGCGTCCGGCACACGGCAGCGAAACGGCCGCGCATGCCCCAGGCGACCGTCCAGCGCGCGGGCGGCGGGCTCCCGATGCGCCACATTTCGCCCCGATGTTGCGAGTTTCCGGGGTTGTGCGAAAGCGGGCACCCCAATTTTTGCGAGTTTCCGGGGTTGTGCGAACGGAATGCCCCCGCGCGTGCAGGTTTCCCGGGTTGTGCGAAAAACCCAATTCGCATAACCCGGAAAACTCACACACACCAAGTCCTCATGCCGACTCCGGCAAATTAAATCCTCGTTACATTCTGCATTCCTTAACCCGTAATCTTTTCCATTGCCGGAGATTTCACGCTTCGACAAGCAACGCAGGCATCGTCGGACCATTGGGGATACAATAGCTGCGGTTCATCTGCGGCGCGTGCCGGACTTCGGCTCGCGCCGCCCAACGGCGGCCTGCAGCTACGTGCGATCGCGACCGCATTGCGCACTGCGCGGGTTTTCGCAACGCTTACCGCGCGCGCTTTCGCAACGCCTGCCAGTGCGCTTTCGCGAACTCGCGTTGCGCGCGTGCGCATTCGCAGCGCGCGATGTGTACTGCGTGTTCGCGATGCGCATCGCATGCCCGCGCTTCTGCGGCAACTCGCGAAACGCACGCTTGTGCAGGCCGCCGACCAGCAACAACAACCTCTGCAAAGGAGCAACTATGGAACGCATCGCTAGCTTTTCCGTTGATCATCGCCTGCTTGAGCCGGGCGTGTACGTGTCCCGCCACGACGCCGACGAGGCCACTGGCTGCGTGACCACCACGTTCGACCTGCGCATGACCGCGCCGAACCGCGAGCCCGTCATGGACACGGCCGCCGTGCACGCCATCGAGCACCTGGGCGCCACGTTCCTGCGCAACGACCCCGAGTGGTCCAGCCGCGTCATCTACTTCGGCCCCATGGGCTGCCGCACGGGCTTCTACCTGGTGGCGTTCGGCACGCTGGAGTCCGCCGACGTGGCCGACTTGGTGCACCGCATGTTCGCATTCATCCGAGAATTCGAGGGCGAAATCCCCGGCGCGAAGCCCGAGGAATGCGGCAACTACCACGACAACGACCTGCCGCAGGCCAAGTGGTGGGCGCGCCGCTACCTGGCGAACACACTCGACGTGCTCGACGACGCCCACACGCACTATCCCGCCCTGCTGGACTAGCCCGCCAAGCAAAGGAACGAAACATGAACCAACCGATTAACAGCATCGGCGTCATCGGCGCCATGGATGTCGAAATCGAGCTTATTCGCGAGCACATGCGAGAGGTCGGCGCCGTGAAGGTCACGCGCATCGCCGGCATGGAGTTCAACGTGGGCGTCATCGGCGCCACCACCGTCGTGCTGGTGCAGTGCGGCGTGGGCATGGTGAACGCCGCCACGTGCGCGCAGGTGCTGGTCGACCGCTTCGGCGTGGGCGCACTGCTAAACACCGGCATCGCCGGGTCGCTTGACGCGTCCATCAACATCGGCGACATCGTGGTGGCCACCGACGCCGTCAACCACATCATGGACGTGCGCAACCTAGGCTACGCCGCCGGCCAAACGCCTGGCCTGGACACGCTTGCCTTCCCCACCAGCCCCGCGCTGTCGAAGGCGGTCATTGCGGCGGCCGGGCGCATCGGCGCCACCGTGCATACCGGGCGCGTGGCCTCGGGCGACCGCTTCGTGCGCGACGACTTCGAGAAGCAGCGCATCGTCGAGGACTTCGGCGCGAAGTGCTGCGAGATGGAAGGCGCAGCCATTACACAGGTGGCCTGGGCAAACGGCGTGCCGGCCGCCATCGTGCGCGCCATCTCCGACAAGGCCGACGGCTCGTCGTCTATCGACTACCCCACGTTCGAAGCGCAAGCCGCTCGCAACAGCGCCGCACTTGTCATCAGCATGCTCGAACAGCGCGGGTAGCAGGCACGCTGCTCGGAACAGGGAACGAAGCGCGGCAGCGGAAACGGGGCCAATACCAAACCAAAGGGGTGTGCATCCCTTGACAATGAGCCCCGTTCTCCGCCACCGGCGCTTCTTATCTGACTTCCGCCCCAATGGCATTTGAACCGCCCCCGCTACACCCTTTCGCCCCATTCACTCTTCCCGCCCATTTTGCCCACGAGAAAGACTCGCACATGGTCAACTCCGCTAACGAACTTCCCACCATTGTCGATCCCGCCGTCAAGCTTGTGCGCGACGAGCGCGGGTTGGCCTTGGTGGGCGACGGCATGGAGCTTCGTTGCGACCTTGCGCGTATGCTGCCGCGCATCAAGCCCGGCAAGTTGCAGCACGAGCTGTTGATGAAAGCGGCGAAGGTGAAGGGCGCGAACGCACCGCGCGCCGTCGATGCTACGGCGGGGTTTGGCGAAGACGCGCTGCTGATGGCGGCCGCCGGATTTGACGTGCAGCTGTACGAGGCTGATCCCGTCATAGCCGCACTGCTAGCCGATGGCCTTGCGCGCGCGGCAGCCGACGCGCAGCTGGCACCGCTTGTTGCGCGCATGCATCTCACGCAGGGCGACAGCGTTGCCGCCCTGCGCGCGCTGGCCAACGCCAACTGCGAACAGCCAGATTCGGAAGATCCCGCGGCAAGCGAGCTATCCGCAATCCAGCAACCCGCCTATCTGGCTACCAGCGAACGCGAAGCCGCCGACGCGCCGGCGCCCACCGCAGCACCCGACGTTATCTACCTTGACCCCATGTTCCCCGCGCGACAGAAAAGCGCGGCGGTCAAAAAGAAGTTCCAGCTGCTGCACCATCTTGAAGCACCGTGCGCCAACGAGGAAGAGCTGCTGCTTGCCGCCATTGCCGCAAACCCGCGCAAGGTAATCATCAAGCGCCCCATCAAAGGCCCCCTGCTTGCCGGCATCAAGCCCAGCTATTCCATCAGTGGCAAAGCTGTTCGCTACGACTGCATCACGCCCGCCAGCATCAAGTTGTAACATCTCCGTACAACAAATCAAAACATCGCGAAAAGAGCGCTCATACGAGCGCTCTTTTCTTATGCCCAATCCTCTTCGGCTGCCGAAAGTCACATTTTTACCTGCGTATATATACTCCCTCTATGTGTATTTGCTCTCTATCGGTTATTCCTATTCAAGCTATCAAAAAAGAAGGGCTGCCCGCCCGGACAGCCCTTCTCAGCTTCTTTCAGCCCCTAGTTATGCGCGTTCGCATACACCTTCATAGCCACCACGAACAACTCCCCCAACGGGCTTAAACCAAGCCCCCTCGGAAGCACATAGCCAATATGCATGCGTTCACCTGAGCGAATGGGAACCGCCGTGATAGCGCCTCTCTGCAGGAATTCCGGGTAAATCCCGCTGGTGATGGTATATGCATCAGAATGCAACATAAAACTAGTGGCGAACCCTCGATCGCTCACCTTCACCGTTTTCGCCGAAGGCGCCCACAGCGGCTCCTCGGAAAACGCTGCCGACTCGTACGACCCCTGCACAAACGACAGCTGCGGATACGGCAGCAAATCCTCAAGCGACACGCTTTCGCACGACGCAAGCGGATGTCCGCAGCGTACGAACACGTGCGGCACCGCCTCGAACAGCTCGAAGAATTCCAGCTTGTGTCGCTCAAGCAGACGCCCCACTGCGCCTTCGTTCGAACGCGACAGATACATTACGCCCATGTCGCTTTCGCAATTCGCTACATCTTCGATGATCTGCGACGTTTGCGTCTCGTTCAGCATCAAGTCGTAGCGACCCGCATCCACCTGCTGCATCACGTCCAAAAACGCGCGCTCCACAAACGTGAAATGGTGCGACGACACGGCGAAGCGAATGCCCTCGGGCTGATTGCCCCCGTAGCGCCGCTCCAGGTTGTCCATCTGCTGTACCACGCGCCGCGCACGGCCTAAAAACTCCAGGCCCTCTTTCGTGGGCGTAGCACCGGTGTTCCCGCGGGCGAATACCGAAAAACCCAGCTCGCGCTCCACCACCGAAACAGCCTCGGACAAACTGGGCTGCGAAATGGAAAGCACGCGCGAAGCCGCAACCAGCGAACCGGTTTCGGCGATGGTCAGCATATACCGCATCTGCTGCAGGGAGATTTTCATGCCACGTCCTTTACGGCCAAAAGCAAACATCTGATGAGGACGAGTATACGGCATCCTGGTATCATTTCTCGAAGCATCACGGAGCACGCGCGCAAACGCCCCGCACGCGCAAGCCGGCTCGGTTATCGCGCAACCTTGCATAAAGCTGCGGCGTTACGTCACAACCGCGCAACTTCACGCAAACTGCGCCACCGCACCTGCCAGCGCGCCTACTACTATATAAAGGAGTACCCATGGATCAGATCATGCAATTCGCCGGCCCCGCCATCCCGCTTGTCATCGCCGGCATCGCCCTGGCTGTCATCTCCACGGTCAACAACAAGAAATAGCAAACGCCATCTTGCTGACGCATCAGCAAGATGCCCAACGGCATCGGCGCAAAAGGCCAGCAAGCCAAAACGCCCGCAAACCCATTGCCGCCAAAACTCAGCATGCAAACACGAAAAAGGGAGCGAAGCCAGGCGCACCGCCCAACTTCGCTCCCTTCGCTTGCGAAACACTTATTCGCCGCGCTAATCGTGCGCCGCCTGGCCCGCAGGTCGCGAACCAACTCTCACGCTGCGCGGTGCGCGCAAAGCCGCGCACCGCGTTCATGGGCGTGCGAATGCCGTGCGCCATGCGCAAGAGGAACTCGGTTTTCGCCTCGTTCGCGGAACGACGCGCGCTGCTCGGCTTGCGGCACTTCGCGGAAATGCGGCACGTTCAACCACGCCAAGAACGCGTCCATGGTTTCCGGTGCCACTTTCGCCTCGGCATAGCGGCGCGCGGCGACGGCAACGTCCAAAATGGCGCCGGCGCCCGAGAACAAATCAGTTCCACTGCAACAAACGCTGCCCCTTCGGCGTAACCCAATCCACCCGCATGGCAGAAATCGCCACCTACTTCGGCGAGTAAATAGGACAAAAAGCGGCCTGTAAGGTTAACCCTTGCAGGCCGCTTTCACTTAGCAGCATCTACGCCAGGACAGCGTTTACGCAAGCCCCAGCCACACGCTTACTTTCGGCGCGTAGCCCAGCACGAAAATCACCAGGATCATGGCCGGAATGCCGTACTTCAGCCACAGACGCGTCCAGCGCGGGAACTTCACGCCCTCGCCCTGGTCGGCCTCGGCCAGGAAGTTCTCCCATCCCCAACCGCGGCGCGTGGTGCAGAACAGCACGAACGCCAGGCTGCCCAGCGGCAGCATGTTGTTCGATACGATGAAGTCCTCGATGGACTGGATATCGCCGATGGCCGGGATGGTGACGCCCGACAGCACGTTGAAGCCCAGCGCGCACGGAATGGAAAGCACCAGCACCAGCACGGCGTTGAAGATCACGGCGCGGCTGCGCATCATGCCCCATTTGTCCATGGACCAGCTGATCAGGTTCTCGAACACCGCGATGACGGTGGACAGCGACGCGAACGCCATGAACACGAAGAACAAGCAGCCCCACACGTTGCCCAGCGGCATCTGCCCGAACACCACCGGCAGCGTCACGAACACCAGCGACGGGCCCTGATCAGGTGAAACACCATAAGCGAAGCACGCCGGGAAGATGATGAGGCCCGCCAGGATGGCCACCACGGTGTTCAGCGCGGTGACGGAGACCGCCTCGCCGGTAAGGCTACGCTGGCGACCGATGCGCGATCCGAAGATCTCCATGGCCGCAATGCCCAGCGACAAGCTGAAAAACGCCTGGCCCATGGCCGCGTACACCGCATCGCCGAACGTCGACCACCCGTCGGCGAACAGGCGCCCGAAGTCGGGCACCAGGTAAAACGCGATACCCTCGGCGGCGCCGGGCAGCGTGACGGCGCGGATGCACAGTGCGATCATCACCACGAACAGCGTGGCCATCATGACCTTCGTGACGCGCTCGACGCCCTTTTGCAGGCCCAAGCTGCACACCAAAAAGCCAATCACCACGGCCACGATCATCCATCCGATCAGCCACGCGGGATTCTCCAGCATACCGCTGAACGCCGCGCCCGCGAACGCCGCATCAGCGCCGTTGAACATGCCCGACGCCATCTGCGGCACGTATGAGATCATCCATCCGCACACGGTGGTGTAGAACATCATCAAAATCATACAACCGATATAGCCCCACCACGAGAACCAATACCACTTCCCGTTCGGCTGCAGCTTGTCGAAGGCCTGCGCGGCCGAGCGCTGCGATGCGCGCCCCACGGCGAACTCCATGACCATGACGGGCATGCCCAAGATCACCAAAAACACCAGGTACAGCAGCACGAACGCCGCTCCACCGTACTCGCCGGTGATGTAGGGGAAGCGCCACACGTTGCCCAACCCGATCGCGCATCCGGCGCTGATCAGGATAAATCCCAGCCGCGACGCGAAATGCTCGCGCGAGGCCGGCGTCTCCTTGCCCGACGCCGCCACGGGCGCCTTGGGTGCGTTTTCCGCCATATCCATTCCCTTTCCAAACGCAAAGGGACGGCCACCTCGGGCAACCGTCCCATAGCAAGCTGAAACGTCGCGTCCGCGTACGCGGACGCGACGTCATATGGTACCACTATCGCAGGGCAGCCCCATCCAACCTCTTCCGGGTGGTTTTATGGAAACCCGTCCCTGCTTTCTCCACGGTTCCGGGGCTCTCGGCGGTTTTCCCGACGCCGCAGCACGGGGAAGCGCTACTTGCGGGCGTCGTTCCCGACGTTGCGCGCGGCGCTGGCCTGCTGCTCGCTGAAGGCATCCGCCTCCTTGAGCTGCGCGGCGCTCTCCATAAGCTCATCGGCCGTCGGCTCCGCCTCGTCGTGCTCGCAGGTCAGCTGGTACGGCGCGATATCGTTGCGCGAGAGCAGCAGCTTCATCTCGCGCTTCAAGCTGCGCTCGAGCGCCGCGCGATCAGTCTCCGAGCATGTCGCCACCACGCGGATGGTCATAGCCGAATCGGTCAGCTCGACCACGCCCTTGTAGAACGGGCCGTCCAAGATCTCGGGCACGCGCTCGGCCACCTTCGGCAGCTCGCGCGAAAGCACGTTCTCCACGTACGGCAGGCTCTCGCCCGTGGGAATGACCACATCGACGTTGGCATAGGAGTCGAGCTTGGTCTTGTTCACCACGTTGGATATGCCGCTGTTGCGCAGGACCAGCACATCCCCGGCCCCGTTCTTGATCTTCGTGGTGCGCACGCCGATCTCCATGACGGTGCCGGTGCTGCTACCCACCTGGATGATGTCGCCAACGCGGAACTCGCCCTCGAAGATGATGAACAGACCGCACAGGATATCGGTGATAAGGTCCTTCGCGCCGAACGACAGCGCCAAGGTGATGATGCCCATGGAAGCCAGAAGCGTTGCGGTGTCGACGCCCAACACGCCAAGGCACCAATACAGCATGAACACGACCATGCCGTACTTCACCACGCTTGAAAGCAAACGGCACACCGTCTCGCCGCGCGTCCCCAGCACGTCGGACAGCAGGCGCAGCACCCACTGCGCGATCGTCGCCACGGTGATCGCCACGCATGCGTACATGATGGACGCCGTGACGGCGAACACGTTCACGCCGCGCTCCCAGTCATCGCCAAGGATGTAGGCGAACACCGAATCCGGCGAGAAGACCCTGTCGCCGAACACCACCGCCAGGAACACGCAGAACACGCCCACGCCCGCAAACCAGCGGATCACCGTCGCCAGCTTCTGCTCGGGGGACTTCTCGTTCCAGGCCATGGACCCGTTCAGCCAGCGGCTGACCGCGCTCTCCGTGCGCTTCGTGCGACCATCTGCCATGACCACGTTCACCATGCGCGCATCGGAGCCGCGATGCCCCCTTCGCGCCGACGGACGGCCCTGCTCGCCCGGCTCGCCCTGCGCGCGATGCTCAAGGGACAGCACGGCGAACACGAACAGCAGGCAGATCAGCGCGATGACGCCCGTAGCCACGGAAAGGGGGCCGCGTTCGGCCATCAGCTCGCCTTCGGGGCCGGCAACGAACAGGTAATAGTCGGCAAGCTCGGTGCAATTTGCGAAATACCGCTCGCCGCCCACGGTGATGTAGTCTGAGAACCCGTCTTTGATCTGGGTCTTCTCCAAGCCCAGCTCCTCGGCGGACTTGCCGATGTATTTGGCGTTCGGATAATACGCCACAGTGTCGTCCTCTTTGCCCAAAGCGAAGGCGAATCCCTCAGAACCCACCTTCACGCCGTCGAGCACATGGTCGATCTGCAGGCTCTTCATCAGCGTCGCCAGATTCGACGTGCGCACGCCGATCTGCACGAGGCCGCTTGCTATGCCGCTATCGTCGTAAAGCGCGACGCCCAGCCATTGGTCCACCTCGCCCGTCGATGCGTTGACCGACGGTTCCTGAATGAACTCGTCCTTGCCCGCCAACAGGCTGCGGAACGCATAGGACGAATCGCCGTAGGTGTTCGACAGGCTGTAGCTGCGCTGCGAGGTGTTCGACGCCGTCATGTTCCCGTTGCCATCGAACACGTACACATAGGCGACCTGCAGCGCATCGGCCATCTCGACCAGCTTCCCATGGGAGACCAGCTCGGGGTTTCGCTCGATCATGTACGCGGCAAGGTGGTTCTTGTCAAGATAACGCTGCGCATACTGGTCCTCCAGCACGTCCGCCCTCTTGGTGTTCGACGCCAGCGTCTCGGAGACCTCGGCGCAACGCTGGCCGTTGGCCACGGCCTGGCTGGACAAGGCGAACAACGTCTGCATATAGAAGGCGACGCCGACGATCACCAGGAACCCGACGATGGAAAGCACGATGGCCTTCTTGCCGATGGCCTTGTTGTAGCGGTATCCGCCGAACGAGACGCTCCCCTCGCCCGCGCCCGCGCGCAAGCCCTCCTGCATCACGAAGATGCCGTACAAGGCCACGGCGGCCATCACGGCAAGGAACACGAACAAGATGACGCCGACGGTGATCGCGCGGGAACCCGCCAGATCCGCCTCGGGGACGCAGTACAGATAATACGCATCATCGATTTGGAACACGCCGCAGTACAGCGCCTCGCCATTGAACTCGGCATGGAAGAAGTTGCCGTCCTCAAGCTCCGAGACGTCAAGCCCCGCCTCAAGGGCGTCGGCGCCCACCACGGCGGCATCGGGGCTGTACGTGACCAGGTAATCCCGTGCCGAAACCGCCATGACGTAGCCGTTGCGCCCGACGGTCATATCCTTGAGCACGCTGGCGGTCGAGCTGGTGCCATCGACAAGCTCGCGCAGCTCGGAGGGGCTGTTCTCGATGACCACCATGGAATCGTCGTCGAGCGCGCACGCGTAATAGCGCTCCAGCCATCCCCGCTCAGGCAGCTCGATCTCCACCGCATCGGAGGCCTTGCCCGTATCAAACGTCGCCCGCAAGGCGTTGAACCTGTCGTAGGCGAAGTTCGCCTTGGTATCGGCGGCCTTCGCCACAACCTGCCCGTCACGCGCGACGACCATGATGTTGTCGACCTTCAGCAGGTCCTTGTATTCCCGCATCTTCGCATCGGACGCCTCGAACCCGACGTCGTTGCGCGCCATGAAGGCGACGCTTTCCGCCTTGCTTTGGTAAATCGCGTCGAACGTCTCCTCGTTACCCACCGTCTCATCGGCCGCAGCCTGCAAGACGCCGGGCAGCTCGGCCGCCTCTTGGCGGATCTCGTGGTCAAGGCTCTCAAGCTGCAAACGCTCCTGCATGCCGTTGAGCAATATGCCCATGACCACCATGCTGACGGCTATCGCCACCGCCAGGATGACGGCCTTCCCCTTCGTACGGTACATCACGGCACCTGCCTCCTTATCCTTAATCCCATGCGTCGATGATCGCGGCGACGGTGCCGTCGTCGACCATGCCCCTGACGGCGTCCCCTACGCGACCGGACAGCGCACTGCCCTTCTGCGTGGCGACGGCATAACGTTGCGGGTCGATGGAAAAACCGGGCAAGATGACGCGCTCGTCGTTGAGATACGCCTTGGCGATGACCCCGTCGCACGCCATCACGTCCACCTCGCCCGATTCAAGGGCGTCGGAGAGCTCCTGATAGCTGGAATACATCATCAGATGCCAGGTGTCGTATTCGGCATCGCAGCCATCCGAAGATGCCGAAAGCTGCTTGCCGTCGCTGAAGCCCACCTCCGCAAGATGGCGGGCCAGCTGCGGGGCCGTGTTCGCGCCCGACATGGCGCCGAAGGTGCAGCCGCCCAAGTCGTCGATGCCCTTGATAAGCGAGGTGTCCTGCGCCACCAAGATGATGGAGTCGGTGCAATACTCGGGCGAGAAATCGAAGAGCTCCGAGCGCTCGTCCGACACCGAGTAGCATGCGACCAGGCAATCCACCGCCCCTCTTTGCAGCATCTCCTCGCGGCTTTCGGGCGTGACCGCTGTGAACTCCGCGCCGGCATAGCCCAAGCGACGCGCCAGCTCCTCGGCGATATCCACTTCCGCACCATAGAACTTCCCCGTGTGCTCGTTATAGGAGCTGAAGCCCACCACATCGGCGCGCACCCCGACCTTGAGCACGCCGCCGGACGCTTCCCCGGCGGCGCATCCGCCCAGCAGGCACGCGCACGCCGCCATGCACGCCGCAAGCAGGCAAACCGCCCATCTTGCTTTGAAAACGCTCCCCATACGGTCCCCCTTTCCTTTCCGGAAACGCCTTGCGCCCCGAACAGGCGCCGCGCGATTCCCATAGAGCCTCGATTCTACTCGCGCGCGGTACCCGAGCCGTCGGAACCGCCCGTTTCAATCGCTCGTTGAGGGGGGTTGTGTTTCCACACCCTATCCCCCCATCCCACCGCCCCGCAACGCACGCGCCGTGTGATGCCGTTTTTCGCAGCCCCACCTCAAGCATCGCGAAACAGCGCCCACTTCCGCCAAGAAGGGGTATCATTTGGTTCGATACCCCGATCCCGAACCAGCTGAGGCACCCCCGACATGAACATCAACCAGGTTAAGTACTTCGTCACCGTATATGAGCAGGGAAGCATCTCCACGGCGGCGCGAGGCCACAACGTCTCAGCCCGAGCGGTGTCGAAGGCCATCAGCGACCTGGAAAGGGAATATGGGCAGAAGCTGTTCGATCGCACGAACAGCGGCGTCAGCCCCACCGTGCAAGGCCGCGCGTTCTATCAGAAGGCCAAGGTTGCAGCGAAGGCGTACGCGGACCTGGAAACGATGTCCTTCGGCGGCGGGCTGCCCGAACCCGAAAGCCTGGCGCCGTTCCGAATGGCCCTTTGCTCGCCCGCCTTCGACGGCGACGATCAGCTGCGCCGGGCGTGGTCGATGTTCTTCCAACGCAACACCGGTATGCCCATCACGTTCGATCTGGCAAGCCGCGAGCAGATGGCGCGCGGCATCGACCCCGATGAATACGACGCGCTCGTGACCATCGGCAAATACGAGAGGCAAGGCTGCACGTGCACCCCCATGGGATCCCTTCCCACCGGCATCACCGTGGCGCGCACGCATCCCCTTGCATCGAAGGAGTTCGTCACCTTTGCCGACCTGGGTAAATACCCGGCGGGGGAATCCGGCGTCTACGATTCGTTCAATAGCTCGATCTTGGTCACCTGCAAGCAGCTTCACCTGGTGAGCAACGTCAACCAGATCACGACCGCCGCCGACGCGCTGGCGCACATCACCATCAAGCAAGGGTATTACTTCAGCGTGGTGCTGAACCGCCTGAGGAAGGCGAAGCTCGCGACCGCGCTCATCCCCATCGACCCGGCCGAAGACCCGCGCATCCCCATCTGCATCGTCACGCGCGACGACCGCGAAACCGCGCGCCATCGCGTAGTGCGAAACTTCGCCCTGCACGCGATGGACCTGGTAGGCAGCTAAACCGCGCCTTCCCGGCGCCTTCCCCGGCCGAACCTCACCGGCGAAAACGGAATCCGCGGGCATTCCACATGACGCGCCGCGGCAGGGCCTTTCCCTCCCCTATAATGTGCGCATAAGGAAACATCACCTAGGAAAGACGCCCCGTGAGCACCATCGAACCCGCCGACACCGCCCTGCCCAACCACAACAACCAGAAGAAGATCGCGCTCATCAACGACTTCACCGGCTTCGGCCGATGCTCGGTGGCGGTGCAGCTTCCCGTCATCTCCCAGCTTGGCGTGCAATGCTGCGTGCTGCCCACCTCGGTGCTGTCCAACCACACGGGCTTCCCCAGCTACAGCTTTCAAGATTTCACGCCCTACATGCGCGAGCACATCCGCGAGTGGCGCAAGCTCGGCCTGAGGTTCCGCGGCATCTGCACGGGCTTTTTGGGCTCGGCGGAGCAGATCGCGGTGGTCAGCGAGTTCATCGACGAGTTCGGCGGCCCCGACTGCATCGTCATGGTCGACCCCGTCATGGGCGACGAAGGCCATCCTTACGGCACTTACACGCCGGAGATGTGCGAGCGCATGGCCGAGCTCACGGCGAAGGCCGACATCATCACCCCGAACCTCACTGAAGCGTGCATCCTGACAGGCGTGCCCTTCAGCAAGGACATGACCTGCGAAGATGCCGCCATGATCGCCCAGCAGCTATCGCAAACCGGCCCTGCGCGCGTGGTGGTCACCGGCGTGGAGTTCCAAGACCGCGTGGCCAACGTGTGCTACGAGCGGGGCTGCACGTCCTTCACCGTGCAAACCGCGCGCTTAGGCGGACAGCGCTCCGGCACCGGCGACGTGTTCTCCGCCATCCTCATCGCCGACGCGGTCAACGGCGTGCCGCTGGAGAAGTCGGTGGAGAAGGCCTCGCACTTCGTGTGCACCTGCGTCGAGCGCGCCATCGACATGGACCTGCCGCGCACCGACGGCCTGCCCATCGAGGAGGAGCTGCGCAACCTGCGCTAGCATCGCGCACCGCGCGCCGGCCGAGGACGTGCACCTTGCAGCAGGCGCACCTTAAGGCGTACCCTAAACGGAAACGGGAAGGCGAACCGCATCGCAACCTTCGCCCCCACCTCAAGCGAGAGAGGCTCATCATGGCGAAAACGAAAGCCGAGACCATCGTATACCCCGTGCACAACGGGCTCTATGTCAACCTGACCAACCGCTGCAGCTGCGCTTGCACCTTCTGCATCCGCCAAACCGCCAACGGCGTGGGCCAGGACGGCGAAGGCGGCGAGAACAACCTGTGGCTCGACCATGAGCCCTCCTTCGAGGAAGTCATGGCCGCGTTCGACGAGCAGGACATGAGCCGCTACGAAGAGGTGGTCTTCTGCGGCTACGGCGAACCTACCTGCGCCTTCGACATGCTCAAGCGCGTGGCCGCCGAAGTGAAGCGCCGTTACAACCTGCCCGTGCGCGTGAACACCAACGGCCAGGGCAGCCTGATCTGCGGCCGAGATATCGCGCCGGAGTTCGAGGGCATCGTGGACACGGTCTCCATCAGCCTGAACACCCCCAATGCCGACGAGTACGCCGCCATCGTGCGCAGCCGCTTCGGCGACAAGGCGTTCCCGGGCATGCTCGACTTCGCGCGCGAAGTGCGCAAGTACGTGCCCAACGTCGTGATGACCACCGTGGAGACGACCATCAGCCACGAGGACGAAGCCGCCTGCCAGCGCATCTGCGACGAGCTGGGCGTGCGCTATCGCATCCGCGCCTGGGTGAACTCGTAAGGCCCGGCACGGCCCGAACGGCAAACCAAGCAACAGCAAGGCCCGCGGCGCAAACCGCGGGCCTTGCTCATCTCGGGCAATTTCGCGCCAGCCTACTCCGCCGTCTCCAGATACGGGGAATTGCGGCTTTGCTCGATCTCGTACATGGTCTGCACGTTCTTCAGCTCGTAGTCGTTGAGCTGCGAGGAGGATATGGCGTCGAACTCCTCGGGCGTGTACGTCTGCGTGTACCAGCGCTTCGTGGCGAAGTAATCGGTCAGGTCCTGATTCTTGAAGCCGCGGCCGTGGCGCGCGAATATCTCGTTGCGCGCAAGGTAGAGCTCCCACAGCGACATCTTCTCCAGCTCGGAGCGCGAGTAGTACTTCGAAGCGCTGCCGGGCAGCACGTAATCCTGCGAACTCGCACTGGTATCGTAGGAGGAGATGCTGGTCACAGGCACATACGTATGCGAGATCTGCCCTGCGAACGGACCCGAATCCGAGCAGCTGAGCAGCACGGTGCGCGTGGCGGAGGTGCTGCCGGGGCACGTGGAGGTGAACACCACGCGGCACATGGAGCGCTGATTGTCGTAGATGGACTGGTAGATCTGGCGAAGCGCCTGCGCCAAATCGTCCGACGCCGCATCGTAGTACGCGCCGTTGCAGCTTGACGCCAGCGACTGCAGCGAGCTGCGGTTCACATCTCCGCCCACGCCCACGATGTAGACGGGGATGCCCGTTTGCTGGGACAACGTGATGACGTCGTTCAAGCTGCAATTGCTGCTGTTCTCCTCGCCATCGGTGAACGCTATAACCACGCGCGAGCCTGATTTCAGGTTCGTGCGCTGCAACGCCCAGTACAGCGCGTCGTAAAGCGCCGTCTCGCCGGTGGGCGAAACCGCATCGATGGCGCTGTTGAGCAGCGCGGCACTCGAGGTGAACGGCTGACGATTGTACACGTAATCGTTGAACGAGGTGATCTCGGCCACGTTGCCCTGGGTTTTCACCATCTCGTCGACGAACGAGCTTGCCGCCTTCTTGGCGCTGTCCATCTTGCTGCGCGCCCTCATGGACCCGCTCTGGTCGACCACCAGGTTGATGTTCATGGCATCGCCCACGGCAAGCGGGACCACCTGCTCCACCGTGGCGGCATATTGCGAACCGGACGAATCGGTTTCCGTGACGGTGAACTGCGACGCGTCAAGGCCGCTTGGCGTCGAACCCGCCTGGTCGGCGATCTTCGTATACAAGGTAACCTGCGGATACGCGGAATTGTCCACCTGCGACACGAACATCGTCAACGGGCTTTTCGGCTCCGACGAGGCGGTTGCGGGCTGGCTTGATGCCGCAGGCTGCTGCACTGTCGTCGGCGTCTGGACGCTGCCCGAATCGGCATCCGAGGCGTCGTCGCCGCCAGGCCACAGGAAATACAGCGCCGCGGCTATGGCGACGATGGCCACGACCACCCAAATGGTCGGGATGTCGCCGATGGATTTCTTCGGAGAAGCGTTGCCGGCTGAAGCAGCGCCCGAAGCGGGCGCGTTGCCGCCGGACACCGAGTTTAGAGCCTTGCCGCACGATGAGCAGAACGCGTCACCGTCTTTGACCGAGGCTCCGCAATGGGGGCAGAACATGTCAGATCCCTTTCCTTCCAGTTAAGCGTCGCTTGACGTTGTCGCCGAAAGCTAGCGCAACACCCGGACCCAATCGCAAGGTTACCAAGCCGTAACTTCTCATGCAGGATAAAGATACGCCTGCCACAATACCCCGGCAAGGCCCCTATCTGGCCAAATGCGCACATAGGCGGCAAATGCCGCGAAAGTCGAAGGCGCAACCTGGCCTGCCGACGAGCGCGCAAGGCCTCAGCGCGACCACAGAGCTGCGGTACAATAGAGCGACACGCGGCGTGCACGCGCACCGTCGCATCCGCCCCAAACGCAAAGGAGCTTCCCTATGATCGTCACCTCCGCAGACGTGGTACCCGGCCAAAACGTCCAAGTCCTCGGGCTGGTACGCGGCAACATCGTCACCTCGCGCCACATCGGCCGCGACATGATGGCAGGCATGAAGGAGCTGGTGGGCGGCGAGATCAAGTCGTACACCGAGATGACCGACCAAGCCCGCACCGTGGCGGAGGGCCGCATGATCGCCGAGGCCGAGCGTCTCGGCGCCGATGCCGTGGTTGCCATGCGCTTCTCGAGCGGCTCCATCAACCCCGGCACCATCGAGATGCTCGCATACGGCACCGCCGTGAAGTTCGTGTAGCCGCCGGTCGCAGCGTCAAATCGGGGTCCGTTCGCAACGCCCCGCCAACCCCGCTTCATCCCGACTGCCCGCCCAACCGGCGGGCAGCGCGGCATCTGGAAGGAACGCCCATGTCAACGCCCGAATTCATCACCAACCTGCGCGCGAAGATCGGCAACGACCCGCTATGGCTCACCGGCATCACCGCCTACGTGGAGGACGCCCAAGGCCGCATCCTGCTGGGCAAGCGTGCCGACACCGGGCAGTGGGCGCTCATCTACGGCATCGTGGAACCTGCCGAAGAACCGGCCGATACCTGCGTGCGGGAAGCCCTCGAGGAAACAGGCGTCGACATCGAGCCCGTATGCCTGGTCTGCGTGAAGTCGTCCCCGTATATGGTCACCTACGCCAACGGCGACCAATGCCAATACATGGACCTGCTGTTCCTCTGCCAACCACGTGAAGACGGCAATGCGCAGCCCCGCGTCGCCGATGACGAAAGCCTTGAAGTGGGTTGGTTTGCCCCGGACGCCCTTCCCCAACCGTTGGCGACATCCACCCGATCGCGCCTTGAGCTGGTGCAACGCTTCAAGCAAAACGCCGCCCAAGGCAACCCCGCCTGCCTGTTCGCCAGCAACCTCGTCTAGCCGAGCGCGCCGCTCAGAATCTCTCCCGTCCATTTCGCTTTCTGCAGAATTCCTCGAAATCGAGCGGTTGACCCCATACCGGATGCGTTCGGCTTTACCATCTCTTTACCTTCTCTTTATATTCGAAGGCCAGATGGGAGTTTTCATGCACAACCGCACTACCGCGCACGCCTCCGCGATCGCCGCCGGCGTGCTCCTTACGCTGTTCGCCGCGCTCACGGTTTCGCTGGTGTTCGTAGACCGCCAACCTATCGCAGGCGATGGCAGCTTGGTGGGCCTTGCCACCTTCAACCTTGATGCCCGCGCCACTCTCGGGCAAAACGACCTCATGGAGAAGCTGTCCAACGCGCTGCTCATCGTGCCCGCTGTCGGCGCGCTCATGCTTGCCATAGTCGGCTGCAAGCAGCTAATCCGTTCCCGAAGCCGCGGCGGGGTCGATCGCGATCTTTGGCTGTTGCTGGGAACCTACGCCGCCATGCTGGTGCTATACGTGCTGTTCAACTGCATCTCGCCCAACAACCGGCCCATCCTGGAGGACGGCGTTTGCGAGCCGTCGTTCCCCTCGTCGCACACGCTGCTTGCCGTCACCATGTGCGGCACGGCCATGATCCAGGCCGTGCAACGCATCCGCGAGGGGGGCCTTCGCACCGCAGCCCTGGTCATCTGCGCCGCGGGCATGGTGGGCATCGTCGCCGCGCGCGCCATGGCGGGCGTTCACTGGGCCACCGACATCCTTGGCGGCATCCTGCTCGGCGCGGCCCTGGTTGCCGTTTACCGCACGATAGCGTTCGCCGACTATGGCAAAGCATCACGCGGAAAGCACGCAAGGCGCTAGCCGCAAACCGGCGCTACGATCCGGCAGCCTCCTCGTCTCCGCGTCGCACCTCATCCCGAAACCTGTATGCACAAGAAAGCCTTCTATTTCCTGAACGCAGGAAATAGAAGGCTTTCTCACGATGGTAGCCAGACCTTTTCACGCGGGCTGCCAACACATCTCCGACAGAGACGCACGTAAGCGGCGATCAACGTGCTTGCCATAGCAGCACCTCAGCATGCCCTCAGGCACTGACGAAGCCGATTTACTCCCAGCCCTTCCACACATCAGGCTGATAGCCCACCGTGGCCTTCTTGCCGTTGCGAACCACCGGCTCGCACAGCACCTGCTGGTTGTCGAGCACCTTCTCGAACTTCTGGTCCGCCGCCAGATACTGCAGCAAAGCCACGGTATCGGCATCCTTGGCGTCGGGGTTGATCAGCTTGTCAAGGCCGCCGACGGCATTGGCCACCGACTGCAGCTCGCCTTTGCTCATGCCCTTTTCCTTCAGGTCGATGAACTGGAAGCTGATGCGACGCTCCTTGAAGTAGCGCTGGGCCTTCTTCGTATCGAAGCTTTTCTTCGTGCCGAAAATCTGGATGTTCACGCAAACGTCCCTTCAAATCCTACAGCTGACCGTGCCCATGATACGCCCGCGCAAGGGCGCGGCCCATCTCTTCGGCATCGGCCGCATCAAAACGATACGACACCGTCTGCGGCTGCCCCGGCGCATCGGCGCGGTCCTGCTCGACGCGCACGAACACGCACTCCACCTGCGCATATCCCTCCATCAACACCGCATACGCGTAGCATGTGGCCTGCAGCAGGTGCTTCTCGTGCAGCTGCTCGGCGGTTTCGGCAGGCGAGCCGCCGGTCTTGTAGTCAACCACCAACGCGCTGCCGGCCGGCTGCTCACGCGTGCCGGCGGGGGCGACGCATGCTAGCAGGTCGATCTCGCCCTCAAGGTAGGCCGCATCGCAAGGGCCGCCCACGCGGACAAGGAACGGCGCCTCGGCGCTTACGCTCTCGCATACGCCCACGCGCGCCGCTATATCGCTGGCGAACCACCGCTCGAGCGCCGCATCCAAGCGATCGCGCTGCTCGGCGGAAAGCCCGCACGAACGTTCCAACGCCCGTTGGCGCGCAACGTCCGGGCGCTCAAGGGCGCAACCCGGCCGCCAAGCCAATGCCGCAAGCTGCGCCAAGCGGTGAAAGGCCGTTCCCAAGCTTGTGGCAGCATCGGCATCGCGCGCACCCAGCGAGGCGCTAACGGCGTCATCGGCCGCATCTTCCACGGAGAAGTCGGCGAACCCTCCGCCGTCCTCGGCGATGGAGGAATAGCTGAACATGCCCGCCCGCGCACCGTCATAGGGCTTGCCCCGCTCGGGCTCGTAGGGCCTCACCACGGGAAGGGCGATCATGCCCAGCTTGCCGCCGGCGGGGCAACCGCCGAGGGCAGCCTCGCCGACGCCCGGTCCGCCATCAACCTGCAACTCCACGCCATCCGCAGCATCGCCCGCAACGCCGGCCGCATCTCCCAGCAGCTCCTCGACATCCGCCGGCGTCAGATGCACGCATTCCACGCGCGCCGGCCGCTGCCCGCCGAAGTCGAACATGCTCACGCCCGGCTCGAACGCGCAGCACTCGCCCGCCAGCGCCGATTGCACATCGCCCCAGCAGCTCTTCGACAGGCCGGTGGCGTCGACCTTCGACGACTTGCCGCGCATAGACACCACGAGGGCCTCCTTCGCGCGCGTAAGCGCAACGTAGAGCAAGCGCCGCGATTCGGCTGCCTCGCCGCGCTCCTCGTGCAGCTTGATGGCCGCACGCCTATCGGCGGGAAGCTGGCTACGCGAGACCATGGCGGCGAGCTCCTCGTCGTCGAACTCGCAAAACGGCTGGTACGACCCGCTCTTAGCCACCAACGAGGAGGTCTTCTCCTTCAAGCGCTCGAGCACATGGCCGCCGTCGAGCGACACGTAGGTGCGCCCTTCGATCGAGCAGCACTCCAACGCCTGCGACCGCGCCGCATCGTCGCGCAGCTCGGCAACCGCCACGATGGGGAACTCAAGGCCCTTGCTGGCGTGGACGGTCATGATGCGCACGAAATCGCCGCCTTCGGCGGACAGCGCGCCCGGCGCCTCCTTGGCAAGCTCCACGCGCAGCGCAAGCTCCTCGGCCACGCCCGCGGGCCCCATGCCGCCAGCCGCCTCGACATCGCGCGCCATGCGGATGGCCTTGTACACGTTCCCCGCGCGCGCCAGCCCCTCGGGACCGGCCGCCTCAAGGCGCGCAAGCCACCCGGAATCGGCCACGATGCCCTGCATGATGTCGGCAAGCGCCACGTTTCCCACCTGCTCGGACGCTCGTCGCATCAGGCTTGCGCACGCCGCAAGCGCCGGCGAGACCGCGCACCCCGACGCCACCTTGCGCTCGATATGGCGAAAGCCCTGGTCGAACGCCCGCCTGCGAGGAATACCGCGCTCCTCGTCCATGCCCGTGGACAGCTCCAGCAAATCATCGGCGGACAGGGCGAACAGCTCGCTCGAGAGCACCTCGAACAGCGCAGTGGTCCACTTCGGGTTCGCGATGGCCTGCGCCAAGCGAACCATGAGCGCGACCTCGGAGGCGCGGTTGAAGATGGAACCGCCGGCCACCACGCACGGCAGCCCCTCGGCCCGCAGCGCCTCGGCGTACACGTTCGCACGGCCCATGCCGCCGAGCAGCACCACCATGTCGCCCGGCCTGTGCCCGGCCGCCGCGAACCCGGAGAACGACTTCGCCACACGCCGCGCCGCCACGGCCGCCGCATCCGCAGACGCCACGCCGCGCGACGGGGTCACGGTCACCTGCACCTGCACGCGGGGCCCATCAGGCAGGAACGGACGCTTGACCTTGGATTCCGCGCGCCCCGGCGCCAACGACATGAACTCGGCGCCGAACACCTGCGGCTGCTCGAAGATGCGGTCGCACAGCGCCAGCACGTCCCCGTGGCTACGGAAGTTGTCGGGCAGCTCGATGATGCCCTCGGGGTTGCGGCGGCGCACATCCTCCAGATGGCGGCGATACACCGACACGTCCGCGCCGCGGAACCGGTAGATGCTCTGCTGCGCGTCGCCGACGGTGCACATGCGCGAGAAACCTTCCCCGGCCATGCGCTTGATCATGTCCACCTGCAGCTGATCGGTGTCCTGGAACTCGTCCACCATCACCAGCTTGAAGCGGTCGGCGTACGCCGCCTGGATGGCGGGATGGTCGCGAAACGCGCGGGACGCGAACGACAGCAGGTCGTTGTTGTCCAGCAACCCCTGCTCACGCTTGCGACGCGCGAACGCGTCCGCGACCGACTTCGCCACATCGATCAGCGTCGCCAACTGCTCCTGCACCAGCCCGCAACGCGCCTGCGCGGCGATGGCGCAATACTGTTCCGCCAGCTCAGCGGCCTGTTCGCCATACGGCGTGTTCTTGCCGAAGTTGCGACCGGGAACGGGAAAGCCGTTCATGGCCGAAAGCACGCGCCGGTACGTCAGCCCGTCGGAGCCGCGTCCGATCAGCTCGCGTGCGCCCTCCAGCGCATCCTGCGTTGCCGCCAGGAACTTGTCGCGCGTGGAACCGGGCTTGACGCCGTCGGCCAGGGCATATGCGGTTTCGGCGACGTCCACCAGCTGTGCCAGCAGCTTGATCGAGCTCGGCGCCTCGGGAGGCGCCACCACCGACGCCATGCCGTCGGGATGCGCCGAGGCGGCCTCGACCAGCTGCCGCACCATCCCCTCGACCGACGCCGTGCGAGGGCCCGCCGAATGCACGTCGAACGACGCGAACAGCGCGTCAAGACGCTCCGGGGAAACGCCTTCGGCGACCGTGACCAGGTCGTCCCTGCCGCCGAGCACCTCCTCAAGCGATGCGTCCAGAAGCGTTCTCACCGTGGCTTCGTCGGCAACCTTGAATGCGGGGTCGAGCCCCAGCTCAAGCGCATGTGCGCGAAGGATGCGCGAGCACATGCCATGGATGGTGGATATCCACGCCTCATCGGTTTTCAGCGCCTGCTCGGTCATGCCGCCGGCGCGCAGCGCGCCCTTCACGCGCGATTTGATCTCGCCCGCCGCCTTCGACGTGAAGGTGATGGCCAAAACCTGGTCGATGTCGGTCAAATACCCGCTTTCCAGCGCATGCACGATGCGGCGGGTAAGCGTGAACGTCTTGCCGCTGCCAGCGCCGGCGCTCACCGCCAACGGCTCGTCCAGCGTGTTGACGCACTTTTCCTGGCCGATAGTCAACGCCATGGCTATCCCCTCCTTTCCGAACACGATGAGACCGGGCACCACTTGCACGCCTCGGGCGTTTCCGGGCGCGGACGGATATCGCCTGCCAGCATACGTTCGAGCGCCGCGGCCACCGCCTCCTCCGTCTCGTCCAGCACATCGGAAAACGGCCTGTCGGCGCACATGCAATCCTTATGGCGCATGTTCGGCAGGTGGGCGTTCTCTATCGCGCGCCCGTCGTAGGCGCCCGAAATCATCTTGCGCCGCCCGTAGCACACGTACAGCGCGCCCACCGGCTCCAAGCCCAGCGTACGGCGAACCACCTGCGCGTAGATGAGCGCCTGCACCTTGCCCAGGCGCCCCTCCTCGCGCACGCCAAGCGCGTACGACCCGGAAATCGAGCCCTTGTAGTCGATGATCGCGCACCGTCCTTCGCCATCCACATCGATGCGGTCGGCCGTGCCCAGCAGCTTATGACCCGCGTAATCCACCGCGCCGCCGCAAGCCACGTCGTACTCCAGATACGCCGGCCAAAACGTAGGCAGCAGCTGCGCTTCGTAGTCCAAGTACGCCATCAGCTTGGCCTCAAGCTCGGCCAGCTCGCGCCGCTCCATCTCGCTGGTAGGAATCAAGCGGTTCACCGACGTGCGCAAATGCGGCTGCAGCGCCTTGTGCCGCGCAAGCACATCGGCCATCAGCTCGCGAGCCTGCGCCATGTTCTCGGCCGTCACCTTGCGCTGCCCCAAATCCTCGGCGAAGTGCTTGTAGAAGCTATGCAGCACGTTGTGCGCAAAATCGCCCATCTCAAGCGGCCCGAAGCCCTCGTCCAAATCGTCAAGCCGCAGCCTTCGCTGCGCGAACCATTTGTACGGGCACTCCAGATAGCTTTCAATCTGCGACGGCGACAAGCACGGCTCGCGCAGCACCTCACCGCCCTGCAGCACGCGCGGCAGCACCACCAGCTGGCGCGCCGCCTCGGACAACGCTCCGGTAACAGGTGCAGCAACACGTGCCGCCACCTGCGGTTTCGCGCCCAGCATGCGGTTTTCGCACAGCGCATCCTCGCCACGCAGCAGCATGCCTTCCTGCAAAGCGCCAGGAAGCGAGTACACGTTGTCGATGTCGTCGGTTGCCGTCAGGTCCGCGCGATAGCAATCGATGAACTCCTCCAGCACCGCGCACGCATACGTCGGTTCCGCCGACGCGTCGTTCAAGCTGCGCTCCAACACCAGCTCGCACAGCGGCGCATGCTCCAGCGCGAAGAACGCCCTGCGCTGCCGCCCCAGCGCCGAATCCGTGCGGCAGATGCCCAGCTTCTCAAGCAGCGAGCTTGCCGCGGTTTCCCGATCGGCCGCGGGATGCGCCGCGCTTGTCAGATCCGCAGCCACCAGCACCTCGCACGCACCGCGCCCCAACGCGGCAGCATCCTCTTGCCCGGCAATCAGCACATCAGGGTACGGAAGGCCCGCGGCAGCAACCCCGCGCGGGGCAACGATGCGCGAAACGTCCACCTGCGCGCGTTCTAGCAGCTCAAACGCCGCTTCCGGTGCCAAACCCGCAAGCTTGGCCGCGCTTGCAACGCGATCTGCCGCCGAAAGCGCCGCAAGCTGCTCGGCGCGCCACGCCTCCGATCGGTTCGTCATGCGATGCACCGCAGCAACAAGCTCGGCGATGCCTTGCGCATCAAGCTGCGCGGCAACGCGCTCCATCGACGAGAACGTGAAGCTTTCCCGCCCTAGACGTTCGCGCACGGCCTGGCGATCGATCGACCGGTCCGCACGCATGTCGGCATCAAGCGCGAACGCCGCTTTCCTCGAAAGCCCCGAAAACGGCGACAAGGCCCAATCGGCCAGGTCAGCGCGACACCAACGCTCAACATCGAACGCAGCGATATCGCCATAGCCCGCAATATGCGCCGTCCCCGATTCCGCGCAAGAAAACCGCCGCAGCGAAAGCAGCGCGCGCCCGAAATCAGTGTCGACGAACCGCCGACGCCCGCGCAGCGCAACCGCCAGCCCCTCACGTGAAAGTTCCGGCGCCACCTGCTCGAACAGCGCAGCCGGATTACTCGCAGCAACCACCACCCGAGCCGCAAAAGGCGCATCGTGCCCTGCGCCCGCGCGTCCGTCGTCATCAACCGCAGCGCGCACGATGTCGGCCAGCAGCGCCGGCCACGCATACTGCCCCGACGGAAACGCGAACCTCACGCGCACACCCTCTGGAGCGCGCACCGGCCCCTCGTTGCCACCAGCAGTATGCACCGTCACGTCAAGCGAACCACACACAGCGAAAAAAGCCTGTTGAGCAGCGGAAAGCGGTGCAGCACCCTCAAGCAGCACCCGCACAGGGCGCGCAGGCAGCGCAGGCGCAAGTTCAGCCAGAGCGCAGCCAAATTCCACCAACTCCAGCTCTTCCAAGCGCGCATAATACGCCGCAACCAAGCGCAGCACCTGCACCTCGGCAGCCCCCACGCCCGCAAGCGCACCTTCGCTAGCAGCAGCAACGGCAGCCTCGAACGCAGGCAACCCCGCCGCCTCGGCAACGCAGGCGGCCGCCACGCGGTCAAGCCCGCAAGCGCAACTTTGCTCGCCGTCGCACAGCACGCGCAGCAACGCCTCGCGCTGCAAACGCGAGGCAATAGCCCTGCCATCGCCGTACAGCTCCCACAAATCGGCAACCCACGCTTCAAACGTCGACACCGTCACGCCGAACAGCGCATCGCCCCTTGTAGCAGCGGCTTTTCGATACGCCACCGCCTGACCCATGGTCGGCAGCAGCACCACATCATATGCATTCATAGTATCCATGCCCACCATTCTATCGCACACCCAATTGCCCATCTGTACCACGCAAAGGACTCACAGCAACTTTTCCGCCCAATTCCTCTCTCAGCAACCAAAAAGGCCGGCCGTCCAAACGGACGACCGGCCCTAGCAAGCATCAGCCTACCACGCGCAAGCGAATCCTATTCGCCGTCGTACATGGCCTTCAGGCGCTCCAAGTGCGCATAGCGCTCGATAGCAGCCTGCTCGTTGCGCACGAACAGCTCGCCGGCGCGCTCGGGGAACTCGCGCGTCAAGCGGCTGTAGCGAGCCTCGTTCATGAGGAACTCCTGGTAGCCGCCCGCCGGCTCCTTGCTGTCCAGCGTGAACTTCTTGCCCGCAGCACCCTCGGGGTTGAAGCGGAACAGGTTCCAGTACCCACAGTCCACGGCCTTCTTCATCTCGGTCTGGCAGTTGGCCATGCCACCCTTGATGGAGTGCATCTCGCACGGCGAGTACGCGATGATCAGCGACGGGCCATGATACGCCTCGGCCTCGTTGATGGCCTTGAGCGTCTGTGCGGGCTTCGCACCCATGGCAACCTGCGCCACGTACACGTAGCCGTACGCCATGGCAATCTCAGCCAGCGACTTCTTCTTGATGTCCTTGCCCGCAGCAGCGAACTGGGCAACCTGGCCGATGTTGGAAGCCTTCGAAGCCTGGCCGCCAGTGTTGGAGTACACCTCGGTGTCGAACACGAAGATGTTGACGTCCTCGCCGGATGCCAGCACGTGGTCGAGTCCGCCGTAGCCGATGTCGTAAGCCCAACCGTCGCCACCGAAGATCCAGATGGACTTCTTGGCCAGGTACTCCTTGTGGTCAAGGATGCGCTGAGCAGCCTCGGCAACTTCGCCTTCGCCTGCGGCCACAGCCGGCAGCGCGGCAATCAGCGCATCGGCGGCAGCACGGCTGGCGGCCTTGTCCTCGCGGGCGTCAAGCCACGCCTGGGCAACCTCGGCAGCTTCAGCGCCGGCATCGATGATGACCTGCGCCTCAGCGGCCAGCATGTTGTTCACGGCCTCGTAGCCAAGCAGCATGCCCATGCCGTGCTCGGCGTTGTCCTCGAACAGGCTGTTCGACCACGCAGGGCCATGGCCCTGCTTGTTGACGGTATACGGGCTGGTGGCAGCCGGGCCGCCCCAAATGGACGAGCAGCCGGTGGCGTTGGAGATGTACATATGGTCGCCGAACAGCTGCGTGATCAGGCGCGCATACGCCGTCTGAGCGCAGCCCGCGCACGCGCCGCTGAACTCAAGCAGCGGCTGCTTGAACTGGCTGCCACGCAGCGTGGTGTCCTCGATCTGCGGCTTATCGGCAACGTCGTTGACGCAGTAGTCGAACACGTCCTGCTGAGCAAGCTCGCCCTCAACGCCCACCATCTCAAGGGCGTCGGCCGGGCAGGCCTTCACGCACACGCCGCAACCCATGCAATCAAGCGGGCTGATGGCCAGCGTGTACTTCAGATCCTTGACCTTGCCCTTCATAGGCAGCACGGTCATGGCCTCGGGGCCGGCGGCAACTTCCTCATCGGTCAGGCCGAACGGGCGGATGCAGGCATGCGGGCACACGAACGAGCAGCTGTTGCACTCGGTGCAGCTTTCGGCGTTCCACTTCGCCACGCTCACAGACACGCCGCGCTTCTCGTAGGCGGCAGCGCCCTGCTCCCACTGGCCGTCGGCGTAATCGACGAACGTGGAAACCGGCAGCGAGTCGCCGGCCATGCGGCCAACGGGCTGCATAACCTCGCGCACCTGCTTGACCAGCTCGGGGCGGCCCTTCAGCTGCTCGGGCTCGGCGTTATCAACGGCGTCGGCCCACGAAGCCGGCACGTCAACCTTCACGAACGCCGTGGCGCCCGCGTCGATGGCGCGATGGTTCATGTCCACCACGTCCTGGCCCTTCTTCAGGTAGGACTTCGTGGCGGCATCCTTCATGTACTTCAGCGCGTCTTCTGCCGGCAGGATGTTGGCCAGCGCGAAGAACGCAGACTGCAAAATGGTGTTCGTGCGTTTGCCCATGCCCAGCTCAACGGCCAGGTCGATGGCGTTGATGGTATACAGCTGCACGTTGTTGGCCGCGATGTAGCGCTTCGCCTCGGCCGATAGATGGTGCTCCAGTTCCTCGGGCGTCCACTGGCAGTTGATCAGGAACGCGCCGCCGGGCTTCACATCATTGACGATCGGGAAGTTCTTCGTGATGTAGCTGGGGTTGTGGCACGCCACGAAGTCAGCCTTATTAATATAGTAGCTGCTGCGGATGGGCGCATCGCCGAAGCGCAGGTGGCTGACCGTCACGCCGCCGGTCTTCTTCGAGTCGTACTGGAAGTAGGCCTGCACGTACTTGTCGGTGTGGTCGCCGATGATCTTGACGGAGTTCTTGTTCGCGCCAACGGTGCCGTCGCCGCCAAGGCCCCAGAACTTGCACTCGATGGTGCCCGGTGCCGCCGTGTTCGGCGCAGCCGGGTCCTCGGAAAGCGAAAGGCCCGTCACGTCGTCGACGATGCCGATGGTGAACTCGCTGCGCGGCTCGTCCTTGGCCAGCTCGGTGTAGATGGCGAACACGGACGCGGGCGGCGTGTCCTTGCTGCCCAGGCCGTAGCGGCCGCCGGTCACCTTGATGCCGGTGCGGCCTTCCACCATAAGCGCGTTCACCACGTCCAGGTACAGCGGGTCGCGCGCGCCCGGCTCCTTCGTGCGGTCAAGCACGGCAAGCTTCGTGCACGTCTCAGGCAGCGCCTCGGAGAACTTCGCGGTGACGAACGGACGGTACAGGCGCACCTTCACCAGGCCGACCTTCTCGCCCTGGGCCACCAGGTAGTCGATAACTTCCTCGGCAACGTCGCAGATGGAGCCCATGGCCACGATGACGCGGTCGGCGTCGGGCGCGCCGTAGTAGTTGAACAGCTTGTAGTCGGTGCCCAGCTTGGCGTTGACCTTGTCCATGTACTCTTCCACCACGGCCGGCAGCGCGTCGTACACGCCGTTGCACGCCTCGCGGTTCTGGAAGAAGATGTCGCCGTTCTCATGGCTGCCGCGCATGCGCGGACGCTCGGGGTTCAGCGCATGGTCGCGGAACGCCTTCACGGCGTCGAAGTCGCACATATCGGCCAGGTCGGCGTAATCCCACACGGCAACTTTCTGCACCTCGTGCGACGTGCGGAAGCCGTCGAAGAAGTTCAAAAACGGCACGCGGCCCTTGATGGCGGCCAAGTGCGCCACGGCGGACAGGTCCATGACCTCCTGGACGTTGCCCTCGGCCAGCATGGCGAAGCCGGTCTGACGGCAGGCCATAACGTCGGAGTGGTCGCCGAAGATGTTCAGCGCGTGCGTGGAAACGGTACGGGCGCTCACGTGGAACACGCTGGGCAGCTGCTCGGCTGCGATCTTGTACATGTTCGGGATCATGAGCAGAAGGCCCTGGGAAGCCGTGTATGTGGTGGTCAGCGCGCCGGCTGCCAGCGAGCCGTGCACCGCGCCCGCCGCGCCACCTTCGGACTGCATCTCGCACACCTTGACCTTCGTGCCGAAAACGTTCTTCCTACCGGCTGCGGACCACTGGTCGACCAAGTCGGCCATGGGGCTTGAGGGCGTGATCGGGTAAATGCCGGCAACTTCCGTGAACGCATACGAGACGTGCGCTGCGGCGGTGTTGCCGTCCATCGACTTGAATTCTCTCGTCATTTCTTCTCCTAAGCTTGCCCGCAATGTGCGCGGATCGAAAGCATCGTCTGGCCGTACGCTGATGCATATTAACAGTCTTGCGAATCCCGAAAAACCCGGGCGGCGTGAAGTTTTGATTTCGGGCCGCCCCGGTTCGGCAAGCGGTCTCGTAGGGTTTCCAACCTACCGTCAACCGGCTGGGTCAACCGTTCGCCCCTTCTATTCAACCGCTCGCCGCGCATCGGCAAAACCCCAGGTCGCCGCTCATGCGGGCATTTGCTTGTAACGGAAAAGTTAAACGTTTACCAGTCCTTTATTTTCCGTGGCTAATCATCCATAATGGTCATCGTTTGCTGTTTGCGCATGTGCGCTTGGGCACATGCCAAGCTCGGGGCAAACCCGCCCCGAATACTGAACGGAGGGAATCCATGGAACAGCAGTCTTCTCTGTCTCGCCGCACTTTCCTGGCAGGCAGCGCCGTGGCCGCCGCAACGGCTGGCCTGGCACTGACCGGTTGCGGCAGCAACAACTCCTCTTCTTCCACCGACACGGCGAAGAAGGATAGCGGCACCGCCGCAGCGGGCGGCACCCTCACCGGTGCATGCGCCTACAGCTCCACGAACGTCAACCCCATCGGCAACAGCTCCGCTCTGATGCTGGCCGCCACGTGGCACGTGTTCGAGGGCCTCTACGACATGGACCTGCACACCTACAAGACCTACAACGCGCTGGCAGCCGCCAAGCCCACGAAGGTTTCCGACACCGAGTACGAGGTTGCCCTGCGCGACGGCGCCAAGTTCTCCGACGGCACCGACGTCACCGCAGCCGACGTGGTGAACGCCTTCGAGCTGAACATGGCCGACGCCACCTACGGCGCGTTCCTGGAGTTCATCGACTCCGTCGCCAAGAAGGACGACAAGACCGTCACCTTCACGTTGAAGTACCCCTTCGAGAGCCTGCTTGAGGGCCGCCTGTCCGTCGTGAAGATCTTCCCCGCCTCCCAGACCACCGATGACCTGAAGACGGCTCCTATCGGTTCTGGCCCCTGGAAGTACGACAAGATCAACGGCGACGACCAGGGCTCCATCGAGTTCCTCCCCAACGAGTACTACAACGGCGAGTACAAGGCCACGGCCGACGCCATGCACTGGGACGTGCTGCTTGACGACACCTCCCGCACCACGGCCCTGCAGGAGGGCTCCGTGCAGGTCATGGAGAACGTGCCGGACGCCAACGCCGACCAGCTGACGGCCGCCGGCGCTACCGTCGAGTACATCCAGGGCTTCAACCAGGCCTTCCTCATGTTCAACACGCAGAAGGCCCCCTTCAACGACAAGCGCGTGCGTCAGGCATTCTTCTACGCCATCGACGTTGACAAGCTTATCTCCAACGCCCTGAACGGCCATGCCGCCAAGGTCACGTCCTTCCTGCCCAAGGACCACAAGAACTACCACGAGGCCTCCACGGTCTACACCTACGACAAGGACAAGGCCGCCTCGCTCATCAAGGAAGCCGGCGCCGAGGGCACGTCCCTTGAGCTTATGGTCAACAACAACTGGGTGAAGAACCTGGCTGCTCAGATCAAGAACGACCTGGATGCCATCGGACTGAACGTCACCATCAACGAGACGAAGATCGACTGGGCCAAGCTTGCTCCGTCCGACTCCGAGCTGCCCTACGACGTCATGCTGACGCCGGGCGACCCGACCTGCTTCGGCAACGACCCCGACCTGCTCATGTCCTGGTGGTACGGCGACAACGTGTGGACCAAGGGCCGCAGCTGCTGGCAGAAGGCCGGCGACGGCAAGTGGGAAGAGCTGGCTGCCCTCATGCAGCAGGCTCGCGAGGCCGATTCCTCCAAGCAGCAGGAGCTGTGGAACCAGTGCTTCGACATCATCGCCGAGGAAGCTCCGCTGTACCCGCTGTTCCATCGCGAGCTGGCCACCGGCTATCAGGCCGGCACCATCACCGGTTTCGAGCCCATCGCTACCACCGGTCTGGTGTTCCTGGGCGCTTCCGCCAAGGCGTAAGTCTTTTCGGCAAGCGGCGCAACCAGCCACATTTTCTCGACATGAAGGGCCGTTCCCTGCGGGGAACGGCCCTTTTTCCGTCATGAACGGCATATTCGTGTAAAACTATGCGCGCGTGCTGCGGTGATTGTTTCTTTTACCTATATAAGCGCGTAAATCTCCTATAAAATGCACTGTTGGCTGTTTGCACGCGGGCCGCTTCAAACGCGGTCGGCCGGCGTGCGAGCAGCTGGAAATATTGGACGAGAGTCAAAAGAGCGAAAGGAGGGTCTGGTGAGCAACCTTCTGCGATTGATCGGACGGCGCCTCATTGCGCTGCCCATCATGTTGTTCGGTGTCACCATCCTCGTGTTCCTCATCATGGCGCTTTCCCCTATCGACCAGGCATACCAGGTTCTGGGCGAAAACGCCACGGCGGAACAGGCAGACCAGTACCGCGAAGAGCATGGGCTGAACGACCCCGTGCTTGTGCAGTACGGCAATTACATGGTGGGGTTGTTCCAGGGTGAAATGGGCACCTACGGAGCAAGCAACATGTCGGTGTCCGACCGTATCGGTTCGGCGCTGCCCGTTACCCTACAGCTAACGTTTATGGGCCTGATCATTGCGGTGATCTTCTCCACCATCCTCGGCGTGATATCGGCGTTGTATCGCGACCGATGGCCCGACCAAGTTATACGCGTGTTCTCCATCGCATGCATTGCCACCCCGTCGTTCTGGCTTGCCGTGCTGATGATTCTGTTGTTCTCTTCCATGCTGCACTGGTTGCCGGCATCCGGCGCGCTGCCCGATTTCACCACCGATCCCGGTGGGTGGATCGCGCGTATGGCCATGCCCGCCGTGGCTCTGGCCATCCCGGTTACGGGCCAGATGACGCGCGTTATCCGCACGTCCATGGTTGAGGAACTGGACAAGGACTACGTGCGCACCGCCATCGGCGCCGGCATCCCGAAGAGCATCGTCGTTGCCCGCAACGTGCTGCGCAACGCGCTCATCACGCCGGTTACCGTACTCGGCCTGCGCATCGGCTACCTCATCGGCGGCGCCGTGGTTATCGAGGTCATCTTCAACCTCCCCGGCATGGGCGCTGCCATCATGTCCGGCATCCAGTCGAACTACGTCATGCTTGTTCAGGGCGTTGTTCTGGTGGTTGCCTTCACGTTCATCATCATCAACATCATCGTGGATATGCTTTATATCCTGATCGACCCTCGAATCAGGACGGTGTAGCATGGTTCAACTTCGTGGAAACCTTACCAAGAAGATGGAGGACAACGCCGGCAAGGTGCGCTTCAGGCATCTGAAGGCCATGACCGTCGGGTCCCGCATCTCCCTTATCGTGCTCTTGCTCGTTGCCATGATCGCCGTGCTGGCGAACATCATCGCGCCGCACGACCCCTATGAGATCTTCACCGCCCGCATGGCCCCCGATTCGCAGTTCCTGTTCGGTACTGACGACAAGGGCCGCGACGTGCTGTCGCGCATGATGTACGGCGCGCGCTACTCGCTGGTCATCGGCTTGGGCGCAACCGCGTTCGCCCTCGTTGCCGGTTCCATCGTCGGCGCCATCGCCGCCGTGTCGCGCAAGTGGGTCTCGGAAGTGATCATGCGCATCTGCGACATCATCATGTCCTTCCCCGGCATCGCCCTGGCTGCCACGTTCGTGCTGTCCTTCGGCGCATCCATCCCGTCGCTGATCTTCGCCATCGGCTTTTTGTACATCCCGCAGCTTGCCCGTATCGTGCGCGCGAACATCGTGTCCGAGTACGGTCAGGACTACGTGCGCGCCGTCATCGTCTCCGGTGCCCGCGCACCGTGGATCTTGATGAAGCACGTGGTGCGCAACTGCCTGGCTCCCGTCATGGTGTTCACCATCGTGCTCGTGGCCGACGCCATCGTGTTCGAGGCATCCCTGTCCTTCATCAGCGCCGGCATCCCCGAGCCTACCCCCACGTGGGGCAACATTCTGGCTGACGCCCGCAACGGCGTGCTGTCCGGTCGTTGGTGGCAGGCGCTGTTCCCGGGCCTGGCCATCATGATCACGGTTCTGTGCCTCAACATCCTGTCCGAGGGCATCACCGACGCCATGGCCGCTGCTCCTAAGGCTCCCGTTGCCGCCGACGACGCCGCTCTCAACGGCGAGCGCGAGGCTGACCGCCTTGTTGCCGACCCCACGCTTGCCTACAAGGCCCAGGCTGCCGAGCTTGAGCGCCGCCTGGCCACGCTGCGCGAGGTTGAGACCAAGCGCACCGACCGCTTCCCGGCGCACACCGACGTGCCGCCTATCCTGGAAGTGAAGGACCTGTGCATCAAGTTCCCGCGCCACGGCGACGTCAACGTCGTCGACCACGTCAGCTTCGTGGTGCGCCCGCGCCAGACCATGGGCCTGGTGGGCGAATCCGGCTGCGGCAAGTCCATCACCAGCCTTACCATCATGGGCCTGCTTGACCCGAAGGCGCAGATTTCCGGCCAGATCATGTACAACGGCCTGAACCTGCTTGACCTGAACCAGAAGCAGATGAACGCCCTGCGCGGCCGCGAGATCGCCATGATCTACCAGGACGCTCTGTCCTCGCTGAACCCGTCCATGCTCATCAAGGCCCAAATGAAGCAGCTCACGAAGCGCGGCGGCACCCGCAGCGCCGAGGAACTGCTTGAACTGGTAGGCCTTGACCCGAAGCGCACGCTCGACTCCTACCCGCACGAGCTTTCCGGCGGCCAGCGTCAGCGCGTGCTCATCGCCATGGCCCTGACGCGCGACCCGAAGCTCGTCATCGCCGACGAGCCCACCACCGCCCTTGACGTGACGGTGCAGAAGCAGGTTGTCGATTTGCTGAACCGCCTGCAGAAGGAACTCGGCTTCGCCATGGTGTTCGTCAGCCATGACCTGGCGCTGGTGGCCGAGGTGGCCAACTCCATCACGGTCATGTACGCCGGCCAGGTTGTTGAGCAGGGCCCGGTCAAGGACATCCTGTGCAGCCCCATTCACGAGTACACGCGCGGCCTTCTGGGCTCCGTGCTGTCCATCGAGGCGGGCACCGGCCGTCTGCATCAGGTTCCCGGCTCCGTGCCGTCCCCGAAGGACTTCCCCGAGGGCGACCGCTTCACGCCGCGTTCCAGCCACCCGGACAAGGTGTCGCCTATCCGCCCCATGCTCAAGCGCGTGAAGGGCACCGACCACTACTACGCCGAGCTGCCTGACAGCGAGCTGAAGCGTATCGGCATTACGCCGTATCTCGAAGGAGGTGAGCAGGCATGAGCGAAGTGACGAACAACGCTGCTGCCTCAAGCGAGCAGACCCCCATCATCTTCCTGGATGACATCCGCGTCACGTTCAAGACGCGTACCGGCTCTCTGCTGCACCCGAACAAGGTGCAGGCCGTCCGCGGCCTTACGCTGAAGCTGATGCCCGGCGAAACCATCGGCATCGTCGGTGAATCCGGCTGCGGCAAGTCCACCACCGCCAACGTCATGTGCGGCCTGCAGTCGCCCACGTCCGGCAAGGTGTACTTCAAGGGCCAGGACGTCACGAAGCGCACGGCCGATATGCGCAAAACCATCGGCCGCGTCATCTCTGTGGTGTTCCAGGACCCGGCAACGGCCCTGAACGCCCGCATGACCGTGCGCGACCAGCTGGCCGACCCCATGATCGTCCACAAGGTGGGCGACAAGGCTAGCCGTGCGAAGCGCGTCCGCGAGCTTATCGAGATGGTCGGCCTGCCTGAAAGCGTGCTTGACGCGCTGCCCGGCCAGATGTCCGGCGGCCAGCGCCAGCGTGTGGCTATCGCCCGTGCGCTTGCGCTCAAGCCCGACGCCATCATCGCCGACGAGCCCACGTCCGCTCTTGACGTGTCCGTGCGCGCTCAGATCCTGAACCTGCTTATGGACCTGAAGAAGGAGCTGGGCCTGTCCATGGTGTTCATCAGCCACGACATCCAGACCGTGCGCTATATCTCGGACCGCATCATCGTCATGAACGCGGGCCAGGCCGTCGAGCAAGGCACGGCCGCCGAGGTGTTCAACCACCCGAAGGACGACTACACGCGCCTGCTCCTCGGCGCCGCCCCGTCCCTCCTCCACCCCGACCTGGGCAAGTAAATCTGGGCATGAAAAAGCCCCCGCTTCGGCGGGGGCTTTTGTATTTCCGGCTTTTCCGTTCTCGTCACGATCCAAACGCACTCCCCTCGGGCGAAACGCGAGGGGGTGAAATTCAGTGTCGGCAGGCTCCGCTACGATTCGAGCACATCCCCATTGCTCGTGACGAAGATCGCCTTGCGGATGGCGGGGTGCTCGCGGGCGAAGGCGAGCCCCCGCACGGTGCCAAGTGCGAGCAAGGTGGTGGAATATCCCTCGGCGTCGATCGACCGATTGGCGATGACGGTTGCTCCTGCGACGTCGGTCTGCACGGGCATTCCCGTTTCGGGCGAGAGGATATGGTGGTAGAACTTCCCGTTGACCTCGCAGCAGCGCTCGTAAATGCCGCTCGTCACCGCAGATGCGTCGCAAAGCGGCACCGCTCCCACGATGGAGCTATCGTCGCGGGGGTCGCGGATTCCGATGTTCCACGCTATGCCGCCGGGCTTTTTCCCGTGCGCCACCACGTTGCCTCCAAGGTTGATGAGGAAGTCCTCCAAGCCCTCTTTGAGAAGCACGCTCGTGAATTTGTCGGCGATCCACCCCTTGGCGATCCCTCCGACGTCGACTGCCGCTTGCGGGTCGGCAAGTTGGGCGAAATAGTGCCCGCTCTCTTCCCGTACGCGGACGCCGCGCCAGTCGACATGGGCGACAGCTTCGCGAAGTGCATCCTGCGAGGGAATGATCGCGCGGCGCAAGTCCCACAGCTGTACGGCTGCGCCCATCGTGATGTCGAAGCGCCCGTCGCTGTCGGCGCAGTAGGAAAGCGCGCACTCCAAAAGGTCGGCCGTGTCTCGCGAAATCTCGACAGGGGTACCTTCCGCCCTGTTCAGGCGCGAAATATCGGAATGGGAAAGCGTTCTTGAGAAGAGCCGCTCGAGCCTGCGAGCCTCCTTGCGCACGCGCCCGAACGCCGAAAGGCAGGCTTGCTCGGGCGCGAACGCCTGCAGCGTGATCGCGGTGTTGAACGCGAAGAAGCGCTGTGCGACCATGCCCGCCTCGTTGGGGCCGCTCGTTTCGAGGAAGTCTTCTTGCGGAATCGCGTCTTGGATGACGCCTGCTTTGTTCATGCTATGCGCGCTCCTTGCGATGCTCGACGGCGAGGGAAAGCGCCAGCTCGCGGGTTCCTCTTGCGATCTCGGTGGCATCTCTGCATTCTCCCGAAAGCTCATCGCCTGCAGCCGCCAGGCAGCATGCGAGAACGATTGCCTTGTTCGCGAGTCTATCCATGGCTGCATGGTATCAAACTCTCGTGCCCCTTACCGCCGCGTGATTTCTCTGCGCGCAATCGTGCGCGATAAAAAGGCGCTCGCATTCGCTTCTGGAGTCGCGTTCGGGTTCGCTTCCTATCCTTTCGCGAGATTGCTCTGCTCTCGCGGCGTTTCTTCGTATGCTTCGAGTTTCTTGTGCGCTACACTGTTCCTCATGAAAACGGGGCAATTCAAACAAACGAGGGTGCGGAAATTGACCGCAGGCGAGCTGGCCGAGATCGACCAGGCGGCCTCTCCTGCGCTCAGCATGCTTTCACGCTGGGCAAACAAGAAGATGCAGTGCGCGCATTGCAAGCGCTGCACGCTTCGCTGCGAGGTGCTCAAGGAACCTGGCCTCGATGTGGGCACGGTTCAGGAAGCGTACGACCGCGTCATGTCCCTTCCCGCTGACGAGCGCCCCGCCGCGGTGGCCGAGCTCATGCAGTCGAACTACGACATGTACCATGCGCTTCGCCGCTGCTGCTTCTGCGGTTACTGCACGGCGGACTGCGCGGTTCACATGCTCGCTCCCGACCGTATGCGCGACTGGCGCGAGCTGTTCATGCAATCGGGGCTCTACCAGCCCGAAAAGCTCACGATGGTCGACAACGAATGGCACATCTTCAGCGCCTACCGCGCTATCTTCGGCATTGGGTATCCCGAAATCGTCGCACTGCGCGATGCGGCGGCGTACGAGCCGGGAACGTTCGACACGGTGTTCTTCCCCGGGTGTTCGCTGGTGAGCTATGCGCCCGATCTGACCCGTCGCGTGGGCGAATGGCTTACCGCTGCGGGATTCAAATGGTGCATGTCCGACGACTGCTGCGGAAGTCCGCTCATGAGCGCGGGCTTCTTCGATCGCGCTGCGGCGCATCGCGAGAAGATCTTCGAGCAAATAAAAGCCGCGGGCATCACGCGCATGGTAACCGTTTGTCCTGGTTGCGGTGAGGAATTCGCCGAGCTTATGGCCGACGATATCGACATCATTCCGCTGCCCGAGCTCATCTTGGAGCGCGGTCGCGAAATGGAGCGCACGGCGGGGGTCGCACTGCGCGCCGACGGCATGCCGCAAGATGTTGACGCGGCGGTTCGTGCGGCGGGGCTTTCTCCTTCGAACGTGCCTTCCGTCACCGTGTTTGACTCATGCCACGACCGCCACGACGGGCGCCATGGCCGGGCGATTCGCGGCGTGCTGCGCCGCTATATGCCGCAGGTCGAGATTCGCGAGATGGACGAGCGCCGCAAGCAGACGCTGTGCTGCGGGGCGGGTGGCGCCGTTGCGGGCTATGACCCCGACATCACGAAGCGCCGTGTTACGCGCGTGGTGGACGAAGCTCATTCGACAGGCGCGAACACGCTTGTCACCATGTGCCCCACCTGCACGTACACCATCGCGCAGGAGAACCTGTCCGCAGCGCCCGAGCGCGTGATCGACAGTCATAACTACCTGGAGCTGTTCTTCGGGCAGACCATCGACTGGGCGGTCGTCTTCGATCAGCTCGGTTCCATGTGGACAGGCGAATACGGCCCGTGGTTGAACGCCACGTTCTTCTCGTAAGGAACCTTCGGGCTTCGCATCGCCCTCTCTGTAAGGTTAACGGGCTTCGAGGGCCGAAGCGTTCTGCGATTTGGGGACGCTTCGACCTGATATGTCCTATTTCTTCTTGAGGATAAATATATTCTTGACTTGGAATAACTAAAGGGGTATTCTTCAAATCGTTCCAAAGATTTCTCCTCACTCCACTCGTCCGAGAACAAGGCCGCCTCCCCCGCGGCCTTTTCTCGTTTCTGGGGATGATTTGCGCACGTGCGCGGTGAGAGTGCGAGTGGCAGACAAGTCGCGAGGGCTGGAATGCCCGCGGACGCGGGATGCGCGCGGTGGGCGCGCCGTGGCAGGCGGGTGGGGAATGTACGCGGCAGGCAGGTGTGCAGCCTCGCGCGCCGATTGACCTTCCTCTATTTCCCCAGGCGGGGAAGCTTCTTGAACAGCGCCCAGGCGCGTTGCTTTCCCTCGGGGGTCTCAAGCATGCCCTCCAAATCCCGAAACGCCACGCCGTTGCGGCAGAAGATGCGGCAGGCCTCGTCGACAGGGATGTTTTGCCGATAAGCGCGCGCGAGCCGGGCGGCTGCCGCGTCATCCGTCGCCACGATCGCAAGCGGATCGATTCCTTCCACAAGGGTGAACAGGTCGACATCGCCGAGCGGGATATCGTCGACGGCGAGGGTCACGAAGGCCAGCGCTCCGCCGTAGCCGAGGGCGGCCATCGAGCTTTCAAGGGCATGCCGTACTGCCTCGCTTGCTTCGCGGGAGCCGATTGCGCAAGCGAGCGTCGAGCGCGATCCCGACACGTAGTCGGCGTACAAGTCCCAAACAAGGCTGCCGTTCGCCTCGTAAATGTTACTTCTTGTGGATTCTTTCACATCAATCCCCCATTGGGTGGCTTGAAGGGGTATACCTGAACCCATGATAGCAAGAAACAAAGTGCTGGGTTTGCGATTATGCGCGAGGTGCGCCTGTCCACCCGGCGCGATGAAGGAGGCTGTTTATGTGCACGAACGGTATTAACACTGGTCAATTCTCCCAGATGATCGACCAGATCGACGATCATATCAAGCTGGAGCGCCGCTGGGCCCACATGCTTGCCCACCAGGCGGGCGATGCCGGCTTTGCGCAGACGAACGAGAAGCTCCACAACGTGCAGGCGCTGCTCGACGACGTGCGCGCCATGCTCGACGAGGCGAAAGACGCGCTCGAGGACGACGCGGAAAACGCTCCTGGTGTCACCGTCAACCTCGTGTAAGCGGCGCGCATCATGAGCAATGACCTCATGCGCTTCTCGGTGGCGATGCCCGAGGAGCTTTTGATGCGCTTCGACCAGCTGGTCGCTCGCCGTGGTTTGGCGAAGAACCGCAGCGAAGTGGTGCGTGACCTGGTGCGCGATGCGCTCGTCGAGGACGAGTGCGCGACTCCTGGCGTGGAGGTGATGGGCACGCTGACGATCGTGTTCGACCATCATGCGTCGGATGTGCAGGAGAAGCTGCACAACATTCAGCACGACTATTTCGGCAACATCGTGTCCACGCTCCATGTGCATCTCGACCAGCATCATTGCCTGGAAGTGGTGATTCTGCGCGGTGAGACCGGGCTCGTGCAGACCATCGCGAATCTGATCCTTGGCACGAAGGGCGTGAAGAACGGGCGACTGGTCCTCACCACCGCGGGTGAAGGATTGTAAAGGGGCTTTCGCGAAGGGTCCTGCGGAGGGTTCCTACGAAGTTTCCGCGAAGGGCGCCGCAAAGGGTTCTCTCAAAGAGTTTCGTCGAGGACTTTGCAGGGGGTTCCCGCAAGGAGCTCCCATAAAGGAAAAGACACGAGAAGCGCCCAGGTGGGCGGCCTGTTCGGTCGCAGCCTGGGAGCTTCGTCTTGTTCGCGCTACTCCTTGCTCGGGAAGTACGGGCAGCCTTCTTTGAGGCACTCGGCGTTTCTCGCGTAAAACGCACAGGTCACCTTTTCAGGAGTCTCCATTTCCACGCCGTGCATCTCCTTGGCGAAGGCGACGCCCTCGAGAATCGCTGTGAAGCCCGTGCGCTTGCAACAGCGCGGACCTCCCAAATCGGCGAGCTTTCCCAAGATGCGCGAGGTCAAACGCTGCGTTTGCGCCCAGGGGTCGCGCGTCATGGGCGTCGACCCGGAAACGATAGACCACCACTGCCCGGCACTTGTCGCGGCGCCGCACGTGCCCCAGAACCCGCAGGTGCCGCCCGGCACGAGAAGTGAGCGCTTCTGCAGCTCGGCGAGCGCCTTGTCCAAGTCGATGTCGCCGCCAACGTTCTTGTAGGCGGCCATGAGCGAAGCCCCGATGAGGGTGTGGTGCTCGGGCCCGTTCGGGTAGATCGACTTGTCGCTCATGATCTTCTGCGCGATGCGGATGGGGTTCTTCGAGTCGGTTTCGCGGCATACGGCCATGATGTGCTCGACCCCGCCTGCGCGATGGCATGCGTCGCACACGTAGTGGCCCTCGACGCAGACGGAATGCCCTGTCTCCTTCTTGCCGCAGATCTGGCAGGTGACGTCTTGCGCCTCCTCGAAGTAGGCAAGCGGCTCCCCGCATACCAGGCAGATTCCCTTTCCTGCTGACATAAATCCCCTCTCTCTTGCCTTTACCAGGCTAGCTCCACTTTACCGTCTTGCGAACGAGAAGCCCCACCAGGAAGTCCAAAATGGTGACAACGATCCCAACCATGATAATGCCCGCGACGACGTTCGTGTAGTTCGCGTAGTTCGTGTAGTTGATGACGAAGTACCCAAGCCCGCTTGTGGCGCCGTACATCTCGGCCATGACCAACATCAACATGGCGGTCGGCAGCTGCGTTTTCAGCCCGGTCGCAACCGTGGGGTACAGATACGGCAGAAGAATCCGGAAGATCATCGTGGGCGTGGAAAGCCCCATCATGCGCGCCGAGTCGAGGATGTGCTTGTCTAAGGACTCCACGCGCAGGATGGTGTTCAAAAGCGTCGGCCAGAAGATGCCGAGGAAGATAACGGCGACAGCCGCGGCTTTGAACGAGGGCAGAAGCATCACCAGATACGGCGCGAACACGATGGCTGGCACGGGTGCGAGCACGTGCGCGATGGGGTAGACCGCTTCGCGCACCTTGGGCATCCAGCCCACGAACAGCCCGATGATGTTGCCGGCGATAAGCGAGGTGATGAAGCCTTCTGCGAGTAGGATCATCGATGACGTCACGTTCTTGAGGAGCTCTTCCCATCGCGCGGGGAACACAGCGAACACGTTCTCGGGGTTGGGGATGAGCACCGGGTGCGTGAGCTTTAGGTCGGTCGAGACGGTTTCCCAAACGATGAGCAGCAAAAACACGACGATCACGATATGGCACGTCGAACGCTTCCGCCCGCCCGCAAAATAGCGCCACAAGAACAGCGCCTCGATGATCGCCGCGGCGACGTAGAAGGGGACGCTCGTCTTCGGGTGGACCTTGCCGGGAATCGCGATTGCTGCGAGAAGCGCCAGGAACAACACGCTCGCCAGGACAAACGATACAGTGAACACCTGACGTGCGCGGCTTTTGGCCGGGGTGGGCGCAGGTGTTGCGACGCCTTCGACCTCGCTTTCGGCGGCGCGCGGGTTGTCTGCAGTAGGCTTTTTCTCGAACGTCATCAGCAGTCCTCCTTTCCCGTTGCGGTGACGTCGAACAGCTCCATGACCTCGCGTTTGACGTCGCGCAGCCGCACATCTTCCACGATGGCATCGGCACTGCGAGCGCGGTCTTTCGGCAGGATGAACTCGCGCGTGATGTGGCGGGGCTCCATGAAGACGAGGCGGTCGGCGAGAATGAGCGCCTCGTCGATGTCGTGCGTCACGAGGACCGCCGTCTTGCAGCAGCCTTCGCCCTCGTTCCACAGGCGCAGCAAAAGCTCTTGCAGTTTGCCACGGATGAGCGGGTCGAGCGCCCCGAAGGGCTCGTCGAGCAGCATCGTGGGCGCATCGATGCCCAGCGCGCGTGCGATTGCCACCCGCTGACGCATGCCGCCCGAGAGCTGGAAGGGATAGCGGTTCGCTGCGTCTTCCATGCCCACCTGGGCAAGCAGCTCCATCGCGCGCGCCTTCGCCTGCTCCTTGGAGATGTCCTTGTTCGTCTGGCGGATCGAGAACATGACGTTCTTAAGGGCGGTCTGCCAGGGGAACAAAGAGTAGCTTTGAAACACGATCGACCGGTCGGGCCCTGGTCCTGAAACTGGTACATCATCGATAAGGATCTCGCCTGAAGTCGGCGTCGACAAGCCTGCGAGCAGTGATAACAACGTCGACTTGCCGCAGCCTGAATGGCCGATAAGACATACGAACTCGCCGTCGGCGATTTCAAGGTCGATGTCCTCGAGCGCCAGAAACGATTCATTGCCGTCGACGTAGGAGTAGCTCACATTTTTGAATGAGATGGCAGGCATGGAGTCCTCGCGATATCGGATGGAAAAGAAGCGCGCCCGCGAACCAGGCCGCAGCCGCGCTGGGGAAAGGTTGCTAGATGCCGAGCGTGTTGTGCTTCTCGTAGTCGGCAGCAAGCTTCTCGTAGAAGTCCTTGTTCTCGCCGCGCTCGATAAGCGCATCGAGCGCTGCCTTGTAGATGGTGGAGTCCATGTGCTCGACGATGAGCTCCTTGTTGGTGTCGTCGATGTCGCCGTTGTCGATCATGTCGCCGTAGAACGCCTTCACATCGTCGGTGTAGGGGTCCATCTCGAACTTCATCGCGGCAACGTAGTCGCCCTTGCCGTACGTGATGTTCTCGATGTACTCCTCGGGTTGGCCGGAGTACTCAACGATGGTCGCGATGGTTCCCGCGTGGTCGCTCTCGATGTCGTAGAGGGCGCGCAGGTTGGCGATCTCGAACTTGATGAGCGCCGAGCGCTTCTCCTCGAACGCCTTGCGATTCGTGGTCTGGCGGCAGCAGGGGAACTCCTTGCCCGTCAGCTCGTTGGGGCGAAACGCCACGGCGCATTTGCCGCCCTGCGTTGCGACGTAGCCGTAGCCGCTGTTCACGAAGCACATGTCGATCTCGCCGTTTTCAACTGCGGCAACTTCGGCAGCGGAGCTTTCCAGCAGGATGAATTCCACGTCCTTGCCGTCCTCGATGCCGTTTTGACGCAGCCAGCTCTTGGTGATCATGTGGCCGGTCTCCATGCGGAAGCAGCCGATCTTCTTCCCCTTGAAATCCTCGGGCTTCTTGTAGGCGTCCTTGTTCTCGATGAGCGTGACGCACTCGGAGCCATCGGCGACGGTGCCACCGAAGATGACCAGGTCATCGCCCTGTCCGATATAGGTGCAGGAAGGGATGGAACCGAAGGGGAGCACGTCGGCGGTGCCGTTGGAGAGCGCAGGCATTGCCTCGGGGAAACCGCCCGACACGGTCTGCGTGGCGACGTTGAGCTTCTCCTCCTCGTAGTAGCCCTTCTTGAGGGCCAGGATGATGGCGGCGATCTTCGAGTCCTTGCCCAGAAGGACGATGTTGAGGTCTTCGGTGTCGGCCGAAATCGTGTTGTCGTACTTGCTTTCGGGGGCGTCGGTCTGCTTGTCATCGGCCGTGGTCTCGGTCTTGCTTTCGCTTGTGCATCCGGCCATGGCGGCCATCCCCGCGAATGCGGCGGTCGCAGCGGTTCCCTTCACAAACGTGCGGCGGGTAATGCGTAGGGTCATGTCGTCCTCCTAAGGCGATGTGAGAAAATGTTCCCTTAAATGAACTTTCTCTAGGTATACCACATGAACCACTATTGGATAGGCGCGAATAAAGGAAGCGGTCGATTTTTTGCGAAAAGAAATACTAGTTGAACTGGGAAAATACTAGTAAATTACTCGGAATTGACAGAGCCTCAATGCTTTGCCGAATAAGGGGAAGGTATTGCCTTCGAGGCTGCTTTCAGGAGAAAACCTGATGGTGACTATAGGGCAGTTGGCAATAATTGCATTGTAATCGTATGATTTAGCAATAGCATAGCAACAGGCTAGGATTAACAAGAAAGGTGAGATATGAGCGACATTCGCGAGCAGGTCAAGGAATACTACAGCAAGATGTCCATCGACAACGGCGGCGAGATGGCCACCCACACGTGCAGCTGCGGCACCGATAGCTTGCCTCGGTACATCCGAGATGTGCTGGCTGAGATTCCCGAGGAAATCACCTCGCGCTTCTACGGTTGCGGTAGCCCTCTTCCGCCGGCGCTCGAGGGTTGCACCGTGCTCGACCTGGGCTGCGGCACCGGTCGCGATGTGTATCTGGCAAGCAAGCTCGTTGGGCCCGAGGGCAAGGTGATCGGCGTCGACATGAACTCCGATCAGCTTTCGTTCGCTAAAAGCCACCAGGCTGAGATGGCTGCGAAGTTCTATGACAACGTCGAGTTCGTTGAAAGCTACATCGAGGACCTTTCCGCCATTTCCGACGGGTCGGTCGACGTGGTCATCTCCAACTGCGTCATTAACCTGTCGCCCATGAAAGAGCAGGTCTTCAAGGAAATCTGGCGTGTCCTCAAGATTGGTGGCGAGCTGTACTTCTCCGATATCTTCGCCGACCGCCGCGTTCCGAAGGAAATCAACGAGAACCCGATCCTTCTGGGCGAGTGCCTCGGCGGCGCGATGTACATTGAGGACTTTCGCCGCATGATGTCCCGTGTTGGCTGGGTTGACT
>OLPG01000363.1_pt1 | contig 46582 bp, 38 predicted proteins | sample 1672311 | NCBI WGS metagenome assembly OLPG01 (sample SAMEA3136670, study PRJEB25190) | human gut metagenome | biome: human gut; feature: human-associated habitat; material: faeces | place: Austria | collected 2013 | reverse complement strand
CTTTTTCCGAAGTTTCTGTTTTATTGGGCAAAATGGAGCGTTTAGCACAACGGAACAAAATCAATAAATTTTTTAGTGGTTCTTCTCAATACTTCTTCTGGCAATCCGACTAACCTCATTCTCTACAGCGGCATCCCCCTTGCCTGCAGCAAATCTCTATTCTTCTCTCAGCCATTTTGCCACATCAAGTGCATGATATGTAATAATCATCTGCGCTCCGGCTCTCTTCATTCCAATCATATTTTCCATAACGATTTTTTTCTCGTCAATCCAGCCGTTTGCAGCAGCAGCTTTTACCATTGAGTATTCTCCGCTTACATTGTATGCACAGAGTGGCATGTCTGTTTCCCAAGATGCTGTTTTTAAAATATCCAGGAAGGCGAGTGCTGGTTTGATAATGATGATATCTGCTCCTTCATCAATGTCATCCTGAATGTCACGCATTGCTTCTCTTGGATTATGGTAATCCATCTGGTATGTTTTTCTATCGCCAAATCCTGGTGCAGAATGAGCTGCGTCACGGAATGGTCCATAATATCCGGAAGCCATTTTTGCGCTGTAAGCCATGATTGGTGTCATCTTGCATCCTGCCTCATCTAAAGCTTCACGAATTGCTGCGATGTGACCGTCCATCATATTAGATGGTGCTACCATATCTGCTCCTGCCTGGGCGCATGTTACGGCAGTTTTTGCAAGTAAAGGAAGTGTCTCATCATTTAAAATGATACCATCTTTGATAAGTCCACAGTGTCCGTGAGAAGTATATTCACAAAGACAGATATCAGCGATTACAACTAATTCAGGAAATACTTTTTTAATATAGCGGATTGCTTCCTGAATGATTCCATGTTCGTTGTATGCTTCTGTTCCACATTCGTCCTTATGTGCAGGAATTCCGAATAAAAGAACTCCCTTTACTCCTGCCTCACGAATGCGGTCTAATTCCTCATCTATACGGTCGAGGGAATACTGATAAATTCCTGGCATAGAATCAATTGGATTCTTGATATCATTTCCTTCGATAACAAATAATGGGTAAATTAAATCGGATACACTTACCGATGTTTCGCGAACTAATGCACGTAAGTTTTCTGTTGCACGAAGACGTCTTCTTCTAATCATAATATATTCTCCTATCTGTATAAATACTATTAAAACATAACAACTATCCAGAACTTTACTAAACACAAAACATATTGCTTCTGTAATCTTAAGCCATATATCCAGTAAAATGGCACAATCCCAAATAGTTACAAAAAGTACAATTTTAACGCTTATATTTTACCACACTGAATGTAAAAAGCAACTTTACTGGAGTGTGTTTGAAAAATGCTTTCTGTAAGATGTGCATTACAATTTGCGGGAGATTTTTCAAACACGCTCTAACCCTCTTCCCCAATCTGAATAAACTGAATCATCCCCGGACCTAAGTCCTCGGTTGGTCTGGCAATAAATCCATGCTTTTTATAAAATTCTTCTCTTCCTTTAGCGCACATCAGGTCGAACATCATTGTTGTTCCTTCATAGCCTTCCTGAATGACAAATTTCTTCAAAGTCTCCAAAATAAGTCCACCGATACCTTCGCCCTGTACTTCTGGACGAATAATCAAGTCCTGTACATAGCAGATAATCGCTCCATCTCCTACGATTCTGCCCATGCCGACTGCCTTTCCGTCTTTAAATGCAACTAATGTATACATACTGTTGCTAAGTCCCTTTTTCGCCTGATCCCTTGTTAACTTTCTAAAATTAACGGACTGGCGAAGTTCGAGATAGGTATCTATGTCTAATTTGTCTTCTACTAATTCAATCATTTTTGTCCCTGCCTTATTATTTCTTCTATTTCTTTTTGGGTGAGAACTCTTTCTTCTGCAAATGCCTCTGCTGCCGCTGTTTTTAAAATATACCGCCGCTGCGATTCTTCTTTAAAGTTTGCCTTTACATACTCGCGGAGTTTCCCCATAAAAACTGCAATATCTGCATAATAATCCGGAACAGCTTTTTCTATTTGTTTGCGAATGTGCTTGGATACGGTCGGACTTCCTGTCCCACTGTTAATCCCAATGCTAATATCTCCCTTGCGGACAACCGATGGGAAAATGAAACTGGATTCTTCTTCAGAATCTGCTACGTTTACAAGGACATTATAAGCGTGACAAAGTTCTGCAATATGGTGGTTTTCCTCACGATTACTTGTGGCTGCTACAACAAGAAAAGCTTTGCCAATTTCCTTTTCTAAAAAGATATTTTTTCTGATTTTTAATAAATCTTCTGATAAATCTGCTGATAAACTTTCCAGTAAATTCTCTGAGATTTCCAAATCATAAGAAATGTTTTTTAGATTACTATTAGAACTATATCTTTTATCGAGAGTGTTTTCCAACTCTGTATTAGAAATATTTCCACCTGTATCATATTTATTTTCATCTATATCCCATTCATTTTTATTACATCTATTTTTATGAATATATTTAAAAACGCCTTCAAAAACATTTTCCTCAGGTAAAACTTCTTTGATTTCTCCACACACTTTTTCTGCCATTACTACAACATCTGCACCGTATTGAAGCAGCGTATATACCTTTCTCGCTGCAACTTTTCCACCGCCTGCAATAAGGCATCGTTTTCCATCGATTTGTGTAAATATCGGAAAATATGCCATTGCTACAGCTCGATTCCTACACGGGAACTTACACCGTGATCAAATGGATGTTTTACTTTCTGAATCTCGGAAACATAGTCTGCATGATCCATTAATTTCTGTGAAGGATTTCTTCCCGCAAGAACAACTTCTAAACCAACTGGTTTTTCTTCAAGATGTGTGATTAATTTCTCCTCGTCAAGAAGATTACTTTTTATCGCATATACACTTTCATCCATAACTAACATATCGTAGTCTTTCGCCATTTCAAAAAGCTTGTCTAACATTTCATTATTATAAATACGAAGTTCGTCAAGTTCCTGCTCATTCATCTGGAATGTAAACTTCTGCATTTCTCTTCCTCTTACTAAAGTGATCCCAGGAACTTTTTCGAGAATATTTCTTTCGCTGGAACTGTTATCTTTAAGGAACTGATAGAAAAGAACCTTCTTGCCGCTTCCTGCTGCACGGATCGTTAAACCAACACTGGTCGTTGTCTTTCCTTTGCCGTCTCCGCAGTAAATATGAACTAAGCCTTTTCCAGAAGTATCATCTTTTTTTCCAGCGCAACGAACCATCTCTTTCTTCTCTCCAAATAATACTTTATAAATTGCATCCATATCCAGACTGTTTCGAATTAAATCTGCGAGCTTATTATACTGTATTTCTTTGTATTCCGCTATACTAAGATGATTTTCTGCAGGATTAATTCCCTTTTCTTTCATAATATCCTGCACAAGAGCAAATACGAGGTCCTCATTATCAAAGATTCCATGCAGATAACTTCCCCATACACGGCCGTCTTTTGTCATATATGCATCGGTTCTTCCATCTTCAAGAGTAATCATTGGAATTGCTTCCCCAAGATTTTCTGTTGTTCCCATATGAATCTCATAACCCTCTACGGATAGATTATCAAGGTTATAAATATTGTGTTCTTCAGAAATATGTCCATGAATTCTCGTTCTTGTCTTCGCTTCTTTAAATATTGTTTTGGTATCGAGAAGCCCAAGTCCACGCATATCCCCTCCATGTTCTACTCCGTCCGGGTCATGCATTTCCTTACCAAGAAGCTGGAATCCTCCACAGATTCCGATAACTCTTGTTGTTCTTGCTGCGCGGATAATCGCACCTTCTAATCCGCTCTCGATAAGCCATTCCATATCTCCCATTGTATTTTTTGTTCCCGGAAGAAGAATCAGATCTGGGTCTCCAAGTTCTTTTTTATCGGTAACATAACGAAGAGAAACTCCATCAATTAATTCAAAAACACTGAAATCGGTAAAGTTAGATATATGAGGAAGACGGATAACGGCAACATCAATTCCCTCGGTAATTGTTTTCTGATTCAAGCGGTCAGATAAACTATCCTCATCGTCCACATCAATTTTTTCCATTGGAATAACACCAAGTACCGGTTTACCTGTCAAATCTTCAAGCATAGCCAGTCCTGGTTTTAAGATATCCACATCACCCCTGAATTTATTGATGACAATTCCACAAAAACGCTCCTGATCTTCCACAGGAAGTAACTTAATCGTTCCATATGCGGAAGCAAATACGCCTCCTCTGTCAATATCTGCAACAAGAATAACCGGCGCATCTGCCATTTTTGCCATTCCCATATTTACAATATCATTTTCAGCAAGATTGATTTCGGCTGGGGAACCTGCCCCTTCAATAACGATAATATCATTTTCTTCGGAGAGATGATTAAATGCCTTCATGACTTCCGGTGCGAGATTATCTTTCATTTTATAATATTCCTGCGCACTTAAATTATCATAAACCTCTCCGTTTACGATAACCTGGGAACCCATGCTGCTTGTTGGCTTTAAAAGGATTGGATTCATCCAGTGTGTCGGCTCTATCATTGCCGCTTCTGCCTGCATTGCCTGCGCGCGTCCAATTTCCAGTCCCTCTTTTGTAATGTAAGAATTCAATGCCATGTTCTGGGATTTAAAAGGAGCTACTTTATATCCATCCTGTTTAAATACTCTGCAAAGTCCCGCTGTAACAAAGGTTTTTCCTGAATTCGACATCGTTCCCTGTATCATAATTGCTTTTGCCATTATTCTTCCCCTTTCAAAATCATCCGTAATGCTTTTATGAGTTTTTCATTTTCCTCATGAGATTTCACCGCCACACGCCAGTAATCTTTTCCAAGATTCACATAATTGCTACAGTTTCGAATCATGATTCCATAACTTTCTAATCGTCTATCTAAATCCGTAATTCCCGGTGTCTGGAAAAACAGATAATTTGCCGCTCCATCATACAAAATAACCGGCAGCTTAAAAAACTCTTTCTTCATATAGGAAAGTTCCTCTGCCACCGTCTCTATTACCCTTTCTTTGTATACATTATCGGAAAGTGCCGCCACACCCGCACACTGTGCAATATGACTTACTGACCATGCCTGTCCGGTGCGATTTACCTTTGCAATCACATCTTCACTTCCTGCAAGAATGTAGCCAAGCCGCACTCCCGGAATCGCATATAACTTTGTAAATGACTTTAAAATAATAAGGTTTTCATATTTTTCTATAAAAGGCTTTACTGTATATTCACTCTCATTTTGACAGATTTCTAAGAAACATTCATCAGCCATCACAAAGGTATTCGTCTCTTTTGCCCGTTCAAGAACACGAAGAATCAATTCTTTCTCTGTAAGAATTCCTGTCGGATTATTTGGATTACAGATAACAACAAGATCCGTTTCTTCCGTTATCTGCTCTAAAATATCTTCTTTGATTACAAAATCATCACGCATAAGATAGTACTCCATCTGTGCACCTGCTGCGGACAATGCTTCCTCATACTCCACAAAAGCCGGAGCCGGAAGCAATACTTTTTTTGGATGTAAACCAAATGCCAGACGGTATAAAAGGTCAGCCCCTCCATTTCCACAGGTAATATGACTTTCTGGTACATTATCCTGCTTACTGATGGCTTCTTTTAAACGACTACAATCAGGGTCTGGATAATTTATTGTTCCATCAATCGCTTCTATCATTGCCTTGCGAATATGTTCCGGCAAGCCAAGCGGGCTGATATTTGCGGAAAAATCCAGGATATCTTCCTCCCGAATCCCCATCTCCTTCGCTTTCTTGTAAATGTTTCCTCCGTGTGAAATCTTCTTCATAACTTTAGCCTCAATTTTCTAAATCGTTGGTTATTATATATTAAGTGTTTAAAATAACTGCACATAAATCAAAAATGTAATCAGACAACATACCGCCATCGATAAAACTGCGCTGACATACAATAACTGATTGGTTCTTTTTATATCTTCATACTCTACTGGACGGATATCATCCCCTATTGTCGGTTTCACGACTGCTTTTCCAAAATAATTGTGGGTTCCCCCAAGCTGAATCTGCAATGCACCTGCCGCTACTGCTTCGGTCTGCGCACTGTTCGGGCTTAAATGTGCAAAACGATCCCTTTTAAATATTTTCACTGCTCCCTTAAAATCAAAACGTAAAATAAGTGAGGCGATCATCAGCATTACTGCGGCAAATCTCGCCGGAATAAAGTTGCAGATATCATCCATTTTTGCAGAGAAAAACCCAATGTTTATCAATTCTTCATTCTTATATGCAACCATCGAATCTAACGTATTGACTGCCTTGTATGCAAAACCAAGCGGTGCGCCGCCGATTGCTATAAAAAGCATTGGCGCAATAACACCGTCTGCCGTATTCTCCGCGATAGTTTCCACATCTGCCTTTGCCACTTCGCTCTCATCGAGGTTCTCTGTATCACGTCCAACCAGATAAGAAACTTCCTTTCTTGCTCCGATAAGATCTCCCTCTTTTAACTTTTTATAGACCTTCATAGATTCTGTTTTTAAACTCTTTGTCGCAAGAATCTGATAAATAAAAAATGTCTCTAAACAGAAGCGAAGAACCGGATGAATCAGATTTGCCACATATAAAATTCCATAAACAACGGCAAATGTTCCTGCTACAATAAAAAGCATTAAGAAGAAACCTGCTGTCTTTTCTACTCCTGCTTTTCTCTCGATTTCTTTTTCTCTCACTTCTTCATAGCTACAGCCGTAAATCATATGCTGCATGCCTTTTTTTAACTTATCGATAAACCACCCGATAATCTGTACTGGATGAATCAGCCCATGTGGGTCTCCAAAGATTAAATCCAGTATAAATCCGAGTAACATCGCATAAATCAGTCTCATTATTCTGTTTCCTCTCTTATGCTTTTTACATACTCAAATTCTTTGATATTTTCTCTGCCATATCTACAAATCGTTCTGCAACTTCCCTGCAGTTATGAAAATAAAAATGCGGATATCCTGCCATGATATTTTCTTTTACATAAAGACCGTTCCAGCATTTTCCGGAATACTTTTTAATCTCGCAGGAATCGCCTCTTTTGTCTGCCTTTGAATAGTGAAACTCATGGGCGCGAATATTCGTATTTTTCTTAAAAAATGCAGTATCACAAAGCGCATTTAGTGTCACATAGCCAAACTGCATGGACAGACGCTTTGTCATATGCACATCGGTATCAATCAGGCCAAGCATCTCCATCGAACTGTCATCCGTTTCCACTAAATGATTACAGACATACATAAAACCGCCGCACTCTGCAATAATCGGCTTGCCTGCTTTTGCTGCCTCGCAGATAGATTCTTTCATCGAAACATTCTCTGCCAGCTCCCTTCGATACGTTTCCGGATAGCCACCGCCAAGATAAATCCCATCGCTGCCTTCTGGAAGCTGCACATCATTTACCGGACTAAAATAGCAAAGTTCCGCTCCAAGCTGCTCCAAAATCTCCAAATTTTCTTTATAATAAAAACAAAATGCCTTATCCCACGCAACCGCGATTTTCGCCCGCTTTTCCGCTGGAACTTCCGGTCTTTTTACCGCTGTAAGAGGTTCTGCTTTTTCCCCGATTTCTAAAAGCAGATCAAGGTCAATGCACTCCTCCGCCATCTCGCCAAGAAGACTTAAAATCTCGTCAAGATTATCAATCTCTGCTGCGGTCATCAGTCCCAAATGCCTGCTGCCGATATAGATTCCTTCTTTTTGTGGAAAATATCCCACAACAGAAATTCCAAGTTTCTCTTCAATTTCCGGCTTCATCAACTGATACATTCCCTTACTGCATCGGTTTAAAATAACTCCAGCTATCGGATTGTCCTGATATTCTACCATTCCTTTTATAAGTGGAATCATCGTGTGAGACATTCCCTTCACATTAAATATCAAAATGGTCGGTGTTCCCGTCTCTTTTGAAACTGTCCATGTACTTTTCTCACAACTGATACCAACACCATCATAATAACCCATGACACCTTCTGTCACAGAAAAATCCACATCCTGGCTATCCTTTCCTACAAGATACCTTAAGTCCTCTCCTGTAGAAAAAAATGGGTCCAGATTCCGACAGTTCCTTCCTGTAATATGACTGTGCAACATAGGGTCAATGTAATCCGGCCCACATTTATAGGATTGAATATGAAGTTCCCGGTTCACAAGAGCCTTCAAAATACCACAGGTAATGCTGGTTTTTCCACAACCGCTATTTGCACCTGCAATCAAAACTCGCGGCATCGGTTTCACATTTTCCATATATTGATACACCTCCATATCACTTTCCCAAGACTTTTTACTTTCTTTATATTAGAGCGCATTGGGTCTGTCGATAAGAATCATCTTAATCCCTGTCTGCCTGCAGGCTTCCACTTTCACATCAACGCCACCCGTTTTTCCACTGTCTTTCGAAACAAGTACTTCTGCCTCTGTTTCCCTAATAAGCCTCACATTATCCTCAACTGTAAAAGGAGGCATTTTCCCGAAAACATGCCCCTCTGGATAACCAGCTTTTGCACATCCTTCCAGAGATGAAACATTATCAAGCACACGGATAAAAAGGCGCTCTGCTCCATTTTCTACACCGGACATATATGCTGCCGCTGTGTTCACTCCTGTTGTAAGAAAAACATTTCCCTTCAACTCATTTAAAAGGGTAATCGCTTCCTGTACATCTTTTACATGAACAATGCCTTCATAATCATATTGGAGGTTTGTTCTCTCATATCGCTCATACGGAATATCTGCTGACTCTGCCACCTTTTTCACCGTCTCCGATACAATCTTTGCAAATGGATGGGAAGCATCAATAATCTTTTCACATGGATTCTCCTTAAGAAGTGCGAGAAAACCATCCTGATCAAGCCTTCCTACATGAACATCAATGTCATATTCAAGAAGCATTTCCTTTCCAAGTTCCGTAGCTACACTGGCAAGAATCCTTTCATTTGGATTCTCTCCAAGCAGCTTCTCAATCACCTGTCTTGATTCTGTTGTCCCGGCAATCACCAAAACATTATATTTCATAATTACATCTCACTTTTAATAATCATTGTTGTGAAATATCCATACTCGCGGTCAGGAATCAGCGGACCAACATACTCGCCGTCCATTCCAACATTGCTGATAATCAATGCGTTATTCTCCATGCCGCGTTCAACCAATAGATCATACACTTCTTTCACATGACTTCCAACCTTCATAATAACAAGGTTATCAAAAACACCAAGAGTCTTCTCTACCTGATCAATTCCTTTCAGAGATGGTATTACACCAAAACCTTCATTTCCCTCTACGATAGAAATACCAGCCTTGCTTGCTCCAGCACAGAAAGATGGGATACCGGAAACCATTTCCACATCACATCCCTCTTTCAACAAACGTTTATGAACATATGCATAAGTACTGTAAATTCCAATATCACCAAGCGCGAGCATCGCGATTGATTTTCCTTCATCAAGTAACTTCATAATTTCTTCGGCAGCCGCCTGACGGCAAGCCTCACGCTTTGTCTTATCTTTTGCCATTGTAAATACGATTTCCTGAATCTTTTCCTCAGGAATCTTAACAGCACCTTTTGCAATATTTAAAGCGACACTATCTTCGCCTTCTTTTTTCACCGGTACTGCAACAATATCACATTCTTCAATTAATCTTTTTGCTTTCAGAGTTAAAAGCTCTGGATCACCAGGGCCAACTCCGATTCCATATAATTTGCCTTTCATAATCTTCCTTTCCAGACGGATTTTGAGAAAGAAAAAGCAATCGTTTGAGTTATTATGTTTGAACCCAATTTTCAAATGAATATAAAAGAAGTTATTTTTGTTCCGTTGTGCTAAACGTTCCGTTTCGCCTGATAGTACAGACTCGCTCGAAAACGAGCTCGCGAGTCTACAGTCAAAACTCCACAGCACAAAGTCACAAAATATCTTCTTTTATATTCATTTGAAAATTTCACTACAGATAATCCAGCTCAAACTACTTTCTTTTTCTTCGTCAAAAATCCTGTCTATGTAAATCTATTGGTGGGTATAGTTAATTATTATCTACTCTTCCCTTCTGGAGCTAAAATCATTTTACAAAGACTCCGCCTTCTTCAGGTGTTTTACAAACATTTCTGCTATCGCATCAATTTCCCCTAAACCTTTCATTATAACCTCGGTTTCAAATCCATCTGCTTTTAAGATAGAATCCCAGGAGTCGGCTTCGGCTCCGGCGAGGTCATTTCGGGCATGATCGCCTGCTACGATCATAAGGGGCATAACATATACTTTTTTAATATCTCTTATTTTCAAACGACGGATAACGTAATCAAGACCAGGGAATCCTTCTACGGTTCCGACATATGTGCTTTCATGTCCAAGGTCTCTGAGCATGTTTTCAAACTGGCTGTATGCGCTGTTGGCAAAGTGTTCTGTTCCATGTCCCATGAATACAAAAGCTTCGTCTTTCGCTAATGGCTTTTCTAATTCCTGCATAACGATCTCGCAGGCTTCTTTGTAATCTTCCTCTTCGGTAAGAAGGGGGGTTCCAACCTTGATTGTTGGAATCTGATCTTTATATGCCAGAAGCATATTCATCATTTTGTCATATTCCAGTCCATTTATAATATGTGTTGGCTGACAGATCACTTCTTCGTAACCTTCTGCTACCAGTCGTTTCATCACTTCATCCGGATTATGGATAATGACATTTTTTGTTCTTGCCCATTTACGGATAATCATTCCTGAAGTAAATGCTCGATAAAAGTCATAGTCCGGAAATGCCTTTTTGCAGGTTTCTTCGATGTTGACGATTGCTGGAAGTGCTTCCTCAAAGCTTGTTCCAAAGCTTACTACTAATAATGCTTTTTTTCCCATTTTTTCTCTCCTGTTTGTTTCCTAATAACAATCAAAAACAGACTGTTACATTTTTACACATTCATTTTTTTGAATATATTATATGGCTACAATGCAAAATATTCTGCACTGTATAATTATACATTATCATATAGCCTTTAAATGTACGCTGTGAATATCATTACTGGATTATTCGTATCCATGATATGATAGCTGCCGATTTTTCTTCCCCGTCCGACTATCGCCTGAATGACATCGAAGTCTGGGGCGTATTTTCCTAAAAGTTCATTGGTTTCTGCGATAGTTTCGATTGTTACCGCAGAAATGACTACTTTTATTTTTTTAGGAAATGCCGCGATTGTCTCTAATATCTGAGACATTTCTTTGCCGCTGCCGCCGATAAATACTTTGTCAGGTTCAGGCAGCTTTGCTACGGTTTCGGCCGCATCCCCTTCGTAGACGGTTAAATTATCTGCCGAAAATTTTTCTTTGTTTTTGTAAATTAATTTTACGGCAGTTTCGCTTCGCTCTACACTGTGTACTGTTCCAAATGGAACCTGTCTTGCACATTCGATAGATACAGAACCTGTTCCTGCGCCAACGTCCCACACAACATCATCAGGATGTAACTTCATTTTATGTAAAATGAGTATGCGGATTTCTTCTTTGGTCATCGGTGTTTTATCTCGCTCAAAATCTTCATCTGATAAAAAACATGGACGAACAATCTGGCGTGGAGATGGATTTTTAATCATTGCGACACAAAGAGAGGGGAACTCTTTTTTTACCATTTCAGCAGGTGTGCCGGATGCAAGGATTTCATCTTCGTAGGAAAGATTCGCTCCGGCGCAGACAGTCACATCATCAAGCTGATAGTCCAGCATAATCCGAGAAAGCCATGCCGGACCCTGTTCTTTGCTGCAAAGGAAAAATACTTTCGGATGTTCTGTTACCGCAAGTGCAATAGAACCTGCTGTTTTCGCTCTTCCATGTACACTGATGATCAATGCATCTTCCATTGTTTCTCCGAATGCTGCACCGAGCATCTGTAAGGAACCAACGCCAGGGATAATGTCCATATCCCAATTCTCGCTGATCGGATCATTGCAGATTGTGCGATAAAGGCTGTACATAAGCGGATCGCCGCTTACCGCCATTACAACATCATGTCCCTCGGAAAGAATTTTTCCAATCTGCTCTAGCGTGTCTTTAATTTTCCCCATTGCGAAAAAAGATATAGAATCATGCTGCAATACAGACGCTGAATCACTGACATCCTGGCACAATTCTTCTAAAATCGGTAAAACTCGCTTTGCCGCAATTACGGTATGGGCTTTTTTCATTTTTTCAATTACTGCCGGTAAAATGTAATCGGCTTCACCTGGTCCGATTCCAGCTACGGTTAATTTGCTCATTCTAACCTCCACAGTTATTTTACTTCTGCAATTATTTTCTTTCTGATTTCGCCTACATTTTTGATTTCTGCAATTATTTCAAGCTATACATTACTAATCATTTCTTGCAGGCTGAAAGTACTTCTTTTATATTCTCGCTCGCCGCCAGAATTTCATTTTGTCCATCAAGGAAAATGATGCCTACTCTCGCCATTTTGTGGGCGGTTTTCTCGCAATACTCCGATGCTTTCTGTGCCATGTCCGGCCAGATATCCATCAGGCCTTCTTCTTCAACAATCTTCATTGCTGCCTTTGTCGTGAGACAGTCATAAATCTTTTTGATAACGGAAGTCGGTGCACCGTGAAGTGCTGCATGGGTACAGATAGTTTCGATTCGCCCGTCTGCCACATGACTGTGCGTATTCATTGTGCCTGAGGCTACTTTTACAAGTTTGCCGACAAAACCTCCGATTAAAATATCAGTAAAGCCTCTTTCCACCGCTTCTTCTATCATAAAGCCGATGTAATTGCTTACCTGCAAAATGCACTGAAATTCGCCGTACTGTTCTTTTAATGCAGTCTCTCCCGTTCCTCCAAGTACAAAAAGAATGGTTTTATGTCCCTGTTTTGCATACATATCAAGTTCCGCAATCAGAGAATCTTTCATCGCTTCCTCACTCATCGGCCGGACAATCCCTGTCGTTCCAAGAACTGAAAGTCCATCTACAATTCCAAGCCTTGGATTAAATGTCTTTTTGGCAAGTTCTTTTCCGCCGGGAATACTTACTGTTACATTTGCCTTTTTATTGCCGATAATCTTTCGGATTGCCTTTTCTGCCATCTGGCGGGGAACGGGATTAATCGCCGGCTGTCCCGGAGGAATCTTTAATCCTTCCTGCGTGATAGTGCCGACTCCTTCTCCTCCGAAAAAGGAAATGTCTCCCTCTTCCTCAAACAGCTCAACCTTTGTGACAATCTCGCTTCCATTTGTTACGTCCGGATCATCCCCGGCATCTTTTACCACGCCGCAGACTCCGAACTCTCTTGGAATAATATCAAGATAAAGTGTTTTCCCGATTGGGGTATCCACCTTCACTACTGAAGGACATTTACCCGTTGTCTGCCAGATCACGGAAGCCTCCGCTCCACCGGTCATACAGGAGCCAGTGGAAACTCCTTCTCTTAGTTTTTTCATAAATTCAATTCCAATATATTTTCATGAAAATAATCTCTTAAAATGATTTATTCAAATTCATTTTTTAGAAAATAATTTTTACAACTGATACAACATCGCGTTACAAATCGTTGCCGCAATGTTGCTGCCGCCTTTTCGTCCTTTTGGAACGATGAAAGGAACTCCGGCTTCCATAATCAGTTCTTTGGATTCTACTACATTGACAAAGCCAACTGGTGCGCCGATAATCAATGCTGGTTTTAACTTGCCTTCTTTAATCAGCTCATATAAACGGATTAAAGCTGTCGGTGCATTTCCAATAGCAAAAATAATGTTTTTCTCTTCTGCTAAAACCGCTCCTCTTTCCATGCAGATAGCTGCTCTTGTGCATCCGCGTTCTTTTGCTTCTTTTGCCACATCATCATCAGACATGAAGCAATGAGCTTCTCCTCCGAAAGATGCTAACTTTTTCTTGTTGATTCCTGACCATGCCATTCTTGTATCAGTTACGATATGTGCTCCATTTTTTAAAGCTTCTACACCGATATTCGCAGCATTTTCAGAAAAGCATAAATTATCTGCATAATCAAAATCTGCAGAAGTGTGGATACATCTTTTTACGATAGAGAACTCCGGCTCTGGCCAGGTTCTTCCGTTTAATTCGCTTGTGATGATTTCCATACTTCTTTTTTCGATTTCGGCAGGTTTTACGATTTGAATTTTATCTAACATTTCTCCTCCTGCATTTTATATTTAGTTCAATTCTTCATAAGTTCCAAAGTTCGTCTGCTCAAAGCTTGGTAATTCCCAGTATGCTTTAAATGCATAATCTGCAATCGTAAATCCCATAACCGCTCCGGTTCCCTCGCCAAGGCACATATTGGCAAAGATATATGGCTGTTTGCCGATAGCATCCAGTATCATACGTCCAGCAGGTTCATTAGAACAGTGGGATGGGAAAAGATATGGCGCACATTCCGGTACTAAGCGAATCGCAATTAACGCTGCTACGGATGAAATAAATCCGTCAATAAATACTGGAATATTGAGCGCCGCACCACCGATATAACAGCCAGCCATTCCGGCAATATCAAGACCTCCGACTTTAGCAAGTACATCAAGCGGGTCGTCCGCATTTACTTTATTGAGTGCGATACTCTGCCTGATGACTTCTATCTTATGTTCTAAATCTTTGTTTGTAAGACCAGCACCTTTTCCGGTTACCTTTTCTACACTCTGGTCAAGTAAAACAGAACAGACAGCACTGCTTGTCGTAGTATTTCCAATACCCATCTCTCCGGTAGCAAGAACGTTATAGCCTTTTTCTTTTAAATCAGCTACCATGCCGATGCCGACTTCAATTGCTTTTACCGCTTCTTCTCTCGACATTGCAGGGCCTTTTGCCATGTTGTCTGTTCCGTATTTAATTTTTCTTGGAAAAACACCCGGATTGTCACAATCCGTTGCAATTCCGATATCTACGGGATACACATCTGCTCCACTCATGGAGGACATAATACAGATTGTCGCATTATGCTTTGTCATATTTTCTGTTACTGTCTTTGTCACTTCCTGCCCTGTCTGGGTAACTCCTTCCGCTACAACACCGTTATCTGCTGCCATGACAATAACCGCTTTTTTCCTTAAATGCGGATTCTTATCGCGATAAATTCCAGCGAACTGTGTCACCATTTCTTCGAGTCTTCCCAGACTGTGAAGAGGCTTCCCAAGAGTATTCCATCTTGCACGAGTGTACTCCATTGCCTCCTCATCCAGCGGCTGAATTTTTTTGATTGCTTCCTCCAGAGTCATAACCATCTTCCCTTCTGCTACTTTAATACCAACATATATTGTTCATATTTTTGTATAGTCTTGCTTCCACTTCATAAATTTATATTTTTCTACTTTCATATATAAATAAATATCAATAGTTTTTTCTACAACTTTCCTTCATCATTATCTCATTTTTAAAAACTAAAATGGAAATAATGATAATGGTGTCATTCCTGTATACTTTGTAAGAACAATAACAACAAGCAGTAATAATACTTCCGCAAGCTCGTTTCCTGCTCCCATAACATCTCCGGTGATTCCACCGATTTTCCCTGTGATATATACACGGAAAAGGTAAGCGAATCCAAAGAGAATCGCAAAGATAAGGACTCCCCAGCAGGAGAAGGCAAGTACCATTGCGATAAGTCCAAGAATGACGGTTCCGATTACTGTTCCAAGACTGACAGTTCCTACATAAATACCGATTCCTTTTTCACGAGGATAAATTGCTTTATACACAATCGCTCCCTGTACCATTTTTCCGGCGATTGGCATAAGAAGAATCATCAGCCATCTTATATCGCTGTAGTAAATTCCGGCAAACTTTAATGCCAGATCAAAGCACATCGCTACCGCACCGTTTGTTCCGATGCGGCTGTCTTTCATGATTTCAAGCATACGTTCTCTCGTTCTTGCAGAGTAGATTCCGTCTGCGGTATCCGAAAGACCGTCTAAGTGAAAGGCTCCTGTCAGACAGAGGTTCGCAAGCATTGCAAAAAGGATTCCAAATACTTCTGGTAAAATAAGACTTACAAGAAGAAATACTGCCATGTCACAAAGTCCGAGAATCAGACCGACTACCGGATAATATAAAAATCCTTTGTGCATGTCTTCATCTTTTACTTCGCCAAGATCTACATTGACAGGAATCCTTGTCATAAAGCCAAGTGTTAACAAAAAACGTTTTATCTGAGTTTTCATTTATTTCTGACCTTCTTCCACTGCATCCTGAATCATTGTTTCTACCATACCTCTTGCTGTATATACAACAGCAGTTTTTGCAATGGAGAGACCATTTTCCTGTGCAGTCTTTGTTGTAACCGGGCCAATACTGATATATTTTCCTTTGACCTCGTCAAGATTATCTACCATAGATACAAAGGCTCGAACTGCACTGGAACTTGCAAATGTTACATAGTCAGCCATCTTAATCAAACGATTCAATTCATCTGCTTTTCTCTCATCCGTTACGGTATGATAAAGAGAAATGCATGTGTGGGAAATTCCAGCTTCTTCTAATGCATCTGGAAGCACTCTGTTTGCTTCCTCTGCACGAAGGAGAAGAACACTTTCATCTTTTCCGATATGAGGAACCATCGCCTCTGCCATATCTTTTGAAGAATATGCTGTCGGAATAAAATCACAGAAAATTCCATGTTCTTCCAATGCCTTTTTCGTTCCGTCTCCAATAACAGCGAAGCGGACATGCGCTAAATCTCTGATATCTTTTCGGATTTCCTGCATTTCCTCAAAGAAACATTCCACACCGTTTGCACTGGTAAATACAATCCAGTTATACTTATCTATTTCCTTCAATGCGACATCCAGCTCTGGAAGTTTCATTCTTTCAGTGCGGATTAAGCTAAAGGAAATGGCCTCTGCTCCCTCCTCTTTCAGAATCGGAGAAAGTCGGTCTACCATAGAAGTTGTTCCTGTCACAAGAACACTCTTGCCGGATAAAGGTTTGTGTCCGTACCAGTCAAGTACCTGACGTAAACTTACAACATCACCTACAACTGTAATGGCAGGAGTCTTAATTCCCTCGCGCTTTACAACTTCTACAATATCAGCAAGTGTTCCTGTTGCAACACGCTGTCTTGCGGTTGTTCCCTCCTGAAGCACACCGACTGGAGTCGCAGGATCTTTACCATTCTCAATAAGCGAAGCTACAATATTAGGAAGATTTTTGAGTCCCATAAGGAAAATCAATGTTCCTTCTTCTTTCGCAAGTGTCTCGTAATTTAATACACTCACACCATTTTTATGATTGCCTTCATGACCGGTAATCACATGGAAAGAAGATGCGAAATCACGATGTGTCACTGGAATACCGCAGTATGCCGGAACAGAATAAGAAGAAGAAATTCCCGGTACAACTTCAAAGTCAACACCAGCTTCTCTAAGTTCCTGTCCTTCTTCACCGCCACGGCCGAAGATATATGGGTCACCGCCCTTTAAGCGGACAACATTTTTTCCTTCTAATGCAAGCTTCACTAAAAGCTCGTTTGTCTCATACTGTTTTAAATGATGATTTGAAGAACGCTTTCCTGCGTAAATAAGTTCTGCGTCATCTCTTACTTCATTTAAAAGGGAACTGGACGCAAGGTTATCGTATACAACGACATCTGCCTCTCTTAAAAGCTTAAGTCCTTTTCTCGTCATCAAATCCTCATCACCAGGACCTGCACCGACAAGATATACCATGCCTTTGTTTACTTCATGAGCAACGCTGATACCAAGTTCTGCTGCTATTTCTACTTTACTTTTTCTTGCCGTATCTTTCTCTGTTATCTCTTTGTCTGTTTTAACAGCTTCTTCGACAGAAACGGCTGCTGCCACAGCCGTCCCAGCTATCGGCTTACTGTCTGCATCTTTTTCCGCTATAGCATCTTCTATATTCACTGTCATATACGTCTTTCTGCTATGAATTCCATCTTTCACATACATGGCACGCATGGAAAATTCACCATTTTCCTCACGACAAAGTGCTGCCGCCGGTGCGTTACAGCTTCCACCGATTGTCTTTAAAAATGCTCTCTCTGCCATTAAAAGACATTCTGCTTTTTCACTGTGGATCGCCGCAAGGATTTCTGCCATCTCCGCATCTTCTACGCGGCTTTCTACTGCAAGGATTCCCTGACCTGCGGCCGGAAGAAATACATCCGGGTCAAGATACTGATAGTGAAGTCCCTCTTCCTTTTCATATCCAAGTCTTTCGATTCCTGCCGCCGCAAGAATAATTCCGTCATACTGACCGTCACGAAGTTTGCTTAAACGAGTCTGTACATTTCCACGGAGAAGCTTAATCGTTACATAGGGATTAATTTCTTTAATTAATAATTCTCTTCGAAGAGAACTTGTTCCGACAATGCTTCCTGGCTCTAATTCTTCTAATTTTTTACCAGTTGTAGTAACAAAAGTATCTCTCACATCCGCTCTGTCAAGGACTGCACCGATTCCAAGCCCTTCCGGGAAATCCATCGGCATATCCTTTGCACTGTGAACCGCAATATCTACTGCACCAGAAAGAAGTTCGGCTTCAAGTTCAGCAGTAAATACACCTTTTCCACCAAATGAAGTAAGGGATTTATCAAGAATCTGATCTCCCTTTGTGTCAATCTTTACGATTTCCACTTCTATTTCAGGAAAAGCTTTTTTAATTTTATCTTTTACAATATCGGTCTGAATCAGAGCTAACTTACTCTTTCTCGTTCCGATTTTGATGATATTTTTCATCTTATTCCTCCACTCGTATAATAAGTTTGTAAGCAAGAAAAACTGCTTACATACTCATCTTATTCTACATTCGCGAATCCGTATTTGTCTTCATATCCTCTTGGGGTAATCATCTTACCATCGCGTACATATGTGTTGGAATTGCCGACAATAACGATACTGAACATATCGATCGGTGCATCTTTTACTGCATCAAGTGTTGTAATATAGGAAGATTCCTCTTCTCTGCCCGCATGGCGAACAACACCAACTGGAGTCTTGCCGTCACGATATTTCATAAGAATTTCTGCAGCCTTTTCTACATAATCCGCTCTCTTTTTGCTCTTTGGATTATAGAGACATACGATAAAATCACCCTGTCCTGCACAATCCACTCTCTTCATAATAAGAGAGTAAGGTGTCATCAGATCACTTAAACTAATAATTGTAAAATCGTGCATTAACGGTGCTCCAAGAATAGATGCCGCTGCACTCGCTGCTGTCACACCTGGAACAGTCTCAATCTCAACATCTGCCTTTTTCTCATTGGCAATCTCTAAAAGAATTCCTGCCATTCCGTAAATTCCGCTGTCTCCGGAACTTACCATTGCAACTGTCTTCCCTTCGGCAGCTAAATCAACTGCCATACGGCAGCGATCCATCTCTTTTGTCATCGGTGTTGCCACGTACTCTTTCTCTGGGAAAAACTTCTTTAACATCTCTACATATGTAGTGTATCCTGTAATGATGTCTGCATTTTTAATTACATCAATTGCTTTTGCTGTCATGTGTTCATATCCACCTGGACCGAACCCAACTGCATATAATTTACCCATTGTTTTCTCCTTCTAAAACCGATATTCTGGTCTGTTTTTAATGATCCAGGCACTGGAAAAATGTTTCCAAATCTTCCGGTGTGTTATTCTCTCTCACCCAATAGAAGAAATGGTCAAATGCCTTTTCCACACCTTTATGTTCTGCTACTTTTACAAAGTTATCTCTGACCTTTCCCATAACGGATAAAGACTTCTGGAATACCATCCACTGTTCAAACTGAAGTTCATACTCATCAAGAATCCCTGATGCGGCCTCTGCTTCTCTCAGTTTCTTCTGGTTATTCTCCCTTGCGATTCTTGTAAAATCATCAATATTATAGTAGCAGGTATCGTCCACCGCACTGATTTTTGCTTCGATATCCATCGGCACAGCCAAATCGACAAAGACTCTTCGCTTCGCTGTCGTAAGCTGCTTTTTCATCTTGCTATATGTCAGTGTGTAATGCGGACTCGATGTCGCACTTATAACGACATCCATCTGATCTAAATATTCATAACGATCTTCATAATCAATTGTCGTAAACTCGTCATTTCCATGCTTTGTCTGGATGAGCTTATTCTTACGCGTCGTAACATAAATATCTGCCTGATGAAGAGATTGAATATTCATCAGAACAATACCGCCAATCTTACCTGTCGCACCAATGATAAGAACCTTTTTATCTTTTAAAGTTCCAAGTTCTTCTTCGGCTACTTTCAGCGCAAGTGTCGCTGTTGATACAGAAGTTTTTGAAAGTTCTGTTTCGGTCTTTACTTTCTTTGCTCCTGTAACTGCCATACGGAAAAATGTATTCAGATACACTCCCGTTGTTCCAGCCTCTCTTGCCTGCTTATGTGCGGTCTTTACCTGACCGAGAATCTGGTCTTCTCCAATTACCATGGAATCAAGCCCTGCCGCTACCTGAAACAGATGATGAATCGCCTTTTTTCCATGATAAAATAAAAGATAATTTCCGATATCTTCTTCATCCTGTGCGCCTGCCTCGCCAAGCAGTACATCTTCCATCAGATTAAATACACATCCCTTGCTTTCCGAATCAGAATACACATACATTTCCGTCCGGTTGCAGGTAGATAACACGATACATTCTGAAACTTCCAAATGCTCTGTGATTTCCTGCATCATATGTTTTTGCTGCTCCCCTGTAAATGCAAACATTTCCCTTACATGAAGAGGTGCGATTTTATGACTGATACTAATTATCTGTATACCCATTTCTTATTTTCTGCCTCCAGCAAAACCACACGGCTTACTCTTTTGCCTGTCTGAATTCGTGTGTAAATGTCTTGTCATAAAGTTTAGAAAGTTCATACTCGTCTCCAAGAAAATCGCCTACAACTGTAAGAGCCGTCTTTGTGATTCCTGCCTCTTTTACTTTCTGTGCGATATTTGTCAGATTGCCGATAACAATCTTCTGGTCTTCCCAGGAAGCTTTGTATACAACAGCAACCGGTGTATCCTCTCTGTACTCTTCTTTCAGAGTATCTGCAAGCTGCTCGATCATTCCTACACTGAGGAAAATAATCATCGTAGAATTATGTTTTGCCAGATCTCTTAACTTTTCCTTTGGAGGCATTGGTGTTCTGCCTTCCATTCTTGTAAGAATAACTGTCTGAGATACTCCCGGTAAGGTATATTCTTTCTTTAAAGCTGCCGCAGTTGCGAGGAAAGAACTCACACCTGGAATGACATCATAATCAATTCCAAGACGGGAAAGCTCGTCCATCTGCTCTCTGTGTGCACCGAAAACTGCAGGATCTCCTGTATGAACACGAGCTGTCATCTTGCCTTCAGCCTCAGCCTTTTTCATTACTTCAATAACTTCCTCTAAAGTCATTGTCGCACTGTTGTAAATCTCTGCGCCTTCTTTGGCTCCGGCAAGAACTTCCTTATTTACTAAAGAACCAGCATAGATAATTACATCTGCCTGATCGATTAATTTCTTTCCCTTAATTGTCAGTAACTCTGGGTCTCCAGGACCCGCTCCAATAAAATGTACCATTTTTTCTCCTTTGACTTTCTGTCTTATTTACTATATTTATAGTTATATTCATTTTTATAAATATGTTTTGAGACTTGTTTTATTTTTAAAATTTCGCCCTTGTTTCCAATACAGACTTCTTATTTATAAATTATTTCTATTTGCAATTATTCTGAATAAGTATAATATCTTTTATTTAATATCTTTCCTATTTTGTAAGCACATCAATAGTTCTCTGAATATCCTCATCAGAATGAGCTGCAGAAATAAACATCGCCTCAAACTGTGAAGGTGCCACATAGATACCATTCTCTAACATATAGTTAAAGTAATCTGCGTAAGCCTTAGTATCAGAAGATGTTGCCCCTGCGTAATCTTTTACATTTTCCCCTGTAAAGAAAGCGCTCATAAGAGAACCGATCTGGTTAACATGAATATTGATACCTTGTTTCTTCGCTCTTACTTTGTAAGCTTCCGCAAGCTTCTTTGTATTCTCTTCAATCTTTGTATAAAGTTCTGGATGGTCTCTTAAAATTTCAAGAGTCTTGATTCCGGCTGTTGTCGCAATCGGATTACCAGATAAGGTTCCTGCCTGATAAACCTTTCCTGTCGGGGAAATATTTCTCATAATATCCTTACGTCCGCCATAGATAGCCATTGGCATTCCACCTCCGACAATCTTTCCGAAAGTAGATAAATCTGGCTTAATTCCAAACCACTCCTGTGCACCACCAACACCAAGACGGAATCCTGTGATAACCTCGTCAAAAATAAGAATTGTTCCATTCTCTTCTGTAATCTCACGAAGGAAAGGAAGGAAATCATCATCAGGAATAACAACACCCATATTTGCTGCAACAGGTTCTACGATCAGTGCTGCAATCTGGTCTTTATTATTCTCAAATAACTCTCTTACAGAATCCTTATCATTATAAAGAGCAACTAAAGTCTGCTCTGCAAAAGAAGCAGGAACTCCGCTGCTGTCCGGTACAGACTGTGTTAATGCTGCAGAACCAGCCTGCACTAATAATCCATCAGAATGTCCATGATAACATCCCTTAAACTTAATGATCTTATCTCTTCCGGTAAATCCTCTTGCCGCACGAATCGCACTCATCGTTGCCTCAGTTCCTGAACTTACCATACGCATCATTTCCATAGATGGTACGCAATCTTTGACAAGCTGTGCCAGTTCATTCTCCTTACCAGTTGGCGCACCAAAAGTAAGACCGTCAAAACATGCCTTCACTACTTCTTCAAGAACCTCTGGATGAGAATGTCCAAGAATTCCAGGTCCCCAGGAACAAACATAGTCAATAAACTTATTACCATCCACATCATAAACATAGGAACCCTTTGCATGGTCAATAAATAAAGGGTTTCTTCCCACAGCACCAAATGCTCTGACCGGTGAGTTTACACCACCCGGCATCAGGTCAAGTGCTACTTTATATAACTCTTCTGATTTTGTTGTATTTAACACGTTATCCTCCTTAAAACAATACTGTTTTTACCTATTTTTTGTAATTTTCGTAACCTTCAGAATATGACATTCAAAAACCATCACTTTCTGCCTCGTTCGATTATACCATGAATCGCTTTTTCACTAAAGATAGTTTTCGTAAAAAGAAGACAAAAAAACACCATTAGCGCAAGAAAGTTTTTGCTAATAGTGCATTTTTTATCAAATTATATTCAAATATCATTATTTTGTGTGTGGAATATTACAAGTCGGGTGGAAAATTCTGAATTGCCGCAGGCAAGGGAGACGCCCTCAGGGAAGGAAAGAATTCAGAATTGTGACTTTAGTCGCTGCAGGTTGAATGTTCGCTTGAATGCTCACATCCAACCTTTGCTCCGAGGTTATAAATATAGATTCTTTCCTTCCCTGAGGGCTATGCTTTGGCTGGAGAGAAAAAAATTCAGAATTTGTTTTTGGAGAGATTTGAGGATGGTTTCAGATGTCTGTGACTTTCCAAGAAGTTAGGGTTTTGAAGGACTGACACTTGAACTATCAGTAAAGACAAGGAACAAGCAGAACTCCAGAAGATAAATAAAGCATATTGGTGACCTCGGAGCAAGTGTTGGATGTGAGCGCGAAAGCGAACATTCAACACGCCGCGACTAAAGTCACCAATATGCTTTATTTATCTTCTGGAGTTCGTCTGTTTATCACTCATCCGTCAAATCAGCCAAATACTCTCGGAGTTCTCCCAAAATCATCTCCTGACTCTCCCTCGTATGAACTAATGCGTAATACTTTCTTCCATATTTGCCATATCGTTCTTCTTCCTGTATCCCTGCTTCTTTTCCTTTTTCTGTTATATGTTTTACTTTTTCTTCGCCTTCTGTTGCTTCTTCAATATATCCTTTTTGTATCAGTAAGGTATTGACAAATGCTGCGGTTAGCTTTTTGCGGTTTTTCTGGTCTTCTTCGTCACAAAGTTCGTTAATCCGGTTCGTAAGTTCTGAAATCATACAGGTATCGGTCAGTTCCACTTCGTCTAATTTTCCCGGTGCGATATAAAATGGCAGTTTCTTTTCTCTTGCAGGAGAGGCTGCTACTGTTATTCCTGTTGTTTCCTCTATTTGCTCTGGTGTTAACTCTGTTGTTAATTGCAGAGTTTCTGCATCTGCTCCACCGGCTGCACTCTGTTCTTCTAAAAAGTCTATAATGATTTTGGTAAAATGTTCCCCATAACTTTGAATTTTCTGCACACCCATTCCGTACACTGTTTCCATATCTTCATTGTCTGCAGGACATTTTGCACACATATCTGTTAATGTCTTATCGGAACAGATTATATATGGTGGAACTCCTTTTTCTGCAGCAAGTTCTGTCCTGCACTTACGAAGCTGCTCGAACAATTCCTGCCCTTTCGGAGTCAGATTGGCAAGCTGGAACGCTTTTTTCTTTTCCTTTTTGGTCTGGATGTAGTTTTCCTCTTCCTCATCTTCCACAACCACACAATTACTACATTTATCGCAGGTACATGGACTGTTATCCCCGAAATATGACAAAATAAACTGGCGCAGGCACTGTTGTGTTTCGCAGTAATCAATCATCCGATTTAACTTTTGATAATCGTTTCTCCGTACCTGCGGGTCACTCTCTATACTTTCTGTACTCTTATATTCTAAAAGCCGCTTATTTATCATGATATCCTGCTTAGAAAAGAATAATACACACTCTGCTTCTTCCCCGTCACGACCAGCACGCCCTGCCTCCTGATAATAATATTCAAGACTCTGTGGCATATTATAATGCAGCACATATCTCACATTTGACTTATCAATACCCATTCCAAATGCATTTGTCGCTACCATAACACGAATTCGGTCATAGGTAAAATCGTCCTGATTTTTCTTCCGTTCCTCTAAGGATAAGCCCGCATGATAATGCCCTGCCTCAATGCCATACTGCTGCAAAAGTCCATATATTTTGTCTGCATTTTTCTTCGTTGCACAATAAATGATTCCACTCTCATCCTCATGCTTTTTGACATAATTAAGAACACTGTTGTCGGTCTCTTTTCCACCCTTTCGGGTCACTACGCGAAAGAACAGATTCGGTCGGTCAAATCCTGTCACAACTGTCACTGGATTTTGCAAACGCAGACTTCCCATAATATCCTGTTTTACTCGTTCCGTTGCTGTTGCAGTAAATGCACTTACAACCGGACGCTTTGGTAACTGTGCAAGAAAATCTGCAATTCCAACATAACTTGGACGGAAATCCTGTCCCCACTGGGAAATACAATGCGCCTCATCCACCGTCACCATAGAAATATCCACCTGGCATGCAAACTCCAGAAATCGTATCGTATTCAGCCTCTCCGGCGCCACATAAATAATCTTATATCTTCCCTGCGCTGCATAGAAAAGTGCAGTCCTTATCTGGTTTTCCGTAAGAGAACTGTTAATATACGCCGCATGCACACCGGCCTGATTTAACGCCTTTACCTGGTCTGTCATCAGAGAAATAAGCGGTGAAACTACAATCGTAATTCCATCTAACATCAGTGCTGGAACCTGATAACACAGGGACTTTCCTGCACCTGTTGGCATAATACCAAGGACATCCTTTCTTTGTAGAATTCCTTCTATCAGTTCCTGTTGTCCTGGACGCAGACTGTCGTAACCAAAGTAGTGTTTTAATGTTTCATTTATGTTCAAGAGCTTCTCCTTTCCATTTTATTTTTGAAATACAAATAAAATCAAAATCTATAATTGCTGGTTCCATGATTATAGTAAGCAAATCGTTGTTTCCATTTTATTACAATCTTCGTACAAAAACAAGAAAATTCTACTAAAATAAAATTGCTGTGCAATGGCTATTTAAGCTATTGCACAGCAACTTTATCCTTTTCAAACACTCTCTAGTCCTCTAATTTCCAAATATCTCTGTTATATTCTTCAATCGTTCTGTCTGAAGAAAAATATCCTGCTTTTGCGATATTCACAAGCATTTTCTGTACCCATTCTTCTCTGTTTTCATAGTCAGCATATGCCTGCTCTCTTATCTTTACATACTCATCGAAATCAGGGAAAGTCATAAACCAGTCTTTAAAAACAAGTTCATTAAATAATCTTTCTAATCTGTCTTTATCGCCAATTGCTTTTAATTCTTCTCCTGTTATGAAGTCTACAGCTTCTTTGATCGCTGCATTTTCATTATAATATTTTGCTGCATGATAGCTTCCCTGCGCGTATCTTTCAACAACCGTATCACTGGAATCTCCAAAAATATAAATATTATCATCACCTACGAGTTCATGAATCTCAACATTCGCTCCATCTTCTGTTCCTAATGTAAGCGCACCGTTAAGCATAAACTTCATATTACCTGTACCACTTGCTTCTTTAGAGGCAAGAGAAATCTGCTCTGAAATATCGCAGGCTGGGATTAATTTTTCTGCCCATGTTACATTATAATTTTCCACCATCACAACATTAAGATACGGACTTACTTCCGGATCATTATTAATAAGCTGCTGCAGACAAAGGATAAGATGAATGATATCCTGAGCGATTATGTATGCCGGCGCTGCCTTCGCTCCAAAAATAACGGTTATCGGTGTTGATGGTTTCTTTCCTGCTTTAATCTCCAAATATTTATGGATGACATACAACGCATTCAACTGCTGTCTCTTGTACTCATGCAGTCTCTTAATCTGAATATCAAAAATAGAATTTTCATTAATCGTAACATTCTGTTTTTCCATCAATGCCTTCTTTAATTCCATTTTCTTAGCAGACTTTATCTCAAGAATCTGTTTTAATACCTTTTCATCATTTTTATAATCTAACAGCTTTTCTAACTGCGTTGCATCTTTTTTAAATCCATCCCCAATAAGAGAAGTGATAAGTTCTGTCAACTGTGGATTGCAGTGCAGCAACCATCTTCTAAAAGTAATACCATTTGTCTTATTATTAAACTTCTCTGGATAAATTTCATAAAAATGATGCAGCTCATTGTTTTTAAGAATCTCTGTATGTAAAGATGCCACTCCATTAACACTAGAAGAATAATGAATATCAATATGAGCCATATGTACTCTTTCTTCTCCGTCAATAATATACACTTCCTGATTATGATATTTTCTTCTTATTTTATCATCTAAAACTTCGATGATCGGCATAAGCTGCGGCACTGCTTTTTTCAGGTAATAAATCGGCCATTTCTCTAATGCTTCTGCAAGTATCGTATGATTTGTGTAAGCACAGCTCTTTGTTACCACTTCAATCGCCTCATCCATCTCAAGACCTCTTTCCACAAGCAGACGGATAAGTTCCGGAATAACCATTGTCGGATGGGTATCATTAATCTGAATCACTACATAATCAGAAAGGTCATGCAAGTTACATCCCTTTGCAACACATTCATCAAGAATCAACTGTGCTGCACTGGAAACCATGAAATACTGCTGGTAAATTCTAAGAATACGACCTGCCTCATCACTGTCATCCGGATAAAGGAAAAGAGTAAGATTCTTTTTAATATCTTCCTTATTAAAATTAATTCCATCCTCTACAATACTTTCATCCACGCTCTCTACATCAAACAAATGCAATTTATTTGATGTATTATTATATCCAATAACATCAATATCATACATTCTTGATTTTACTGTCATCCCTTTAAACTTAATGTCATATGTCACATCCATTTTGGTAAGCCAGCTTTTCTCTGTAAGCCATGGATCCGGCACTGTTGTCTGCATATTATTTTCAAAAATCTGTCTGAACAGTCCAAAATGATAATTCAATCCAACACCATCGCCATTTAATCCTAAAGTCGCAATAGAATCAATAAAGCATGCTGCCAATCGTCCAAGTCCTCCATTACCAAGTGAAGGTTCATTTTCAAATTCTTCAATTTCGCAAATATCTTTTCCGTTCTGTGCAAGCTCTTCCTTTACCTCATCATAAATCCCAAGATTGATAAGGTTGTTCGATAATAATTTTCCGATCAGGAATTCTGCGGATATATAATATAATTTTTTCTTAGAATTACCATGCTGCTTACCAGAAGCCATTTTCTTTGTTAATGTAAGCAATGCATAATAAAGCTCCTCATTTGTACATTCTGAAATGGATTTACCATACTCTGCTTTTACAAATTCTGAAAGTTTCATATTGTAATACCTCCCTGAAAAATAATGTATTCTCGAAATCTCTTGCATCTGATTTCACATAGCTTCATAAAGTTCCACATAACCTCATAAAAAAATTTCGAAAATCATTTCTAAAAGTTTCTCGTGTATTTTTACTGTGATTATATTATAATACTGTTAAATACTGATTTATTGCAGTACAGTCTTATATTATTGTACAATACTATTTTTTTGATATTTAACTTTATAGATATGTAGTATTACAGATATGAGATATATACGATACGCCCTGTATACATATCTAATCGTGCTTGGTATCTATATTATTAAGAAAGGAAACTCTCGAATTTATCTCCAGATTCAATACATAAATTCGACATGTAAAATATAGAAATGGATAAACTTCAATATAAAATATATCACGAAAATAAAACACATACCCCTGATGATTTTCCATACAACACCTACCTGTGCTCCATCCCCTTAGACTTCAAGTCAGTAAACCTTCACTGGCACGATGAAGTCGAGATTATTGTTATAAAAAAAGGAACCGGTATTGTCAGCGTAGACTTAACCACCTATTCTGTCAGCGCCGGAGACATTATTTTTGTCCTCCCCGGACAGCTCCACGCAATCAGCCAGAAAGACAGGGAGATTATGGAATACGAGAATATTCTATTCAAATCCAGCCTTTTAAAATCATCTGGCTACGACTTATGCAACGATAAATTCATTCAGCCACTTTTTTCAGGCAGCCTTAATATCTGCCCGGTAATCAATAACCAGACTCCATATTATCCTCCAGTCACCACCGCCATTAACGAAATCGATCACCTGTGTAATTTACGCCCTTATGCTTACCAACTGTCCATCAAGGCACATTTATTTCAAATACTATATACTCTCGTTTCAAACTGCGGGCAAAATAAAATCAAACCAATCAACCAAAAATCTCTCAAAAAAATAAAGACGATATTATCCTATATCGCCAACAATTTTCAGGAAAACATTGCGATTGAAGATATCGCAAATTATTGCTTTTACAGCAAATCTTACTTTATGAAGTTCTTCAAAGAAACTATGGGAGTAAGCTTTATTCAGTATCTTAATGACTATCGTTTAGAAATTGCGGCAGAACTACTCACTACAACAACCGATAATATTCTGGATATTGCATTCGCTACTGGGTTTAACAATATTTCTTACTTTAATAGGTGCTTCAAAAAGAAGTATGGGGTTTCACCAAGAAAGTATCGGTTTTGATAATATTTTTTATTTTTTATATATCCTACGGTTATGATATGATACAAATGTTGTCACACCCAATTCGGCAACGGAGAGGGGGGTCTACTTGGATTTGATAATTTCTTTCTTGGCTTCGTCTGTTAGTTGCTTAATGAATTAAATAGCAAGAAAAACCACTTGAAGGTGCCCTAAGGGCATCTTTTATAATTAAAATATCGAGATTCTGATTACAACAAACGAAAGGAGTTTTTATGAAAGGTATTATTTTAGCAGGGGGTTCTGGCACTCGTCTTTATCCTCTTACCATGGTAACTTCAAAACAATTACTTCCTATTTATGATAAACCGATGATTTATTATCCGATGTCTGTTTTAATGAATGCAGGTATCCGTGATATTTTAATTATTTCCACACCACAGGATACTCCTCGTTTTAAGGAGTTATTAAAAGATGGAAAGCAGTTTGGTGTGAATTTATCTTATGCTGTGCAGCCAAGCCCGGACGGACTTGCCCAGGCTTTTATTATTGGAGAAGAATTTATCGGTGATGATACGGTTGCTATGGTTCTTGGCGATAATATTTTTGCCGGACATGGACTGAAAAAACGTCTCTGTGCCGCTGTTAAAAATGCGGAAAATGGCAATGGTGCAACAGTTTTCGGTTATTATGTTGATGACCCTGAACGTTTCGGTATTGTTGAATTTGACCGCAACGGCAAAGCTGTTTCTATCGAAGAAAAGCCATCGCATCCAAAGAGCAATTACTGTGTAACCGGTCTGTATTTCTACGATAATCGTGTTGTAGAGTATGCAAAGAATCTGACCCCAAGTGCCAGAGGCGAATTAGAAATTACTGATTTGAACCGCATTTACTTAGAAAATAATTCTTTAAATGTTGAGCTTCTCGGACAGGGCTTTACATGGCTTGATACCGGAACACACGAAAGCCTTGTTGATGCAACAAACTTTGTAAAGACAATGGAACAGCATCAGCACCGCAAAATTGCCTGCCTTGAAGAAATCGCTTACTTAAATGGCTGGATTTCTAAAGAGGAAGTTCTCAAAGTTTACGAAGTTCTCAAGAAGAACGAATACGGTCAGTATTTAAAAGATGTTTTAGATGGAAAATATCAGGAGAATTTATATTAAAAGGAGTATCTACTTATGACAATCATTGTAACCGGCGGAGCCGGATTTATCGGAAGCAACTTTATTTTTCATATGTTAAACAAATATCCGGATTACCGAATCATTTGTTTAGACTGCCTGACATACGCAGGAAATCTTTCTACTTTAGAGCCAGTGATGGATAATCCAAACTTCCGCTTTGTAAAAGAAAGCATCACGGACAGAGACGCTGTATACAAACTGTTTGAAGAAGAACATCCAGATATGGTTGTAAACTTTGCTGCGGAAAGTCACGTTGACCGTTCTATCGAAAATCCGGAAGTTTTCCTAGATACTAATATCAAAGGTACTGCTGTCCTCATGGATGCCTGCCGCAAATACGGTATCAAGCGTTATCATCAGGTAAGTACTGACGAAGTTTACGGTGATCTGCCATTAGACCGCCCAGATCTTTTCTTTACAGAAGAAACACCAATCCATACAAGTTCCCCTTACAGTAGTTCTAAAGCTGGCGCTGATTTATTAGTTCTCGCCTACCACAGAACTTACGGGCTGCCTGTAACAATCAGCCGTTGCTCCAACAACTACGGCCCATATCATTTCCCAGAGAAATTAATTCCGCTTATGATCGCAAATGCATTAAATGACAAACCACTCCCAGTTTACGGCAAAGGGGAAAATGTCCGTGACTGGCTTTATGTTGAAGATCACTGCCGCGCGATTGATTTAATCATCCATAATGGACGTGTTGGTGAAGTCTATAATGTCGGCGGACATAACGAAATGAAAAATATCGATATTGTAAAAATTATCTGTAAAGAACTCGGCAAACCAGAAAGTCTTATCACTTATGTTGCTGACAGAAAAGGACATGATATGCGTTACGCTATCGACCCTACTAAAATTCACAATGAACTTGGCTGGCTTCCTGAAACAAAATTTGCAGACGGTATTAAAAAGACAATTCAGTGGTATCTTGATAATAAGGAATGGTGGGAAACAATCATTTCCGGCGAATATCAGGATTACTATGAGAAAATGTATAAAAACCGCTAGTTGATTTTCTCACTCTTGCATAAAAAATATTATTTATCTCAGTCGAGAAGACTCCCACCTCTTCAGGTGGTGAGTAATAGCAAATTTGTCTCAGTGGGAGTCCAATCTCCGACTGAGATAAACGCTCCGCGAGGATGCGCAGTGATTCTGATAGGAATATGTCAGCTTCGCTGACCAGAATCACGCGCCAAGTCTCACGGACGTTCGACTTGAATTTGAACACCTATTTCATGTCAACTACTATCACCTAAGGGTAGTGAATTTTCGCCCATGACAAACGAAAGTCTTTATTTGTGAAGTCAACAACAGATATCTATCCTCTTGTTGACTTCATATTTAAATTTGTAAATATATGAAAAGAGGAATTATACCATGAAATTTTTTGTAACAGGCGTTAACGGTCAGCTCGGTCATGACGTAATGAAGGAGCTTTCCTCACGCAGTTACGAGGGAATCGGATCTGACATTGCTCCAAAATATTCCGGGATTCAGGATGATTCTCCTGTAACAAAAATGCCTTATATTTCATTAGATATTACAGATAAGGAAGCTGTAACCCGTATTTTAAAAGAGACAGCACCAGACGTTGTTGTTCACTGTGCTGCCTGGACTGCTGTTGACCTTGCCGAAGACGCAGACAAGCAGGAAACGGTACGAAAAATCAATGCCGCTGGCACACAGTATATCGCTTCGGCCTGTAAAGAACTTGATTGCAAAATGATCTATTTAAGTACAGACTATGTTTTTGATGGTCAGGGAACTACACCGTGGAAGCCGGACTGCAAAGACTATAAACCGCTAAATGTATATGGTCAAACCAAGCTTCTTGGCGAGCAGGCAGTTGCAAATACTTTAGAAAAATACTTTATCGTCCGTATTGCCTGGGTATTCGGACAAAACGGCAAAAATTTTATCAAGACAATGCTTACTGTCGGCAAAAATCACGATAAACTTACCGTAGTTAATGATCAGATTGGAACTCCAACTTATACCTTTGACCTGGCAAGACTCCTTGTCGATATGGCAGAAAGCGAAAAATACGGCTACTACCACGCCACAAACGAAGGCGGTTATATCAGCTGGTACGATTTCACCAAAGAAATCTTCCGTCAGGCAGTTGCACTTGGACATACAGAATACGATGAAAATCATGTTACTGTCTTTCCTGTCACAACCGCTGAGTACGGCATGTCCAAAGCAGCCCGCCCATTTAACAGCAGACTGGATAAAAGTAAACTGGTCGAGGCTGGATTTACACCTTTACCAGATTGGAAAGATGCATTACAAAGATATTTAAAAGAAGTATTACAATAGAAAAGAATTTTCAATTAAAGGAGGTCTCTCTCTTGGGACAGATTAAAGTAAAAAAGAACGTGGGAGGAATCGAAGGATTATGTATTATCGAACCTACCCTTCACGGTGATTCCCGCGGTTATTTTATGGAAACCTATAATAAAAATGATATGGCAGAAGCCGGACTTACAATGGAATTTGTTCAGGACAATCAGTCTGCCTCCACAAAAGGAGTCCTTCGTGGCCTGCATTTTCAGAAACAGCACCCACAAGGGAAACTTGTCCGTGTAATCAACGGTACTGTTTTTGATGTTGTTGTTGATTTACGAAGCCACTCCGGAACATATGGAAAATGGTTTGGTGAAATTCTTTCTGCAGAAAATAATAAACAATTCTATATTCCAGAGGGATTTGCCCACGGATTTCTTGTTCTGTCTGATACAGCAGAATTCTGTTATAAATGTACAGACTTCTATCATCCGGGAGACGAAGGCGGACTTGCCTGGAACGACCCAGAAATCGGTATTGAATGGCCAGAACTCGTCGGAGAATATTCTGGCTGCGCTACTGCAAAAGGATATCATTTAAAAGACGGGACATCTCTTACCTTAAGTGAAAAAGATCAGAAATGGCTTGGAATAGCAGAGACATTTAAATTTAAATAAAATTTGTCTCATTTTTTCCGCTTTGTCTCACTTTTACGACCGTGTATTATTATCAAATTTTGTAAAATAAAACCATATGAATATGCTATTACGCATTACAAAATTTGATCGGAAGGTGAGATATTATGCCAAAACCATTCACGGCTACCGGTAAAAAGAATCTAATCGGTGCTAATTTAATTGCTTTAAGGAAAAAATATCATTTATCCCAGCGTGGACTTGCTCATGAATTACAGCTTGCTGGTTATGATATGGATAAAAATGTAATTACTAGAATTGAAACGCAACAACGGTATGTAACGGATATAGAAATCAAAGCTCTATGTGATCTTTTCAATGTCTCATTCGAAGATTTGATTAAATAGGCGTTTGCCGCAGGCAAGATAAGACACTCCCAAAAAGAGCAGAAGTTCTCTGCTTGCTCTGAAATCATTGTGAACAGTTACTATTTAATTCATTAAGAGACAGACGCCCGGGAAGAGATACGATATCCTATATTTGTGACTTTAGTCGCAGCGGTTTAAATGCTCGCTTTATGCGCTCGCATCTAAACCTTGCTCCGAGGCCACAAATATAGGATATCTTATCTCTTCCCGGGCTGTCTTTGGCTGGATTTTGTTTGAATTAAATAGTGGTTGTGAGGATTTGAGGGAGAGGGCAGAAGTTTTCTGCTTGCTCTCAGAATATTGTGGATAGATATGTTTTTCGATTTATTACAATATCAGTTACATATGGAGAGCGGAGATGCTGAACAATGTCTGTATGAAACCGTGGAATCTATTGTCAATGGTAATACGATAGAAGTAATAATAGAAGAACTGGCAGATCAAAAATAAAGACAAGATGAATATAGAAAATTATGGAGACGTATGGAAAACTCTTGCAGCATTAATGCTTGAGTTGGAACTTCCTATGCTAAAAGGAAGGAGCAGATTAGCCTATGCAGAAGAAAAATCCTGTTCTCCATGGTCAGTCGGTATGATATCGGAAAATTTTCAGGAAACCAAAAATACAAAAAAACGCCATATGTATCAATTTTCAACAGAAGTTCAGGAATGGATGAGTGATAGTATACTTGGTGTTGGAGGTTCATTAGAAAAACTTCTTAAGTACAAAAAAGAAAATCACATTGTTTCAGAAGAATATATCTATTTGTTGATAGAATGCTGCACTGTTTTTGAGAAAGATGAAAAACTTATAGAAAAATTGATTGGAGAATTGAAAAAAAGTTCACCTGATGGCAAGAAAATAGCAACGCAAATAGAAAAAGAGCGAAAAGAATATGACGATTTGCTTGACCTTACAGATGACTTTGATTTATCAGAAGCTTTCGGAGTTCCAGATAATTTGGCAATTCCAGATAATTTTAATGCACCGGGAGCAGTTGATTCAGATTGGCTGGATGGAATCATAGCTCAGCAGCCATATATAAGAGAACAACTTAAAGTTGGACGTAATGATCCTTGTCCATGTGGTTCAGGGAAAAAATATAAGAAATGCTGTGGCAGGGGGAAGTAATTATTTAATTCATTAAGTGAAAAACAGACGAATCCAGAGAAGTCCAGAAGCAGTGAAATATGGAGGCATAATACAATGAAGGAATATTTTACAGAAATCAACGTGTTAAATACTTTGATAAAAAATGAAGAAATTATCGAGTATATACATGATTATTATGCCGCAGTGAATAAGCGACTATCTATACTATATGAATCAGGAGATTTCTATATAGCAGAAGATAATACATTCCAACCATGGTTATCTATTATGGGGCAGATTCCACATAACATGACAGATATGGAATTATCTGATTTGTTGATATCCTATGTAATGATTTCGCGTTATAATGAAATTGCAAAGAAGTTACAGACAAAACATGAGGCTACGTTTGCTAAAAAGTTTTTCTATTTCTATGCAAAAGTGAAATATGAACTGGAATAAATCCTGAGTTGTCAAGCTGGTGAGACAGACGAACTCAAGAAAAAATAATTTCTGAATTTTCATGAACATCCAAAGACAGCCCCGAAAGAGAAACGATACCCTATATTTGTGACCTCGGAGCAAGTGTTGGATACGAGCGAGTAGAGCGAGTATTCAACACGCTGCGACTAAAGTCACAAATATAGGGTATCGTTTCTCTTCCGGGGCGTCAACTCTTTGGAAGCGTCAGTCCTTCTAACTATTGAGCCGAATTACTAATCGTTCTTCCCAACTCAGAAAGCCATTTCGGAAATTCCTTCTTCATAGACAATGCTTCCTTGATTGGAATTCCAGCCAATTCCCCATGTTGCTCTGCAACGACATGACAGTTTTGCCCTTTCTCTATCAAGTCCACTGCATAAGAGCCCATGGCACAGCCATAAACACGGTCTTTTGCACTTGGAGAGCCACCTCTTTGCAGGAAGCCTAAAACATCTTGTCTTGTGTGGACCTCGAGTTCATTTTCAAGAGCTTCAGCAACAACTTTTGCCTGTCCACATGCCTCTGCCAAAACGATGACACCATCTTTTCTTTTATCCTGTTCGATTTTATGAATAATCGATTTATAAGACTGCGGGTCTTCCGGTATGATGATACAGTTTGCGGATTCGGATATACCGCTCCACATAGCAATATAGCCGGCACGTCTGCCCATCACTTCTACTACGGTATAACAGGAATGTGACCTGGAGGTATCATAAATTCGGTCAACATTTTCAATAACGGCATTTACGGATGTATCAAATCCCAGTGTATAATCGGTACACACAATGTCTAAATCAATCGTTCCAGGAATCCCAACTACCGGAATTCCGTGTTCGTACAGTCTAAGTGCGCCCTGGAAAGAGCCATCTCCGCCAATAACAATTAAGGCTTCAATTCCATGTTTCCGGCAAATGTCTGCTGCCTTTGCCTGCGTTTCTTCCTGATGGAATTCGAGACACCGGGAGCTGCCAAGCATGGTTCCCCCCAATGGGATAATTTCTGCTACATCATCAAAGGATAATTCAAACATATCCTCATTCAGTAAACCGGCATAACCATCTCGAATTCCAATGACCCGATAACCTTTTTCTACAGCACGGCTATAGATTCCTCGAATTGCGGCATTCATTCCGGGAGCGTCCCCTCCGCTCGTCAATACTGCAATTGTTTTAGAAGTTTTTTCATCGGACATTTTTTCTATTTTTATATTCTTAATATCATTACCCATAGTTCCTACCTTCTCATACTGATTTCTGCTCTTTTCTTCTTTCTGTTTTTCCTTTTAAGTTTTTTTGGCTAGATTTTTTGTTTATGTCTTTTATTTATACTTTCTGTATAGACTTTTATTAATATTGCCTTATTTTGTTTACATGACCTGTATACGTTCCCATATATACTGAATGTTTATGCGATTTATATATGTTTTTAAATTTACGCTTTTCCGTCAGAACCAAGAACATTGACCATCTTATGTGCTACCATATCTTTTACCGCCTGACGTGCAGGTTTTAAGTACTGGCGAGGGTCGAAATGGTCTGGATGTTGTGCTAAGTACTGGCGAATGGTTGCTGTCATTGCCAGACGAATATCTGAATCAATATTAATTTTACATACGGCAAGTTTTGCAGCTTCACGAAGCTGGCTTTCTGGAATACCAATGGCATCTGGCATACTGCCGCCGTTCGCATTGATGATTTTAACAAACTCCTGTGGTACTGAGGAGGAACCATGAAGTACGATAGGGAATCCAGGAAGGCGTTTTGCGCATTCTTCAAGGACATCAAAGCGAAGTGGCGGCGGTACAAGGATACCCTCCTCATTTCGTGTACACTGAGCTGCTTTAAATTTATATGCGCCATGGGATGTTCCAATGGCGATTGCTAATGAATCACATCCAGTTCTGTCTACAAATTCTTCAACTTCTTCTGGACGTGTATAGCTTTCCTGCCCATGCTCTACAACAACTTCATCTTCTACGCCGGCGAGTGTTCCAAGTTCTGCCTCAACAACAACGCCGTGTGCATGAGCATAATCAACTACCTGCTTTGTGATCGCGATATTTTCTTCAAATGGTTTGGAAGACATATCAATCATGACGGAGGAAAATCCACCATCAATACAGGATTTACATGTCTCAAAGCTGTCACCGTGGTCAAGGTGAAGAGCGATTGGAATGTCAGGATTCTCAATCACTGCTGCTTCAATCATTTTTATAAGGTATGTATGGTTTGCATAGGCGCGAGCTCCTTTGGATACCTGCAGTATAACCGGGCTTTTTAATTCGCTGGCTGCTTCTGTGATACCCTGCACGATTTCCATGTTATTTACATTAAATGCACCTACGGCATATCCGCCATTATAGGCTTTTTCGAACATTTCTTTTGTTGTAACGAGTGCCATTATTTTCTCCTCTCTATGGTTTCAATCTACGATATTGTTTTTATTGTGACTATTCTGATTCATAATCAACGATACTGCTATGAATAGCCACAACTTATATTTTTCTTTACTTCAAAAACTCTTTCACAGACTCTGCAATTCCTTTTCCGTCAAGTCCAAACTTCTCAACTAAAGCGGTTGCAGGACCGGAATAACCGAACTGGTCATTTACGCCAATACGTTTTACTGGCACTGGATATTCTTCTGACAATGCTTCGCTGACTGCTCCGCCAAGACCGCCGATTACGGAATGTTCTTCTACAGTGACAATCTGGCCTGTCTCTTTTGCGGCTGCGACAATGAGTTCTTTATCTAATGGTTTAATTGTGTGGATGTTAATTACTTTTGCATCAATGCCTTCTACTTTTAAAAGTTCTGCGGCATCCAGAGCGGAACTTACGCAAAGACCAGTTGCAACGATTGTTACGTCTTTTCCTTTTCTTAAAGTGACACCTTTTCCAATTTCAAATTTGTAATCTTCGTTATCATTAATTACTGGAACTGCCAGACGGCCAAATCGCAGATAAACAGGACCGTCCATTTCATAAGCGGCTTTTACGGCTGCTTTTGCTTCTACATCATCGCTTGGAACGATAACAGTCATTCCTGGAATTGTTCTCATAAGTGCGATATCTTCATTGCACTGATGAGTGGCTCCGTCTTCACCAACAGAAATACCTGCGTGAGTGGCTCCGATTTTTACGTTTAAATGAGGATAACCGATGGAGTTACGAATCTGCTCAAATGCACGTCCTGCAGCAAACATTGCAAAGGAACTGGCAAATGGTACAAGACCTGTTGTGGACAGACCTGCGGCGATTCCCATCATATTTGACTCAGCGATTCCACAGTCGATATGTCTTTCCGGGAAGGCTTTCTTAAAAATACCTGTTTTTGTCGCACCTGCTAAGTCAGCATCTAATACAACAAGGTTCTCTTTTTCTTTTCCAAGCTCTACGAGAGCATTTCCATAGCTTTCTCTGGTTGCGATTTTCTTTACTTCTGACATAATGCTTCCTCCACTTTTTTAAGGTCTTCCATTGCGATGGCATACTGTTCATCATTTGGTGCGGTTCCATGCCAGCCAGCCTGATTTTCCATGAAAGAAACGCCTTTCCCTTTGACGGTTTTCATAACGATTGCAACTGGTTTTCCTTCTACTTTTCGTGTTGCCTTAAATGCTTCGTCAAGCTGTTCCATATCGTTTCCGTCTGCTACATTGATTACTTCAAAGTTAAATGCTTCAAACTTTTTATCGATTGGGTATGGAGAACATACATCGGCTACATTTCCGTCAATCTGTAATCCATTGTTATCTACGATGACAACGAGGTTATCAAGCTTTCTGTGTCCGGCAAACATTGCTGCCTCCCAAACCTGACCTTCCTGAATCTCTCCATCACCTAAGAGAGTGTATACACGATAGTCTTTTTTATTTAATTTTGCTGCAAGTGCCATACCGACTGCTGCGGAAATCCCCTGTCCAAGAGAACCTGAAGACATATCAAGTCCTGGTGTGTGCTGCATACATGGATGACCCTGAAGATGGGAACCGATGTGGCGGAGTGTTGTTAAATCTTCTACTGGGAAATATCCTCTCAGTGCCAGTGCTGCATATAAACCTGGTGCTGTGTGGCCTTTTGATAATACAAAACGGTCACGGTCTGGATTTTTCTCATCTTCTGGGTCAATGTTCATTTCTTTAAAATATAAATAAATAAAAACATCAGCAGCAGATAAAGATCCACCTGGGTGACCGGATTTGGCTGCGTGAGTGCCGGTTATAATGCCTTTTCTTACTTCATTTGCTTTCTTTTGAAGTTCTGGAATTGTCATATTGTTTCTCCTTTTTTATGTAATAAACGAAATGCAGTACCCCTTAAGAAGGTACTGCATCCTCTATAGCTCCTTTTGATAAGGGGGGGAGTTTAAATCTTATGCAAATATATTTTTAATCTTGTTCACAAGCGGCAATGCACTGCTCATGATTTTACTTGTACTCATTTTTACTACTTTTTTGCCTTTAAAACGGTCGCTTTCGCGAATGGATGTGTCTGTAGATAATACTACGCAAACTGCTTCTTTGATTTCCTCTTCGGTAAGACGATTTTCAATTCCGCCTGCGCCCTGTGTTTCTACTTTAATATCAACACCTAATTTTTTCCCTGCAATCTGTAATGCTTCTGCTGCCATATATGTATGTGCTACTCCTGATGGACATGCTGTAACTGCTACTACCTTCATCTTTTTTCCTCCTAAAAAATCTCAATATCAAGATCGATATCTTCAATATCGTCCAAATTCTCTTCTACTTTTTCCGGTTCTACATAATCCGGTTTTAATATTCTCATTAAAACGGCAACCACAACCGCTCCAATCAATGCTCCTGCTACATATCCGATTCGATTGTCTACGACAGGAAGAACAATCAGACCGCCCCACGGTGCATGATTCTGACATCCGAATAAGAAACCAGATACACAACCTACTGCGGAACCAATAACATATGTTGGAATAACTCGAATCGGATCTGCTGTTGCATAAGGGATCGCTCCCTCTGTAATTCCCATGCAGCCCATAAGGATTGCTGCGATTCCTGAATCTCTTTCTTCAGGCGAGAATTTTTTCTTGAAAAGAATTGTTGCAAGGCCGATTCCTAATGGAGGAACCGCTCCTGCGATACCTACACCACCCATAAGATATGGAAGTGTGTCAACCTGTGTCTGAGCAAATGTATAAGCTACCTTGTTGATTGGGCCGCCCATATCGACACCAACCATGGAACCAAGTAAAATTCCTAATGGGACTTTTGCTGCTCCGGATAAACTGTTAAGACCATTTGTCATCATTTCCATGAGAGTTGCAATTGGCTGTCCAATAACAAATACCATCAGTCCACCAGCTACGATCGTACCAAGCAGCGGATAAATAAAAATAGTTAATAAAGATCTGTAAGCTGGTGGCAGTTTAATTGTTTTCTTAAGAAAACGAATTGTGTAACCTGCGATAAAACCTGCAAGAATACCACCGATAAATCCTGCTCCAATCTCTTTTGCAAGATAAGCACCTATCATACCTGGAGCAAGTGCCGCCTTATCTTCTATCGCATATCCGATATAACCCCCCAGAATTGGGATAAATAAAGCAAGACCTGCCGCACCAATTTGGTTTAACTGTCCTAAGAAACCTGTTGTTGGCTGTGCTGGGGTTCCAAAAATCGTTCCATTTAACATAACGGAAAGTGAAAAATAAATACCACCAGCTACTACAAATGGAATCATCCATGATGTACCTGCCATCAATGGCCCCATAATCGCTTCTTTAATCTTTTTTCCCTTCATACTCGTTCTTCTCTTTCTAAAAAAATACTAACTAATAACTATACTGCAGCTATTCAGAATCCGTTTATGAGGCTTCTTCGTGATGTTTATTTTTATCCTGAATAGTTACAAGATAGTAACGCAACTATCGATTATAATAAATCTAAATCAATCTTATAATAATTTTTCGCTTAATAACTGATATAAGGCATCCTCATCACTGTTCTTAAGTTCGGCTCTGAATTCTTCATGCATCAGCATACGGGACAACTTGGATAAAATCTGGAGATGAAGGTCATTGCCCTCTCCCTCTTTTACTGCGATCATAATAATAAAATCAACTTTATCGTTATTCTCTGTTTCCCAGTCAACTGGTTTATCCAGTCTTGCTACTACAAGTCCCGCCTCCTTCACAGCTTTACTTTTGCCGTGAGGGAGACCGATTTCAAAACCAATGTAAGTCGAAAATACTTCTTCTCTTTTTAAAATATCTTCGTAGAAAGCATCTGTATCTGTCAAATATCCTTCCACTTCAAACTGCTTTACCATCTTTGAAAGAATTTCGTTTTTGGTCATTGCTGATGTCTCGTGGAAAATGCAATTTCTATTAATAATCGGCAACATATCAATCTTTCCTTTCAATCACTTTTAATCATTCTTAATTTCTTTCAATACTTTTTAATTATGTATTAATTTTTCCCTTTCGTTGCTCTCAATTATTTCTAATTGAGAGCAACACTTCTTAATGATTTATTTCTGGATTGCTTTCTCGATTCTGGATGTAAGTCCCTGCATGTTAAAGCAGCGAACGTGTTTGTCCATTTCTTCTTTTAACTTGTCGACGATGTATCTCTGTCCATTGATGTTGATAGATTTTAAGTTAGCCATAAGCTTGTTGATTTCAGCCTCAACTTCTGGTTTGGAGAATGTGTAATGTCCACATAACTCTGTAATCTGTAAAGCTGTCGCGTCATCTAATGCTTCTAAGTTACTCATATCAACTTCGTCTGTAAGCCATTTTTTCCATTTCATGGAGTAGATAGATGCATGAGTGATAACTTCTTTTAAGTTAGATGGCTCTTTGATTTCTCCTAACTCAGCGAACTTAGCTTCTGTCTTTTCGAGTGTTAATAATGCCTGTGTCTCGATTGTTCCGAATGCTGGAGCAACGTTCATAGCTGTGATTCCAAGTGGTAAATGAGCTAATAACTTATCTTCGCTTAAGTAGTCACCGTTATGCTCTTTTAAGCCTACGCCGTATTTCTTAGCGATTCTTGCTAACTCTTCAGAGTTGTCATAATTGAAATGTCCAACGTTCTTTGTAAGACGAGTAAGAGTTCCTGTCTGTCCAACGATGAAGATTGGCATTGGGAAGTTTTCATGAGTATCTGCGTACTCTTTTACTCTCTTAATGAATCCTTCGTAACGGTCCATAGATGTAAGACCACCTGCTGTTTCCTCTGTACCAACTTCGTACTGGATTTCTTTTTCGATGCCATATTCTTTTCTTACTTCTTCACAGTACTCGATAAGTTCGATTGTTCTTCTGAATACTACGTCAATGTCAACTACCTTTAACATTTCTGCTGGGTCTTTTGTTGGGTCGATGTGAAGAAGGTCAAATCCGTTTAAGATATCTGCTTTATAAGATTTCTTTGCAAGTTCCATTGCCTCAGCTTCTGGAAGCTTATCATTTCTTTCTTTATCTCTCTGCCATGGTCCGCCGTGGTCACGACATAAGTAATAAATGTTGTCATAATCGATTTCTTCGCAGATGGCTTCAATATGCTCTTTAAATACTTTCTGGTCTGCGTTGAAAACGTATCCACCACCGAATTCATAAGAATCAACCTGATTACGGGAAGCGATGTACATCAGTGGGTAATCTTTTTCTTTAGAGCTTTCAAGAGATGCTCTTAAAAAGTTTTCAGACATAGGTCCGATTCCTAATAATGTGCTTCTTTCCTCTGCATTAATTACATACTGTACTGCATCTTTAATGTTAATCTGTTTTCTCATTGTTATAATCTCCTTCTCTAATAATTTTTTAATGTTGAGTTTTTAAATATTGAAGTTTTACTATTGAGTTTCAAATCAACTTAAGATACTTGACCGGTCTCATCTTGTTTTTGATTTGTGCTACGTTGTTGTTTCTTGATGGCTTTATTATAGATTCACTTTACATTTTCAAAAAGATAAAACAAAAAGAACTTTTTTCTACAAAAAGATTACGTAAAAAGTTTTGTAAAAAAAATTACACTTTTCTCACGTAAAAAAATTGGAAAGAAAATTTACAAAAAGATACACGCTCTAGCCGTTGTAAATATATGGTATAATACTGGTGTGTTAATGGAAAAACAAAACTAAATATGGTATTATATCGTTAAATATATTGGAGGGGAAATATCATGAAAAAAAGAGGAAAAGAACTTCAAAGACACCTCTTAACCGCAACATCTTATATGATTCCTTTTCTTGTCGCAGGAGGTATCATTTACTCTCTGGCAATACTTCTTAATGGAAGCACCGCATTTCCCGCCGACAGCATTCTTTATAAACTAAATATTATCGGTCAGGCAGGACTTGAATTATTTATTCCAGTATTAGGCGGTTACATCGCTTTCAGCATGGCAGACAAGCCCGGGCTGGCTCCCGGATTTATCAGTGCTTACCTGGCAAAAGAAATAGGAGCAGGATTTATTGGCGGAATACTGGCAGGTTATATCGCCGGATTCATTATGAAACAATTAAAGAAAGTTCCCATTCAGGAAAAATATTCCATTATGAATACAGTCTTCCTGTATCCATTAGCTGGGACATTACTCTCTGGTGGGATTATCGTATTTATAATTGGAGAACCAATTGCTGTTTTTATGCAAATGATGACAAATGGACTAAACAGTATCTCCGGTATGACAAAAGCCTCCCTTGGCATCATCCTTGGAGCAATGACCGGCTTTGACTTAGGCGGCCCTGTTAATAAAGTTGCTTATACATTTGCCCAGACCCAGATCACAACACTCCCATATCTTATGGGAGGAATCGGCTGCGCCGGAGCAGCTCCAGCCATTGGTTCGGGAATCGCAACGATTCTTTTTAAGAAAAAGTTTAATACCGCAGAACGAGAATCCGGCAAAGCTGCCATTCTTCTTGGATGCCTTGGTATTACAGAAGGAGCCATTCCATTCGCACTTATTGACCCGGTTCGGATGATTCCTATCTATATGGCTGGCTCCGCCGTTTCGTGTACTACAGCTTTTTTACTTGGATGCATAAGTCATGTTCCGTGGGGAGGGCTTATTGCTCTGCCACTGGTGGAAAGGCGAATTCAGTATTTTGCTGCGATACTTCTTGGATCGCTGGTGGTTGCAGTGTTGACGGGAATTTTTAAGAAACCTTCGAATGAGATAAATTTTGATGACATTGATGTGGATGATATTGATGTAGATGATTATGAACTGAATTTCGATGAATAGAATTCTGATTTGTAGGAGTGTATAAGACAGACGAATCCCTGAAGTCCATAGTATGCAAAAAATGACTCTTAATGCCCGCCCGCATTAAGAGCTTGCTCTAAGGCGCATTTTTTGCATACTATGGACTTCGGGGATTCTGTTCGTTCTAACCCTACAAACCAGTTGAAAAGGATTTGATTTTTTGACTCTTCTCAAACCTATAAATTAGTGCTACTATTCATAGTAAGTTATATAAAATTTTTAAGTCTGTCAAAGATAGTAAAAAAATAAAACAGGAGAAATATTATGAAAATAGTAGCAGTTACATCCTGCCCTTCCGGCGTGGCTCATACTTATCTCGCAGCCGAGGCTCTTAAAATGGCAGGAAGGAAGTTAAATGTTGAAGTCTTTGTGGAAACACAGGGAGCAGCAGGGATTGAGAATCAGCTTAATAAAAAAGATATTGATGAAGCAGTTTGTGTTATCCTGACTTCGGATACTACGATAAGAAATGAAGAACGATTTAAAGGGAAAAAAATTCTTCGAATGGAAGCAAATAAGATTATTAGCGATTCACTGAAATTAATGAAAAAGATTAAAATTACATTTGAATAGTCAATTCTGATCTGTAAATCCAAGAATACTCCGGCATTCTTGCTACGAGATGCGCGTCGCAATTTGTGAGAAATTTTGCCTGAATGAGGGCGGCGTAGCGAGCTACGGCAACTGAATGAAGGCAAAATATACCGTAAATTGAGGCGCGCAGGCTGCTGGAATGATTTTTCAGACACAATCTAGCACAATCTAACTACGGTAATCGCATTTCTGGCATTGCACCATTTCATTTTCGCTATCTTCTTTGTAAAAAATATCTGACCATTGGCAAATACTTTGTAAAATAGGTATAATTAATTTTCCTTTTTCTGTTAATGAATATTCTACTCTTGGTGGAATTTCGTCATAAGATTTTCTCTCAACAATTCCATCTTCCACTAAATCTTTTAAAGTCGATGCCAGCACTGCGTCTGTAATATTGTACATTTCTTTACGAAGCTGACTATAACGCAATTTCTCATTTGCAGCCAGTACGCATATGATGCGAGACTTCCATTTGCCACCAAATATCGCCAAGCCGTATTCTAAAGGGCATCGGATATCCTTTACATACCAATAGATTTTTATGTGTTCTCAGAATTTTCTCCTACAGCGCTATTCCTTTCTTTGGAACAAATAACCGACTCATATCGGTATGTTCTAACTTAAGCAACGAAATTTTTTTATCAATCCCTCCAGCATATCCTGTCAGACTACCATTTCTGCCTACAACACGATGACAGGGAATGATAATAGAAATTTCGTTATGTCCTACCGCACCGCCGACTGCCTGTGCGGACATATGTGGCGTATTATTTATTTTCGCCATTTGTCTGGCAATTTCTCCATATGTAATTGTCTGTCCATAAGGAATCTCCAATAAAATCTGCCATACCGTCTGGCGAAACACAGAACCAGCCGGATGAAGCGGCGGAGTAAATTTCGGCTCTTTACCTGAAAAATATATATCCAGCCATTTCTTTGTTTCTATTAAAATAGGTGTTTCCTGTGAAATATATTCTTTAGGAAGTGTGTTAGCAAAATATTTCTGACCTTCAAACCACAGACCAATAAGACCAATTTCATCCGCAGCCAACAGAATATCTCCAAGCGAAGAGGCATATGTGCAAGTATATATCATATTTTTTATCATTCCTTTCAAAAAACATCTTATCATGCTATGATTATATCTCAATTATATTATCAGATTATATTCAAATATTATAATAAAGACGGTGCAGAAAAGGGAACTTAGTTACTATTTAATTCATCCTTCCAGCCACAGCACAGAAGCCAGTGAACTTCATAAGCCATATTTGTGGTCTCGGA